>Ga0190348_1000186_pt1 | contig 17633 bp, 16 predicted proteins | sample 48721367_MG_FD_161658 | JGI IMG/M metagenome (GOLD analysis project Ga0190348, IMG submission 161658) | Hydrothermal vent microbial mat bacterial communities from Southern Trench, Guaymas Basin, Mexico - 4872-13-6-7_MG | ecosystem: Environmental > Aquatic > Marine > Hydrothermal vents >... | reverse complement strand
ACAGTCAACGCCATGAAACCGGACTTTGCAAAGGCAATAAAAAAGCCCTTCCGTTAAACAAGAAGGGCTTTTATGACTTAATGTCGCCGGATATTATAGTCCAGCGGCCTGTTGTTCATCTCACATCATGGCGCCTGAGGGCATTCCGCCGGGAGGCATGCCTCCTCCTGCCGGCTCTTCCTTGGGAATCTCGGCGACCATGGCCTCAGTGGTAATGAGCAGAGCGGAGACGCTGGCTGCATTTTGAAGCGCTATGCGGGCGACCTTTGTCGGGTCAATGATTCCGGACTGCATAAGGTCTTCATATTCTCCCTTTTCGGCATTGAAGCCGGTGTTTCCGGTCTTGGACTTGACGTGTTCAACAACAACGGAACCTTCATGCCCTGCATTGCAGGCAATCTGCCGGAGAGGCTCCTCAAGGGCCCTGTTGACGATGTTGACCCCGTGCTTTTCGTCTTCGTCATCTATCTTGAGATCTTTCAGTGCATCCATGCAACGCAGGTAGGCGGTACCGCCGCCGGGGATTATTCCCTCTTCCACCGCAGCCCTGGTGGCGTTAAGGGCATCTTCCACCCTTGCCTTCTTTTCCTTCATCTCGGTCTCAGTGGCTGCGCCGACGTTAATGACAGCCACTCCGCCGATGAGTTTGGCCAGGCGCTCCTGCAGCTTTTCCCGGTCATAGTCAGAGGTTGTTTCGTCGATCTGTGTGCGGATCTGCCTCACGCGGCCCTCGATCTTGTCCTTGGAGCCTGCGCCGTCAATAATGGTGGTGCTGTCTTTGTCGACTACAACCCTCTTTGCCGATCCGAGGTCATTGACAGATACGTTTTCGAGCTTGATGCCCAGGTCTTCTGCTACCATATTGCCTCCTGTCAGGATGGCGATATCCTCCATCATGGCCTTGCGCCTGTCACCGAAACCCGGGGCCTTCACTGCGCAGACCTGGAGGGTCCCCCTGAGCTTGTTTACTACCAGTGTAGCCAGGGCTTCGCCCTCAACATCCTCGGATATGATCATGAGGGGTTTGCCCATCTTTGCGATTTGTTCAAGGACCGGCAGAAGGTCTTTCATGTTGCTGATCTTTTTCTCGTGGATCAGGATATAGGGATCTTCCAGCACGCACTCCATTTTCTCGGGGTCAGTTGCAAAATAGGGAGAGCTGTAACCGCGGTCAAACTGCATGCCTTCCACCACGTCAAGCGAGGTCTCCATGGCCTTGGCCTCTTCTACAGTAATGACCCCTTCCTTGCCGACCTTATCCATGGCCTCGGCGATAATGTTGCCAATGGTAGGGTCATTGTTTGCGGATATCGTACCTACCTGGGCGATCTCCTTCTGGTCTTTGGTGGGCTTGCTTATTTTTTTGAGCTCTTCTACGATAGTATCGACTGCCTTGTCAATTCCCCTCTTGAGTGCCATGGGATTAACTCCGGCAGCCACAAGCTTTGAGCCTTCCGTATATATGGCCTGGGCGAGTATGGTGGCGGTGGTGGTACCGTCTCCGGCAACGTCACTGGTCTTGGAGGCCACCTCCTTTACCATCTGTGCCCCCATGTTTTCAAACTTGTTCTCAAGCTCGATTTCCTTGGCCACTGTAACGCCATCCTTTGTGATGACAGGAGAGCCGAAGGATTTCTCGATAATGACGTTGCGGCCCTTGGGGCCAAGTGTGACCTTGACTGCATTGGACAGGGAGTCTATGCCTGCTAACATGGCCTCTCTGGCCTTTATGTTATACTTGATTTCTTTGGCTGACATTGTTACTTAACCTCCATTATTCGGTTATTGTGAGCGATAAATTGCAACAACTATTCTTCGATGATACCAAGGACGTCGTCTTCCCTCATTATAAGGTACTCTTCTCCTCCGACCTTTACTTCCGTGCCTGAGTATTTTCCGAACAGGATGCGGTCTCCCTCCTTTACATCCAGGGGTTTGATCTCGCCGTTTTCAAGGATCTTGCCGTTTCCGGCAGAGATTACCCTTCCCTCGGCCGGTTTTTCCTTTGCGGTGTCGGGGATGATGATTCCACCCTTGCTCTTCTCTTCTTCCTGTAAGCGTTTTACCAAAATGCGGTCGTGCAGAGGACGAATTTTCATAACACCTGTTCTCCTTTTTGCTATAAAATTATTCAGAATAAGTTATTAAAATAATAAGCCGCCAACCAACCCGGGGCAGATAGGTGAGCGACCTGTATAAGTCCTTAAAGAGTGCCTGTATATGCCTTTTGCCGACAATTAATTAAAATTAAGAGGATGGCCGTCCTGTATTTATTAGCACTCACCGGCGACGAGTGCTAATATAATTATGCTGTTTTGGAATGCAATACCTTTCTGGAATAAATATTTTAGGTTCATCCGACTAAAGCGCACTTGATCTCATGAAGTCCTAAAAATGATTGTCGTTGATCAGTCCCGGGATTTTTCACTGCCAAAACGGCTTCGGAGCATCCAGCCCGTTATAATTCCCACGGCAAGCACTAAAAAAATCATAATGGAACGTGACATCGACACCTTCCAGAACAGGAACCGGATCTCTACCACAGCAACGTTCTGTATGATGAAGATGACCAACAGGCCGACCAGGACAAGATTGAAGATCAGTTTATAATTCATGGGCCATTCCTCCGGTTTTATTCATAGCGGCCTAAGTACTGACCGGGTCTCATGATCTCTCGGGCAGGTTTGTCCTCGAGGCTGATTATGCGGAAAAGGCGGCTGACTCTCCCAAATCCGCTTAGTACAAAACGACTCGGACCATGGGCCGAGCTTGCCCTACAATGAGGGCAAATGAATTATATTATTAACCGTTCACAGGTTCAGGGTTCAGGGTTGTTTTTATTCACGTGCCAGTTGTCAGGCCTCAATATCTTCAAACCGTTCAATTTTCATCGTTCTCTAACCTTTGAACCCTGAACCTTTGAACCCATGAACGGTTACTTATATTATCTGTATCGGATTCGTTTGAAGAATTTAAGTACTTCAAATGCCCCCAAAAAGACAGCCGCCGCACCGAGGACAAACAGCCAGTCAGTTAATGTGATAGGGCCGAAACTCAGAAAATCACTGATGTAAGGCGCGTAGATTGCCAGTGCCACCAATCCGATGGAAATCACAATAGAGAAAAGCAATATCTTGTTTGTAAAAAAGTTTCGATTGAATAGTGAGATATGCTCAGACCTCCTCTGGAGGATATTGAAAAACTGGCAAAACACAATAGTGGAATAACTGAGTGCGGTGGCCTTGAAATAATTGATGGTAGCCACGCTATCAACCGTCAGAGTTATTCCTTCTCGGTTCATAAATAAGAAGAAATTCAGAAAAGCCAATCCTCCTATCAGTGTTCCCAGAAGCGTAATCTCCATACCGGAGAATATGTTGAGTATATGTTCACCGGGTTTCCTGGGGGGCTTGGTCATCACGTCTCTGTCCGGAGGATCGAAGGTGAGAAGGGTGAGTGGCCCGATCTCTCCCAGCAGATCGACTGCCAGTATCTGGCCGGCCAGTATTGGTATGGGATAATTCCACAAGGCGGCTGCCAGCAGGCCCAGTAATACCAATGCCAGCTCTCCTACATTGGTGGTCAGAGAGGCGAACACCGTTTTCTTCAGATTATTGTAGATTGTTCTTCCGCCTCGTACCGCGTAAACCAGCGTGGAAAAGTTGTCATCCAGCAAAACGAGTTTCGACGCCTCTTTCGCTACGTCATTTCCCCTTTGCCCCATGGCAACGCCGATATGTGCCCGCTTGAGGGCAGGCGCATCATTTACTCCGTCTCCGGTAACCGCGACGATTTCACCCTGTTCCTCCAGCACCTTTACGATCTGCAGCTTATCTTCCGGGTCGACGCGGGCAAATATGATGGACTGATTTTCCTGTAATATCTTTTTCAGCTTTTCTTCATCCATCTCTTTGAGTTCTGCTCCTGTAATCACCGGCGTGACCCCACCTGATTCCGACAGGCCGATCTCTCGACCCACTGCCTGTGCGGTTTCCGGATGGTCTCCGGTAAGAATAAACACCCGGATATGCGCCTTCCGGGCGTCTTCGATCGCCTCTTTTACTCCCTCCTTCGGGGGATCTATCATGGCCATCAGGCCCAGAAATATGACGTCCCTTTCCGCATCTTCTCTTCTATATTCATCTTTCCTGGAACCCAGCGGTCGATGTGCAATCGCCAGAACCCGCATGCCATTGCGGGAGTACTCCTCGTTTATTGCTTCGATGTTTTTCTTGTCTTCCTCGGTTATAGGGACATTTTCTCCGTCTTTGTAGATGTAAGCACTGATGGAGAGGAGGCTGAGCGTAGAGCCTTTAACAGCAAGCTTTACATCATTCCCGAACTGCCGTACCGAGCTCATTCTCATCAACTCGGAATCGAAAGAGAATTCCCGGAGCTCAGGGTTTTCCTCGTCTTCCTCGGGAGAACGGGTACCAAGTTTCGTTGACACCGCTATCAGGGCCGCTTCAGTAGGATCGCCCACGGAGTACCAGGTGGCGTGTTCCTCGTCCGGTTCATGTATTTCTGCGTTTGACGACATAGTCGCCGCGTCCATTAGTACCTCTATCTCCTCAATGCGCTCCTTGCTTAAGGGGGTTCCATCCTCGTCCATGACTTCACCTTCGGGCTTATACCCGATTCCGGTAATCTCATATTTTTTCCCGTTGAACCATACCGACCGGACCGTCATCTCGTTTTTCGTCAGAGTGCCTGTTTTGTCGGTGCATATTACGGTCGTTGACCCAAGAGTCTCTACGGAGGGCAGGTTCTTCACCACAGCATTTCTGTTGGCCAACTGACTGCTTCCTGTGGAAAGAGCAACCGTTACCTGAGCGGGGAGTGCTTGAGGCACCATGGCCATGGCAACGCCAAGGGCGTATACCAGGCTCATGTACAGGGAAAAATCCTGGACCATCCCTAATACAAAAAGCCCGGCACTGATGATGACTACTGCTACGGACAACTGGTTCGCCAGTCGCCGGAATTCTCTTTGGAGCGGGGTTTCTATCTCGCCTGCTTCTTCTGTCAGACCTGCAATTTTCCCTGTCTCCGTATCCATGCCGGTAGCCACGACCACACCGGCCGCGCTTCCGGTTGCCACTATTGTGCCGGCATATGCCATGTTGTCCCTGTCGGCCAATGAAACCTCTTCGATTATTGCGTCATGCCGCTTTTCCTGAGGTACCGACTCCCCGGTCAGGGCGAAATCGTCGGTCTTAAGACCGTTCACCTCGATGAGCCTGATATCTGCGGGCAGTTTGTCTCCTGCCTCTATGTGCAAAATATCTCCGGGGACCAGGTTTTCCTGCGAAATTTCCATCAACTCGCCATTCCGCACGACCTTCGCCGGAGATCTGATCAGGCCCTTCAACTTATCAATTATTTTGTCCGCCTTATGTTCATGGATAAAGCCGATTATCGCATTGACAAAAACAATGATAAAAATAATCGAACCGTCCCGGTAATTACCAATGAAGTAGGATACCAACCCTCCGAGAATCAGTATCAGAATGAGAAGCTCTCTGAATTGCGATAAAAACAGCAACCATAAAGGGAGTCTTATTTTTGCCCTGAGTTCATTTTCCCCGTATCTTTGCAGGCGCCTTTCCGCTTCAGCGCGAGAGAGCCCTTTGTCACTCGTGTTCAGATCTTCCAACACCTTTTTTACGTCCATCTGGTAGTACTTTTTTTCGGGCATTGTGGTCTCTTCCCTCTCTAATTTCTGATCGTTCGCACGTCTCTGATCAAATCGTCCCTCTCTTCACTCAAAGCCTTGCCTATCTGTCATCCAGAGATCCGACCCATTCGCCGCCGTGAAACGGCCTGCACAATAACTACGAAAAATTCAAGCCGGTCTTGATCATCGCTTATACCATCCGAACCGATATTTGAATATCGAATCATGAAGGATTTTAGAGCTATTCCCTTTGATATTCTGCGACCTTGTATGTTCAAAGTTAAGACCAAATGGCCATCTTTTTTTCGTGCGATGACACCGTATTTAGACAAGGCTGATGATTCCCGGCACTTTCGACTTTATTTGAAAGTGGTCTGGAGTCGAAGCGCAGGTGGTTTGGAAGGAATTGGCCCTTTTTGATTTGGTCTGCGGACTATTTTTATAGTAAAGATGCACCTAAAGGATTTGTTGGTGCGGTGTTACAAGAGCCATGGAGGCGCTCTAAACTGACCCCGGAGCTATTTCAAGGGGGACTTTGAAGACTTTTTTAGAGAATCTTGGACTATCTGCCACCACCGGCCAATGAACCGGCCAATATTTATCAAAACAGCTAAAATATTAATTGCTATAATAGAAAAATAGTGTTAATTAATAACATATTATGGAAAATAACGAACTGGCCAATGAACCGGCCAAAAAGAGCAAAGTTCCTGCTTATTATCTAACACCTCTTCTGCCTGAAAAAGGCAATATAGGCCCCCTGAAGGATATGGCGCAGGAAATCATAGCAGCCTCTGCTGGGCTGGAGAGTAAGGTGGCCAGGGAGACCGCCCTTGTGCTCGGCGACGAGCTCCGGCTCATCAACAGCTACTACAGCAATCTTATTGAAGGCCATAAAACAACTATCCCAGACATCAATATGGCCTTAAAAAATAAATTTTCTCAGGATCCGGAGAAAAAATATGCGCAGGAACTGTGTGCCGCCCATGTAGAAACCGAAAAACGGTTAATGGAATTTGTGAATGCGCCGCAAAAGCTCAATATCTGCAGCCAGCAGTTTTTGTCTGAAATTCATGCTGCGTTCTATGCCAACTTACCGAAAGAGCATCTTTTCACACACACCCCCAAAGGATTTTCCAAAACGCCGGTCAATCCCGGCCAAATCCGGGATGTCAATGTCTCCGTGGATGGCCGGTCACTTCATGGGCCGTACCATCAGGATTTGCCGGCATTGCTCAAAACCTTTGCTCAAAGCTATGCCCCGGATCAGTTTCATGGTGACGAACGTTTAATCGCAATGGCGGCAAGTCATCACCGGCTGACCTGGCTGCATCCCTTCCGGGACGGAAACGGTCGGGTTGTCCGCCTTTTTTCAGGGCTGTATCTCGCCAGGATAGGCGTTAACAAAAGCAATCTGTGGTCTTTGTCACGAGGTTTATCAAGAAATAAAAAGCGGTATATGTTTGAGCTGTGGGCTACCGATTCTCCTGATGAACAAAATAACGTTCACTATTTTGATGATGACCTGCTGGCGGATTTCTGCAAGTTTTTCTTTAAAATCTGTCTGGATCAAATACGCTTCATGGAAGGCTTGCTGCGGCTTGACCAAATCGAAAGCCGGATCGACTGGTATGTGGAAACGCGGGCCAAACATGATAAAAAACCCTTGCGGATTGAGGCGGCAAAACTACTCAGGGCCGTGTTTATGCGTGGCGCCATACCAAGAGGCATGGCTGTTGAGATCCTGAACATGAGCGAGCGCAGTGCACGCCGAATCGTCAGCGCGCTGATCGAGAAAGGTCTTTTGCAGTCACAAAGCCACCGTGCGCCCTTAACAATCGGGCTGCCGATTGACGTTCTTCCTTATTACTTTCCGGATCTTTACGACCCTTCGGTAATTGGTGAGGAGTATATTGTCTGATAACGGCTTGAAACTTGAAATTGGAAATTAGAAATTTGGAAGAGATGAAACAAATGCATGAAGGCCAAATTTTCTATTTGAACGTTCCGGGAACGCCAATAAATGAAAAAATCCGATACTGATTCCATAGAACAGGCCTTGATGGAATCTCTATCTGAATACACTGTAGATAGAGATGAAGACATATCAGTGAATGGCACGTTTGTCTTTCAGCCTGATTTCCCCTGCTTCCAGAGCCACTTCCCAGATCAAGCAATACTCCCGGGCATCATACAAATGGCGGCGGTTCGTTCATTGGCCGATAAGGCCCTGAACCAACAGCTTGTGCCTACTGCTGCAAAACGAATCAAATTCCGAGGCCTTATCCAGCCAAAGGAGCGAATATCGATAACCGTGAACTTGAAAAGGCACTGAATGACAAAGTACTTATTGGCTTATATCCCTCAATTCCTCAGTTTGAATTTACTATAATCGCTGTTACTTGTGAGCATACTTGGCAGCTGTTAAATTATGTGCACAGGATAATAGAATCCTGTCAAGCCATCAAAATCAATTATTAACTTCAAAAGGGGTGCATTACGTTTTTGTTGAAATTTTCCAAAATACCCAGGTAGGTCAGATTTTCTATTGACAGACCTATCTGGATTTGCCATAATCTCCTTAAACGGTGAAAGGAGATTATGGACATGGATAAAAAAGAATTTTGTGAATTCTATGAGCAACTTTTAAAGGCTCAACTGGCGGTTGTCAGGCAGTTTGCCGGCAAGGTTGAGAATCGAGGACGAAGGACTCAAAAAGGTAAGTCCCAATTAGGTATTACAGAAAACATACTCAAAGAGGCTGGCCAGCCGCTTCATGTTTCAGAAATTATCAAGAGAGCTAAGGAACATTATGATGCCTCAATTGATAGGGAATCTCTGGTCTCGGCTCTTACCAAGAAAGTCAAAAAGGGAGACCGCTTTATCAGGGTGGCGCCCAATACGTTCGCTCTGCCAGCTGATTCTGAAAAATAAGGATCTTCCGTGCCGGCATCCTGTCTTGGCAGAGTATTTGTACGTTTCTGCCGGGAGCTCTGGCAGCAGGTGCCGGAATGGAAAAACGCTTTGGCCAGAGGCGACTGGCCTGCCATTGAAGCGGGGATTCTGAAGTTGACCCGCCTTATGGCAACAGAAATCATGGCAGGCTGTCTTCTCTGGTATCTTGAGCAGGAGGATACCCGGCATCTTGGGAAAAAACTGGCTGAAAAAAGAGGTATCAAGACCCAGGGAACGCGTAATGTCCATGTGACCCTGGCTACAGGCCGAAGACTGCTGGTTCGTACTACGCCAGATGTTGAAAAAGAGCTGGCATATTTTGAAAGGCATAGAGACCGAATAAGGTACAAATACTATCGCAGAAAAAAGATACCAATAGGCAGTGGTGCTGTTGAAAGTGCGATCAGGCGGATGATTAATTTACGCATGAAGGCCCCCGGGACCTTCTGGAAAGAGGATACAGCCGAAATTTTCCTTTACCTTAGATCCCAACTGATATCAGGAAGATGGGACCTGTGCTTCAAAAGTGAAACATAAAAATAGACGAGTAGCCATTACAGGAATTGGTATTATTTCCTGTTTGGGCCTGAACAGAGATGAAGTGCAGATTTCCCTCAGGGAAGGAAGAAGCGGCGTACGTTTTATTCCTGAACGTAAGGCTTTGGGGTTTCAGAGCGCGCTTAGCGGTATTGTTGAGGGTTTTGATCCGAAGAGTGTTCTGGACCGGAAGCAGCGCAAGACACTGCCGGAATACGGCCTTTGGGCCTGGTCTGCAGTGTCCCAGGCCCTGGAGCAGGCCGGTATTCATCCCGACAGCTTGACCGGTGACGAGAAAACAGGAGTGGTATTCGGCAACGATTCCTCTGCTGTTACAGCAGTTGAGCAGGTGGATACGCTTCGATCTGCCGGGGAGACAAAGGCCATAGGCAGCGGACACATATTCCGGCTGCTCGCCAGCACTGTTACCCTCAACCTGAACACCATTTTGGGAATACGTGGGGTATCCTGGACTGTAAGCGGGGCCTGCGCGAGCGGTGTCATGGCAGTAGGCCAGGGGGCGGAAATCATAGCCTCCGGCAGGCAAGATCGCATAATTTGTGGTGGGGTGCAGGAGATTTCCTGGGAATCCATGTGCAGCTTTGATGCCTTGGGGGCCTTTTCGCGCAGGGAAAATGATCCTGAGGCGGCTTCCCGTCCGTTTGATCAAGACCGGGACGGGCTGGTCCCCAGCGGCGGGGCCGCTGCTATCGTTTTAGAGGCATTCGAATTGGCGAAGGCACGGGGTGCTCAGATATTGGGCGAGGTCATGGGTTATGCCAACACATCAGACGGTTACCGCATAGCAGTGCCTAGCGGAGAGGGATTGGAACGGGCGATGCGCTGTGCCCTGATGGATGCCGCCCTTTCTCCTGATGATATTGATCTGGTTTTGTCACATGCCACCTCAACCCTGGCTGGTGACAGGGCGGAGGCAATTGCCCTGCGCAAAATTTTTGATCTGGATGGGGTAAAAAAAGGGCCAATTGTATCCGCAGTAAAGGGCCTGACCGGTCACGAATTCTGGATGGCAGGCGCATCACAAGTTGTATATGGTCTGCTGATGGCATGGGGCGGTTTCATGGCGGGAAATCCCAACCTTGAAGTGCCGGATCCCGCCGCAGAGGTCTTATATCTACCTCAAAAAACCGTTATGATCAGACCACGCTTTATGCTTTGCAATGCATCCGGTTTTGGTGGAACCAATGCCTGCCTGGTTGTAAGGATTGCTTGATGAAGGCTGAAGTCGTTGTTATAGGGAGCGGGATAAGCGGTTTGACAGCCGCGGCCTCACTGGCCAAACGAAATAGACAGGTCATAATAGTTGAACGGAATCAAAAACCGGGAGGGGCGCTAAAGCATTTCGTCAGGAGAGGGATACCTTTTGACGTTGGCTTCCACTACTCAGGATGTCTGGGATCAGGAGAAATATTACGTGTTTTGTGGGAATATTTGGGTGTGTGGCCGCACTTACGTGTATATCCTTTCCCATCAGAAGGAAACGACCGTTTAATACTCAGAAATTCTGGAAAATCTGTTCGGGCCTTTTTTTCTTATGAGCGTTTGGAAGACGAATTGCGGCAGGCCTTTCCCAATGAAGCAAAGGGGGTTGCAACCTATCTCAAGGCCCTGAGAGATATATGTGATTCCATTCCTTTCTACAATCCGGATCTTCCCCTTACCCCGTTTCTGCGAGGCCTTCTTCCATCGGCAGAAATCGGATTGGCCCCATTTCTTACATCCCTGATTAAAGATCCCGATCTTCAGGCTGTGTTGGCGTCGCCGGCCTTTCTTTACGGTGTTTCTCCCAGAAAAGCCAGTCTTGCAGTGCATGCCATGGTTGCTCACGCCTTTATCTCAGGGGCCTATGCCATAGACGGAGGTGGACAGGCCATAGTGGATGCATTTTTGTCAGTTTTCAGAAAAGCCGGCGTGGAAGTGATTACCGGTCAGGAAGTTGAATCAATATTTGTTACAGATGGAAAAGTGGCCGGGATCAAGACCTCTGAAATGGAGATCCATTGCTCACAGGCAGTTTACACCGGTCATCCCACTGGTTTGTTAAACCTGGTTCCTGAAGGGACTTTTCGGCAGGCTTACCATAGTCGGCTGCAAGGCCTGGAAAACACAACCTCCATGTTTGTAGTATTTGGAGCAGTAGATAATCCGGCTTCCTTGAGGGATCTGACCTGGGTTAATCACTATGCCATTCCAAGCGGGCTTGATATACTTGATGTTAATCTGATATGTCCGGAAGAAGGCGCCTTGCTGATGACAGCACCCGGCCGTAGATATTCAGATCCTGCCTTGTCCGGTGCAAGGCGGGGCATAATATTGATGCGACCGGCATCCTGGGATGAAGTCGCCCCATTTTCTGTGGAGGCAGGAAAGGCGCGACCGGCATCCTATAAAAAGTGGAAGACTCAATCCGCCGACAGATTATTAGACCAGGCGAAAAAGCTTTGGGGTTTTAGCGGCATTGAGCCGTTGGCAATAGGGAGTCCCCTTACATTCAGGGACAAGCTGGGCGTCCCTGGGGGCGCGGTGTATGGAGTACAGCATTGCCTGAACCAATATAACCCTGGAGCCAAAACCCGCCTCTCAGGTTTATGGCTCAGCGGACAAGGAACATTAATGACCGGAATAGTAGGGGCCTCTCTTTCAGGACTTGTAACCGCAGGTGAAATTGAAGGCCTGGAGCCCCTGTGGGACGAGGTGAGACAGTGTCGCTGAAGCGGGTAGTTATCACCGGGCGTGGGGCCGTATCGCCGTTTGGATTAGGGGTGGCTGATCTATTGGATGGGGTGTGGAATGGACGATCTGGCATACAACTGATGCCGGATTGGCAGAGCATTCAAGGACTTCAATGCCACATGGCAGGGCCGGTTCCGCCTTTTGAAGCCAAGCCCTTATTGCCCCGCACAATTCGGCGAACTATGGGGCCAATGGCTATTTACGCCACTCTGGCCGCCAAAGAGGCAGTCTCGGATTCCGGACTTGAGCCGGACTTTCTGGCATCAGGAAAGGTGGGGGCGGCAATCGGGTCCACTACCGGGAGCCCCAGAATATACGAGGCATTGTACAGGCAGTTCTTACCCGAAGAGAGTGTTGAACATGTGCGCTCCGGGATGTTTTTTAAGATCATGGGGCATTGCTGCGCAGCCAATGTCTGCCTTGCCCTCGGAATAACCGGCGAACAGTGGGCACCCACAAGCGCCTGCACCTCATCAGCACAGGCCCTGGGTCTTGGTTATATGTTGATTCGCTCCGGCCGGCAAGAGGCAATGCTATGCGGCGGAGCTGATGAGGTCCATCCTACGGTCACAATGGTATTCGACGTGATAAAAGCGGCCTCACGAAGTCATGATTTTCCTTTGATTGCTCCCAGACCATTTGACCTGAACAGGGACGGAGTCGTTTGCGGTGAAGGTGGTGGCATCCTGGTCCTGGAAAGCCTGGATTCTGCTTTAAGGCGTGAGGCAAATATCTATTGTGAGATCCTGGGGTTTGGCCATGTAAATGACAGCAAGAGCATTGCCAATCCGCATGAGGACTCTATGGCCAGGACAATGCGTAATGCCTTGGCCGAGGCCGGATTGAACGGAGATGACATTGATTATGTAAATGCACATGCCACAGGGACCGTGCTTGGAGATATAGCAGAGGCCGTTGCAATCAATAACATATTTGGTAAAGATGTGCCGGTCAGTTCGTACAAAGGGCATTTGGGGCATACCCTTGGTGCTGCCGGGGCACTTGAGACAATAGTGCTCCTTGAGATGTTGAACCGGCAGGAGGTTGTGCCGACCCTTAATCTGGAAAGGCCTGATCCTGCTTGCTCAGTTATCAATCTGGTACATTCTGTGGACAAGCTCCCATTAAATATAGTACTTAAGAACAGCTTCGCACTGGGTGGTGTTAACACCGCTATGGTGCTGCGGAGGTGGACAGAATGATGTCGGATCAAGAGATCCGCCGACGGGTAGCGCAGATTATGGCTGAGGAGTTCGAACTCGAACCAGAATCGCTTCAGCCGGATGCTACTTTGTATGAGGATCTTGGGTTGGACAGCCTGGATGCAGTAGACATGGTAGTGGCCATGGAAAAGGCCTTTGGGATGAAAATGGCCGATGAAGAGGCGGTGCGGGCTGTAAGGACTCTGGGCGATCTCTTTGACCTTGTCTGTCGTCTTAAGAATCAACAAGTTGACAAGGAGTAAAGAGTGGGCCTTAAAAAGCTGCTGCTCAACCTGTATATCTGGCCTGCCTTTGCTGTTTTTACTGTTTTTTGCCTCTGTTTTATACTTCCCTTGCTCTTGATATACAGTATCCTTGCAAACCAGCCAATGGACAGAATAATCAGGAAGAGTATTCGTCTTTATGGCTGGGCATTAGTGCGTGTTGTCCCCTTTATGGCCCCGGTGACCGTAGAAGACTTTTCCTGCGGAATCAGACCCCCGGTCATATTCGTGGCCAATCACAATTCCTCAATAGACCCTTACCTTTTTGGTATGCTGCCGTTTGAAAATGCCTTTGTGACGTCATGGCCTTTTCAAATCCCGGTCTACAAGTGGGTAATGCGACTTGCGCGTTACATCAATTCAAATGATGGCTGGGAAGTAGTCCGGAGCAGGGGAGAGGAACTTCTGGCATCGGGGTGTTCTCTCATATTCTGGCCTGAGGGACACCGCTCCAGAGACGGGAGGCTCGCCCGCTTCAAAAACGGGGCTTTTCGTCTGGCCTGTGGTACGGGAACATCCATAGTACCGGTGTGTATCTTGGGGTCTGCCCACCTGATGCCCCCGGGCAACAGGTTTCTCACGCCATCCAGGGTGAAGATGGTCATCCTGCCCCCGATAATACCATCCGAGCATGGAGACGATCCGGACTGTATTCGCGCGTTGAGGGATCAAGCCAGGGAGTCCATAGCGACCGAGTTGGCCAGGCGAGGCGTGAATCCCCTCAAAATCACCGGCTATAAGTCGGACATCATGTCCGATCCAATCACATTTTCGGCTATTCACGGCAATGACTAGATGTAGTTTGACGCAGAGCCGCTATTCTTTGAAGACTGCTTTGGAATGGCGGGTCGCAGACCCGGAAAAAATAGAAAATTTACAAGCAGGGCTTTTGCGAGGCCAGGTTCGGCAGGCCAGTCGAGCCCCTTATTACAAGGAACTTCTAAGAACGCTGGGTTGCAGCTTTGAAGACATAATTACCTTGGAAGATCTCAGGTCCTTGCCGTTTACCAGCCGCAGCGAGATGGAAACAGACCCGGCAGCCTTTCAGGCAGTTGAAGCTGCATCAATAGCCGACCTATCGCTGACTTCAGGAACAACAGGAAATCCCATAGTGGTCCCATACACCAGGAGCGACCTTGAGCGGCTTGCCTTTAATGAACTCATGGCCTTTTGGGGTACGGGGGTCCGGCCTGGAGACCGTTATCTTATCTGTGTGACCCTGGACCGGTGTTTTATTGCCGGGCTGGCCTATTTTTCCGGTCTTGTCCAGCTTGGTGCCACTGCCATCCGGAGTGGACCCGGCCAGTCAGCCAGACAGTGGGAACTGATACGTCGGCTCAGGCCTGATGGAATCGTGGGCGTGCCCACGTTCCTGTTAAAGTTGGCGCAGTGGGGAGAGGCACATGGTTATTCTCCCAACAGCTCCGGGGTGCAATCTCTTGTCACAATTGGTGAACCGGTCCGGGGACCGGATCACTCCTTGATTCCTCTTGGTAAGGATTTGGAAGAGGCCTGGGGAGCGCACGTTTATTCTTCGTACGCTGCAACGGAGCTGGAGACCTGCTTTTGCGAGTGTCATGCCTCTTGCGGTGGGCATATCCATCCGGAGCTTGCCCTGGTTGAGATCGTGGATGAAGATGGAAATGTTCTGCCAACAGGCGAAGCCGGTGAAGTTGTGGTCACCCCGCTGGGTGTGGAGGGCTTTCCTCTTGTCCGTTTTCGTACCGGAGATGTGGCCCGTCTCCATACAGACCCATGCCCATGCGGTTGGCGTACAACTCGTCTGGGTTCTATAGAAGGAAGACTTGCTCAACGCCTCAAATTTCATGGCACGACTATCTATCCGGAGATGATCTTCCAGGCGCTCAGAGAGTTCAGACATGTGGAGGATGCCTATGTGGAGGTGAGGTCTTCGTATGATCTTTCGGATGAAATAAGGGTGGTTGCAGGCACGGACGCATCAGATATTGATGCAGACATGGTGGCCAAATTCCTTCGGGCTCGCCTCAGGGTCCGTCCTGAGGTAATAGTAAGGCCCAGGCAAGAAGTGCTAAGCACTATGGAAAAGGCAGGCGGACGGAAGCTGAAACGTTTTTTTGACTTTAGGAATAATAATAAACCATGAGCTTTTTTGAAAAACATTGGGGGCTCGAGTTCTCTCAAGAAGAGATTGCCGAGGCCCGTGCCGGAAAGGGACTCCTGTCCCTGGAGCTTGAGCTGTCGAGGGCGTGCAATCTGCGCTGTATATACTGTTATGCGTCATCCGGCTTACCTATGGAAAATGAACTCTCACTTTCTGAAATACTGGACGTAGTGGACCAGGCCGTAGCCCTTGGAGCACGCAAGATAATCATACTGGGCGGCGGCGAACCCTTGCTCTATCCCTATCTGATAGATGTCATAGATTACATACTGTCCAAAGGCGTAAAAGCAGACCTCTTCACTAACGGGACGCTGATAACGCCGTCCAAAGCCAGGGCCCTTTATGACAGGGGTGTTGCCGTTGTCGTTAAGATGAACAGCAGACGTCTTGAGATCCAGGACTTTCTGGCCGGACATGCCGGAACATTTCAGGCTATAGAGCAGGGCATTGAAGCCTTAAGGGCTGTTGGTTACCCGGATAAAGAACACATACTTGGAGTGGAAACCATCATATGCCGCCAGAACTATGAAGAACTTCCTCAATTGTGGCGATGGGCCAGGAAGCAGGGAATCATCCCCTATGTAGAGATCATGACCTGGCAAGGCAGGGCCAAAGAGCATCCTGACCTGGAGGTACCGATTCAAAAAACCAGGACCCTGTTTGAGACCCTTGCAAGGATTGATGCCGAGGAGTTCGGCAACAAGTGGATTCCCCATCCACCATTGGCAGCCTCTCACTGCGCCAGGCATGAGTACTCATGTACTGTGATCGCCAATGGAGACATCCATCCCTGCCCTGGAGTAAGCCTGTCTGCAGGAAATGTCCGTGAAGATACACTGGAGCATATCTTAAACAAGAGCCCGGTTATCCAGGAACTCAGAAATATACGGAAATTGATAAAGGGGCGTTGCGGTAGATGTGAGCTGAAGTATAGATGCTACGGTTGCAGGGGGAATGCCTATCAGATCACCGGCGATTATCTGGCCGAAGATCCCATGTGTTGGTTTGGACACGATGATTAGTTTTATGAGAAACAGATTCCTGATTCAAAATTTTTCAATCATGATATTTATGTTTGTTGTCTCAATGGGAGTACATGCTGAAGAAGGTATCCCCAGTGTCTCTGATAAGGTGGAAAACCGCTGGTCCTTTCTTGGCGGCTATGGAATTACTCATTGCGGGCTTGGCAAAACAAAGGTGCAGGTTCAATCAGTTGATTTTATACCAAGATACGAACGCTTTCTCACAAAGACGATGGGTAGCTCCTGGTATCAAGGCCGACATTCGCTCATGATAGAGACTCCGCTGACCCTTGTGGTGGATCCGGATGTGGCTCCCATGGTGGGGATAAACTTTCTTGCCGGCTGGACATTTACGGGGCTGAATCGGATTATCCCATATGCCTTTGCAGGTGGTGGTCCCCTCTATACGAGTGCGGATATTCCGGGTCTTGGATCCGAATTAAATGGGAACTACCAGGCAGGAATAGGTATACGGTTCAAGACGAACAAAAATTATCAATTTAACATTGAATACCGTTTCCAGCACATATCGAACGGCGGCACTAAGACACCAAATGATCCATTAAATTCCAGCAGATTCTTGTTAGGCATAACATTTTAGCCAAAAAGAGGTAATAAAACACATGCTTGGCCCATTAACTCAGGCATGTCTTGGCCAGGAACTACCCGGACGAGAAATTCGTGCCATTTTGGGAACTATACCCCGCAGGTGGGGGCGTATGGACCTGCTGAGCCGTATGGCTGTAGTAGCGGTTGGACGTACTCTTCGCGCTTCTGATCTCTTGGATAGGCAGACCGATAAGATACACAGTGCCAATATCGTGGGTCTTATTTCCGTGACCAGGTGGGGATCATTAATAACTGACCTTGCCTTTTGTGAAACACTGGGCCAGGGCCCGGATCTGGCAAGCCCCACCGTTTTCAGTTACACCCTGCCAAACATCGCGATTGCTGAAGCCGCTGGCCATTTTAGGCTGACAGGTCCTGTCTATTCGATTTTTGCCGAGCATGACCTTATGAAAAAGGTCGAACAAGAAGCTATTCTCTGGTTATCCAACC
>Ga0190348_1000185_pt1 | contig 17660 bp, 24 predicted proteins | sample 48721367_MG_FD_161658 | JGI IMG/M metagenome (GOLD analysis project Ga0190348, IMG submission 161658) | Hydrothermal vent microbial mat bacterial communities from Southern Trench, Guaymas Basin, Mexico - 4872-13-6-7_MG | ecosystem: Environmental > Aquatic > Marine > Hydrothermal vents >... | reverse complement strand
TATAAAAAGAAGAAAAGAATTTATCAAAAAGTTAAAGGCAATTCTAGAATTTAGGAAAAAGGAGGAGAAGAATGAAAGTAAATAGGGAAAAGTTGATAGACTTAATCAATAAAGGGAAACTGCAGAGTTTCAGGGTATATAATGTAAGTAACATATATGGTGTAGGCAAAAAAGCTATTTCATTCGAATATGAACGCTTATCTTATGATTTATTTCCCGATAGAGAAAATTTTCAACTATCAACATTTATATTTCAAGAAGAAATAGAAAAAGCGAAGGAAGGATTTTTGGAATTAGACATTATTTTATTAAAATATGGACTATGTAAGGACTATTACGAAAAGAATTGAAGAACTACTTGAGATCACAAATTGTAATCTCAAAGGTAACAAACTATGACCTTAAAGACAGAATTAGAGAATACTGCAAATAGGAGAAAATTATGAGAAATAAATTAGAGAATCTTTGAAACAGTAATTTTAACACTTAAATACCTTTCTAATCCAAAAAAGGAGGTGTGAAATGGGAATTAGAGACATAGAAAAGGTTACAAAAATATCTATGGAACCCAATAGACTGACGATGGAGGATATAACAGAGATTATACATATGCTTGGTTTCACTAGGGAATCTGCAGAACGTGTTAAAAGGATTGAGTTCGAAGTTGTATGGAAATCCCCTGAAGATGGAAATGAGGGGAAGGAGGAAAAATGATTTATGCTATTGTTTGGTTTTTATTTGGTATTATATGTTATTGGATTGCAGACTTTAATAAAGAAAAGCATAATATTGGAAGCCCAATAGCATGGTTTTTTGCAGGAATATTATTTGGTGTTTTTACTCTCATAGTAGAATCTATTGCTTTGGTGGTTGTAATAGGAAGAGGAGAAGATACGTGAAGATAGGAATATACTCTGATTTGCATTTGACGAATGATTCTGTTTATAAGTTAGATATGGATCATTTAGAAAAAGTGTATAAAAAATTTTACGAGGATGGAGTATCATACATATTTTTCCTTGGAGATTTGTTTACTAAAAAACATGTAGTATCTGACTTTTTATTAACTGAAACTTCAAAGTTCTTTAAGAGGCATTCGCAGGTTCCTACATATTTCTTAGTAGGAAACCATGATAAAGGCAGAATGAATGAAGAAGGGAATTATGCGTTTACTACTTCCTTTTTGAATTTGGGTAAAAATTTCAAAGTTATAGATAAGCCTGATACTGTTACAGTGGGAAGAAAAACAATATATATGGTCCCATGGTTTAAACAAGGATCAGATATCAAATTCAAAGATGCAGATATTTTAATGATACATGAATATATTGAAGGAACATTTGATCTTTGTTCTACCAAAGTTAATTTTAACAAGTCGAATACAACAGATTTAGTCAGCATGAAAGATATTAGCAAATACCCTATTGTATTCGATGGCCATATACATGCGCCTATAGATATTGATAATGTGCATATAGTTGGGGCTACATTTCCAAATAATTTCGGCGAAATATGTAAAACATATAGTTTCATTATCTATGATACAGATACAAATGTATTGAAGAGATATTCTATTAAGGGATATAGAAAGTATATAACAAAGTATATTACATCAGAAATACCACATAGTATCTTAAATGATAAATATAATTTTTATAGAATTATATATTCGGGTAAGAGACCAAATGTAACAAATCCAAATATTATCTTAATTCCGGAAACTAATAAAGGTGATATAATAGATTTATCTACTTCAAATGAGTTGGATAGTAAGAAAATATTGATCCAGAAATTCAAAGAGTTTACAAAAAATAAACAGGCAATAAGAGAATTCAAGAAATTTATTAAAAATATAAACAAGTAATTATCTTCGTTTCTTTGATTATATAAAAAAGAAAGGAGGAAGAATGAGAAAAGATAAGAACAATATTAATGATCCGTCATATAGAATTGCATATATGGCATTAGCTAAAGAAATCGTTAGAAACTACAAAGAATTTATGAAGAAACATCCCGAAATCGGAAAAGACGTTGAAAATTTTAATTACTTACTTCCTAATGCGCCAATCTATAATGTATTTGGTATATATAGGAAATATAAGAAAAAAGGTAGGTTTAGAGATATAATAGTACCTAATGAAGAATTCAAACATCTAATGAAACGTTTTGCAACTTTTATGAAAATGTCAGTTTATTATATAGACATTAATCCTATTGAAGAAGATAAAAGGGGCAAAAGAAATAATTCATATATCATTGGCTTAAATGCAGATACTTCTATTGGTAATATGGCAAATTTCTTATTGAAAGATATAAACCCGCATAAGACTTCAGTTATTAAGTATGACATTAAGAATTATTTTAATTCTATTTCATACATTATGTTTATATCGGTATTAGATGATATAGAACAGAGAATTGCAAAAACTATTTCCGATATATATGGAGCAAATATTACTTCTGCGATTGTCCCTGGGATTTCTGGATACAGAAAGGTTTTAAGTTTTGAATCTGATAATCAAGAAACAGATTTGCTAAATTTAGAATTGAAACAATTATTATATTATCTCCAAAGATATACAGTACTTGCATTTTATAGAGGAATTCTTCAATTGGGATTCCCAACTTCTCCGCTATTTGCTTATTATTATTCGTCTATTAACAAAATTCATAGACCAAGAATAGATAGAAATCGTTATGAAACCGATCTGCAAATTTTGAGATTTATTACATATTATATTGATCTTACTAAAAAAACTCAAGCCTTTAATATAGTAAAAAGTATAAATGGTATTAAGAGTGCATTATATGAAACAGTTATTAATTATTATAGACTTGAACGTTCCATAACTATTAATGCTAAAGAAATAGAAAAGATAAGTAATTATGTTAAAGAAGACATTGATATACTTACAACAGAAATCGCAAATTTTGCAAATGGCAAATTTGAAATAAATTCACTTATGTTTACTTTGTTTACATATATAAAGCAAATATTATCTAAGAGTTATATGACAATTGGCTATGTAGACGATTTGATAAGTATTTATAAAGGAAATAGTGCTATAAGTAAGAAACGTTTTGTATTAGATTTCCTTTATATATACAAAAATTCTCTTAAGTCACATAAAAGCAAGAATGTAGTACGTGGAAATGAATTTAGGAAATCTTTTGCGGAAGCATCGCTTTTTGCAAAAGAACACACAGATGAATTGAAAAGACTATTCGAAGTTACTGCTACATTTTTGCTAAATGTACTTATTAAAATAGATGGATGCTATTATTATGGCAGTGAAAATTCAGCATTAAGACGGGAGATTGAAATTCTGTCTAATGATAGAGGTAGTTCATTTAATATGTTCATGAGAAAACTGTCGGAACTAGCTAATGAAGACATTTATAGTACTACTTTTAATATAGACAAATATAAGATAATACGCTATGAATTAAGAAAAGCCAAACGTAGACCCAGAAGTGGCTCTGCTAAATGTGTATATGTAAATCTATCAGATATTCTATATAAAAATAGGAAGATTATTCCTGCTCTTGTAAAAGAATTTATCAATAAAAGGAATCCTTTTCTAACATTTAGTTATGATAAAACAAAGATAATGTTCAAAGAAACATTAAAACATTTCCTTGGAATATATTGGTTAGATAAGAATGTCTTTTCAGTAACTAATTATAAAAAGTACAGAAATGAGATATTTGAATATTACAAAAAGATAAAAGATGGCATTATAACTGATAGAGATGTAAATAAAATACAAAGTAATATTAAACGTTTCGATGGCTTTGTATCTTTTGCCACTTCAGTTATAGATGCTAAAAAGAGGGCATCTTTGCAAGAAACATTAGATATGTACAGAGTCGTAAAAGATTATGCAATACAGATGTCTAAGCAGGGAGGTGCTAAATGAATTTCATTTTTACATATAGATCGGCATGGTCAAATGTGTCCGAAAAATTAGACGATGGTAAATATTTAGAAAAATTATTTAGCGAACGTGGGTACAATTATAGAGAAATGCAAGAATATGTAACAAGCAGAGGGCAGAATTATATTATAGAACATCAAATAAAAGAAATAGGTAAATATGATAGTAACTCTGACATATTTTCTTCATTTGATTCGATATCGACTCTTATCTATCTATTAGCAGAAAACGAACATTTAAAAATACCAATTTTTAAATATGGTAAATATAAAAATTCTATCCTGTATCCTATGGTATTAGTGGATGATAATCTATTTGCATATCTACGAATATATGAAGACACAAGATATGATGTAGTGATAAAACCAGGTAGAGAACGGATTATAAATGGTAAATCTTTGTCTATGTTTAAATTAAGAAATCTTGTTTCTCCTTATGATAACCATAACCAGATATGGGACAAAGATAAAGATTTTGCACATTTTGATTCTAAATTAAGCAAAACAGGAAATGTAGGAAGAAAGATGTTAGATACATTTTTGCATTTAATAGATAGGTATGTGACTTATAATGAAAAAAATCTCAAGTCAAACTACGAAATGACAGAATTACGCAAGAAAATAGGCGAAGCATTACGGGATAGGTTACTAATTGTAGAAAATGCAGTATTTATAAAAGATTACTATAAGCAAACAGGGAAAACGGAATTTAGCTTTGGAGACATAATAGAATATTTCGGAGAAGAAGATAAACCAATTAACTTTTACTCTGTTTCTGGATCTACAATTGGGGATTTGCGTACAGATATAAGTAAAGTAAATGGAGCACAAGAAGCAGATATGGAAAAATTAAAAGCTGAAAGAAAAGGTAATTTGCTATTCTACAATACTTTACTATTTCCATTAGATAAATATGCGACAAATCTAATACGAATAAATATTGAGCCTTACATTCCTTACATTTGTATAAATACTTTTTCTCTTTTATCAAGTGATAATATAATTAAACGTACAAAAATTGCACAATTATATAGAAATGCAATAAAAATAGAAAACTACCAAGTTTTTGGATGGGCACTGAATGATAAACTAATAGATAATATGTCATTCAGGAAATTGTTTATTGGACTAAGTTATTTGCTAAAACGCAAAGATTATTTGCTTAGCACTATTCCAGAATATATGAATAGCCAAAAACTAATGCTTTTGTCCGCCATAAATGATAACTCTATATCTTATCACTCCAGCAGTTATAACAATAACTTGTTAGTTCCTTTACATTACATTTTGCAAAATAAAAAAATAGCAAATGAATCTGCTGGTATATATACTTTAGATAATGCTTTGCGAGAATTATATTCTGCAATGTTGAGCGGATATTATAAATTCGATATGGCCAGTATACTTTCAATTAGTAAATCGTTTCCTCTTACAATAACAGAGAAAAGAGCAGATATTGAAAAGGTAAACGATATTGTAAATAGGATAATAGGATTAGAAATTAAGCAAATAGAAGAATATAGTTTCTCTTCCGATGTAATAAAGAACCTAAAGGCAAAACTAATAGTACTTTCTAGTACGAACAAACATAGATATGGTATTCTTGAATTTCGCTCTCCGCGAATGTTTGGAGTTTTGGACGAACAAAATAATCTTCTAAAAATACATTTAGGTATAGAGGATGCAGATATAAACGAAAGTAAATTATGCAAGAATCTAAAATTAACGCATAATAATTACTATATGTTGGTACTAAACTTTAAAAAGATAATTTTGGATAACATACAGGTAGAAAAGAAAACAATACAGGTAGAAAAGACGGCAAGCTAATTTGCGAATTTAAAAGTAAATAACATCTTTACGTATTGCGTATTTTGAATTTATTGTTATATTTATAATGATAAATAATGATAAATTTAATACGTTATTTGTTGTATTTTTGTAAACTGGTAAATTAATTTGCTTGAAAGAAAAAGCAAAGAGGAGGTAATTATGGTACTACAATTAACAAAAATCAGAACTCCTAATAAGGTGGGAGGGAAAGTGAAAGCCTATGTGAACATTGCAATTCAGAGCGATGATAACGAAACAACTCTTATTAATTATTTCAATATTCCAATCGTTACTGATAAGAATGGAAATTTATTTCCTATTATAGATATACCGGCTAGGGATATTGATGGAAAAGTTGTAGAGAGCAGAAATAATCCTGGAAAATCCTTGATGCAGGTTGTTTTCTCAAAAGAATTCAAAAATGCAGTTGTAAATGCATATAATAAAGCGGCAGTTACAGAGGAAGCACCAAAGAGAAAACCAAAGCCAAAAGTAAAGAGCAAAGGAACAGTAACTATTGAGGAGTTATAATGCAAATTGCGATAATAGGTAAAAGGAAACCAAACGATACATTGGCATCAATGGGAATTATTTCCCTTATTGATGTTATGATTTATTCAGATGATATTCCTCTTTTAAGACTAAATGATGTCATGATAAAGCAATCTAAAAGAGGAGACGGTAGTAAATATGTATCCGATGGTATTCTAATGAGATCGACTAAAGATGGTACGCCACTAAGGGATAGGAATGGTAATTACCTTTACAACGTGAAGTTTTTTAAGTATCTTATGGATTCCATTTTACAGATTTACGAGAAAATTGATAAAGCAGAAAATCCAGATAGGCAAAATGCTCCGAAACTGATAAAAGAGAAAATACAAGAAAAAAAGTGAAAAACCAGGGTAAAAAAAGTGCGAATTGAAAGAACAGGAGTTAAATGCAAATAATAGAGATAAATGCTTCTAACTTCTGTTCTTTCGAGTCGCTAAATTTTGCTTTTACTCCTGGTACCACATTGATATCAGGAAAGAACGGATCTGGTAAATCTACAATATTTGATGCTTTATTCTTTGCTTTATCTGGTAAGTCTTTAAAGAAACTGCCGTTAGATGCCATGATACAGCATGGGAAGAAGCAATTTGAAACTTCTGTTATTTTCAAAGATAAAAAACATTTGTACAAAATATATAGAAAAAGGATAAAGGGGAAAACTACGGTTTTGCAATTTACTAAAGATGGGAAGAAGATTGAAGGAGATATAAATGATATTCAAAAGCAAATTAACAAGATAATAAATCCTTTAATTTTAGAAACAATAATAATTTTTTCGGGCCGCAGCCGCACATTTTTTGAGTTATCAGATAAAGAGCAAAAAGATATATTAGTAAATATATTATTTGGTACTATAGATTTTAGTGAATACTATAAAATGGCAGACACTATAATGCGCAAACAAAAAAATAAGATAATGATAAATAAAGGAAAGATATCTATTTTAAAGAAGAATAATGAGAATCTAACAGAAGAGTTAATATCATTTAATGAGTACTCAAAATATACGTTAATTGATTTAAAAACAAAACTAAAGAAGGTAAAAAATTTATTAGACAACATAGATGAAAATATTTCAGAAAATAGTGAAAGAATATTAGAAATAACAAGGGAAATAAGTAAAATGAAAAGCGAGATGCGTAATATGGAACAGAAAGTTGAAGCAGATATTGGATTGATAAAGGCAGGTAAATGTCCGTTATGTGGTTCTGTAATTGATAGTAAGAAATTTGAATCAAGAATAATTAATGGAAAAGAGAATATTAAAAAATTAAAGAAAAAAATAAAAGAAGAAACGAACAGATACGAAATATTAGATAATGAAAAAATAGAATATAGAAAAAGGAAAAAAGAGCTATACCAGAAAAAAGATCTAATAATAGATCTTATTAGTACAATGGAAAAAATTGAATCTATCCAATTGTCTATAGAAGAGAATACGAACATGATAAGTAAATTAGAGAAACAAAATGAACAGTATAAAAAGATGGAAGAAATATATGGAATAATAAAGAAATTCTTTTCTCCAAATGGAATAACAAAAGATGTGTTTCTTATGGTATTACCAGAATTAAATAAAGCCTATAGAAGATACTCGTATATGCTTGGTAATTCGTCATTAGTTTATGATAAACAGTGGTATATTAATATCAATGGAAAAATGCAATTATATAAATCTTTGTCCTCAGGAGAGAAAAGAATTATAGATATGTCAGTTATGTTTGCGTTATTTGATATATATAATGCAATTACAAATGTAAATACAATTGTACTAGATGAAGTATTTGATCCATTAGATAGTGTAAATACAAGTCATTTGAACAAGATAATATCAATGTTAACTCCACCAGTAAAAATAGTAGTTACACATCATGCGTTAGATGTAGATTCAGATAGGGAGTATTATATAAGAAAAATAAATGGAAAATCAAAAATAACATAGGAAGGAGGATATAATATGAAAAGTAAATATAAAAAAGCACAGAATGATAAATTAAATGTTACGAACAGAAAGGCATTTTTATATTATGCTTTATTTGTAGGTATAGAATTATCTGCAGATTTCATGCTGTTAGTATATGAATACTTAAAGAAAGATATGGCTATCAAAATCAGTGATAAGCTAAAGAAATCAATAGATAAACTAAAAGAGAATTTCAAAAAAGCATATAGACATGAAAAAGACAAGAAAGAGGAAACATGAATAAAGATTTAGTCTATACTTTAGCATATGCCAAATTCAATTTTGGGGATCCAAATAAATACCAATATTTATATGCGTTAACAAAAGCAATTCCTAATTTGAGAAAAGCATTAAATATGGAAGTAATTTTAAAAAAGATTGGCAAAAGTGAGGATAAATGCAAAAATCCCTCTATTAGTTTTTTAGATTCGCAAATATATAATACGACATTATATAAGGAATTTATGAGTAAGATAATGATCTTTTCTTCTTATAAATATAGTAAATTAGCCGCATTTCTTTTATTTATAACAAGTATGTTGGATACTGATGTAGTAAAAGATAAAGCTTCGATATACAAGCTAATGAAAGAGCAAGAAGAAATCGTATCTGATGCAGAACCAGAAGTAACTTCTAAAAGTGACATAGAAGATACAAGAAGTCTATTAGAGAGTTTTCCAAATGTGATAGATATGAGTGAAATTCCATATAATCCAGTTATTGCAAGAGAAAAGGAAATAGAAATATTATCTTCTGTTTTGCTAAGGAAGCGCAAGAATAACGTTGTATTGCTAGGAGAACCAGGAGTTGGTAAAACTGCATTGGTACATGAATTAGCAAGAAGATTAAAGTATATTCCATACTTATCAAGCAAGAAAATATGGATGGTAAATGCATCAGTATCAGATACTGAAGCAGTGGAAAGGCTTGCAAATATGTTGTATGCTATTAACAGTATAGAAGATCTTATCTTCATAGATGAACTACACTCTGCATTGGTTCCTGCAGTAATGAAACAGCCAATAATATATGCATTAAAATATATAGCAACAAATAAGAGTCAGATAATAGCATCTACTACGAACGAAGATTATAACAAGATTATAATGTTAGACAGGGCATTTAAGAGGAGATTTCATGTTATAAATCTTCAAGAATTCAATCCAATAACTATGATGGATGTATTGGATAAACTTAAATATACATATGAATTTGAGGATAATATTATATTTAGCGATGAGGCTTTGAAATGGATAACATTTTTGACACATAAGTATATTAATAATAGCTTTCCAGATAAAGCAATTGATTTAATGGAGGATATTGTTGCTAGAGTAAAATTTAAATATTATAAAATAACTCCTGATACTTTACATAAGATAATTAAAAAAGGATATCCATTCTATAAAGTAACAAAGCAGGATGTAGTTGAAACATTTGAACATGTAACTAATACTACATTTACTATATTGGAAAAAAATAAGCATTATGGAAATTTATTAATAGATTCTATTGTCGACGAGAATTCTAACATTAACAATATATTTAATAGTAAAATTAGTTCTTATTTTGTTATTGATAAAAGCAAAGGAAGTAAAGATAGTAATGAGGAGATAAATATAAAATCTCTTATTACAAATATTAAGAATGTTTTAGTAGAACAAAATAAGATATATTCAAAAATGATTACTATAGATGGGTACCTATTTACTGAACCTCATACTATTTCAAGGTTAACCGGAACAAGTCAAGGCTATATTGGATATGATGATAATACATTATTGGATCCTCTGTTCTCTACTCCTAAAAGTATTATCATAGTTAAGTTAAATGGAATGCATCGTAGAATTGTTAAATTCTTTAGTGATATACTTGCTTATGGGGAATATGTAACTAATAAAGGTGTTTTAAGTTTTAAATCGGCACTATTTATATTTATATATAATATGAAAGAAGATAAAGATAATAAGTCCGTTGGTTTTATAAAAAATGAAAAATCTAAAGTATCTAAAAAGGAAAACGAAGGTACTCAAGGTATTCCAGAGGATATTAGTAGCATAATGGAAGTTTCCAGAACCTATGAATTTAAAAACTCCAGAATTAAGAAAGCTAAAGGGAGGCGGAATGGATAAAAAAGATTTAGAATATTTTGCAAAATTTTCTGATTTGTTAACATCTTTATTTATTGTAAATTATAAGGAAGTAATAGATATAATAGAGTCGGAAAAATTTATAAATCTAAAGGAAGGTAAAATAAGTATAAAAGGTGGTACATTAGATATAGAAATTAAAAAGAAAATATTAGATAGTTTTACAATACTTGCTAAATCATATACAGATACTGTATTAGAATCATATGCTTCTGCATTTTCAAAAAATAGAGATAATCCTAGAAAAGAGGATGTTAAAGGCTTTTATGCAGTACAAAAGTTGGTGTTAGGAGTCAGTATGGAATCTATGATAGTAGGCTATTTAATAGCTAATACTGCATTATATGAAAATTTAGAGCCTTATGAAAGCCAAATTAAAGATACAATGAAACACTGGATTGACGGAAAAATGCCAAAAGAGTTTTACGAATATAAAAAGATAGATACAAAAGATATAGATGAAGCTGCGAAAGTGCTATTTAAAAAAGCAAGATCTAACTATTTAAAGCTTAAAAGAGCAAAGAAAAAGTCAAGTATTAAAAAAACTAAAAAGGAGAATAAATGAAAAAAATAGAAAGCAAAGGAAATTTACCTAAGCCATTGGTATCTTTGGTAAATATGGTACTTAAATATACTTATGCAAAATTATATGTATTTTTGCTAACATCTGGTAATTTATTGGATAGGTTAAAGGACATATCAATAGAATATGATCTAGCACGAAATGTCTTGGAAGATCATACAACCGGAAAGTCATTTTATGTTGCTTTTGGAAAACCAATGAAAATAGATTATGAAAATCAAAAGATGATTGAATCTAAAGATTATGCAATGTACTTTGCTCCTATTACATATGGACAAAAAGAGATGCTGATTAAGAGAACAAGTCAAATAATAGAAGAGGAATCACGTAGATTGAAAAAAATACAGGAACTTATTGGTTCAGGATATAAAATAGAAAAAGCTATTATATCGAAAGTAGTGGAGGAAGCAGAGAACGCTAAACCTATTTCATGATTTAGAAGGAGGCACAGATGGGGAATAGAAAAAACGGAAATGATAAAGCAAGAATTGAGGATATTTATAATTCCAAAATTTCTGAAGAAATAAAGAAGTTTCTAATATCTAATGAGGATCTGATCCAAATCCTTTCAGATGCTCAAGAACATATTTATAGAGTTTTTGGGCGGGTTCCTATTTCCCTTGAACTTCATCATGATCCAGAGGAAGGATGGGATGAATTGTTTATTATTATAAAAACACAACTTCCTCCAGAAAAAGCGGTTAATCTTGAAAATCGGCTTTTTGAAGAATGGTTTGTGGATATATTAGATAAAGTTGAAGGAAGGCTAAATTTTACAGAAGAACCGTATCTATTTCATGATTTAAAAGGAGGCATGAATGGAAAATGAAATTAAGAATGGGCATGATAAAATAAGAATTCAGGATATTTTAATACCGCCTTCATTATTTATTGGACAAAGTGATAAGGTTAAAGAAATGAATAATATAGAAAGCATTATAGAAGAAGTAGACGATAACATAGATAGACTTAAAATGATAAAAAGAAAATATGTAAAGCAGTACAATAAGCTAAAAGATAGTTATAATAGTAAGGATAATATGGAACGGTACTTCTATGGGAAGAATGTATGTGACCCAAATTCTATATTACATACATATGAAGGTAGATCATGGGCAAAATTGTTTATTCATGGTGCTATTCAAATAAGAGAGATGACATTTGAGAAAACTACGATTACACTTTTAATGTTTCTAGCAAAAAAACATCCAATAATACCGGTTCTTTCTATTAGGATTTATAAAAGAGATAAAAGAGATAATTATTGGGTAGTGTCAACTACAAATCTTATTAACGGAAAACATTCATACAAAAAGTTATTGACATTAAAAAAGTATAGATATTACATAGCGAATGTGATATTGAGCAGTTATGGAACTTTAAAAACTCTTGGTAAGCTTTATTTTGACAAGTTTGCCAATAATCTCAAACGATATAAGTGTAGATAACAAAAAAGGAGGAGAGATGGGAAAAATCAGAATAGTAAAAGGAAAATCAGATGTATATCAGGCATGTGTATTCTCTAAATATAATGTGGACATTACTACTGGTTGTGCAACTTCAATTCCTATTGGTAGAGAAGGTAGATGCAAATATTGTTATGCAAGATTATGGAACTTTAGAGAATTTAATGTAAAAGCAGATTTCTCGTTATTTGATAAACAAGTAAAGAATTTGGGCCCAGTTTTTAAAAACGAAAAATGGATTAGATTTGGTAAAATGACAGATCCTGGATATATTGCTTCTTTACCAATATTAAAACAGGCGATTAAGAAACTAAATGAAAATAGAGTTCATTCAATTATAGCAACAAAATTATTAGGTTATGATTCTGAAATAGCAGATTTATTAAAAGATAATGGAATAATACAATATAGTTTCGGGTACGATAATTTAGAACTTGGAGCGGTTAAGCTTGGATTTAGTAATAAAGAAAGGTTGAAGCATGCAATTAAGTACAGGAATAGTGGTGTAGTTACTATAGCAAGAGTAGTAATAGATGTTACTTCGCCACCAAATAATATATATAATGAAATAAAAGGAAAATTGCCAATTTTAATTACTCCTATAAGATTTCGTAAGAAATCTCTGGCAAAAGAGATTGGTGCAGATCTAAATAATTATGCGTATTATAGAGGATATTATAGACCACTTCTGGAAAAGGAACATAGAGAATTTGTTAATAAGCCAACATGTGGAGATTTTGGAAAAGGAGAAGAAAGATGCGCATTATGTCTGACAAATATATTCCGCAAAAAGCAAAGCGATAATATAAGGACTATAGAATTGTTTTGGACTACTATTAGAGGCAAAGATAGGAAATTATTCGTTAATGTAAATCTTGAATCTGAAAAGGAATTTTATACATTTATGGATGACTTTGTAGAAAATAATTTGAAAAATGGAAAAGCTTTTAATAAAAGTTATTTACTAAAAGCCTTGCGAAAAAAGTATAAAATTGCTAATATAGTAAAAGAAAAAAAGGCAGATATAATTTATAAATGGGAGTAAAGGAGGCACAAAACATGTATATTATACTTAAGTGGTGGTTTGACGAAAGTGTAAAATCTGCAATTCTTGAAAGGGACGAGAACCAAATAGTAAAGATATTTGAATCATACAAGGAAGCAAAGAAATATGCAGAAGATAATATAAATGGTGAATATGCAATATTTAAAGAGAGAACTATTAGTAACAGATGGATTATTAAAAAAGGTGAATATGCAAAAAACAAAAGGCCGAAAAAAGAAGATAAAAAATAGAAAATTAAAAAAAGGAGGTACACATGGTTAAATGTAAGAGAGCATGGTTAGTTTACGAAGATACTACAAATATAGCAATAGATCCTGAGTATCTAAGTATTTCAGAAGATGATATTTTGGAATATATGAAAGAGCATGAAATGCCAGAAGATCCTGTATACTCTAAGTCAGATCTTATATTAGATTTGACTAGATCATCTGGTTTTTATGAGTTGCCGGATGGTATTAAACAAGAGACAATTAATTATATAACTGATATGCTAAATGAACTTATGGTATAAAATAAAATGAAATCGTTATATGGCAGATACAGATAATGTAGTATTTACTTTGTTTAGAGAGATGTATCCATATAGTAATATCGTAGATATTATAAAGAAGGAATATAATAGCCAGGAAGAAATACAGAAAGCAAAAAAAGAAATCAAAAATATAAGGAGCAAATATAAGTGGACAAAGCATGATTTAGAAGAATATAAAAGGAAAATGATAAAGTTAGTTTTACAAAATGGGTACGAAAAGGAAGATCTCGATATATTCTGTGAAATATTTGCTCCTTATGAGGGGGATAAGAAAATGGGTACTATCAAAACTAACATTAAGGTAAGGATTTAGGTATAATTATGCTAAATGAAAAAGAACCACAGAAGTTAAAACAAATTATTGTTAAAAGAGATAAAAATACTTCAATGTATAAATTATTTAAGGAACCTGTATACACTAATTTTCAGGATTTGAAAGCAGATGCTCTTTCTTGTACCTTGTGCCCTTTACATTTACAAGTAAAACATATTGTAGTTGGGGATGGAAATATACATGCGAAAGTTTTGATTCTTGGCCAAAATCCAGGTATGACAGAAGATAAAGAAGGAAAACCATTTGTAGGAAAGTCAGGGCAATTATTAAGAGAAATTTTTAATAGAACAAACTTGAATATTGATAAGATATATATAACCAATTCTATATTATGTCATACACCACACAATAGGCCTCCTTCTGCATACGAATTGAAACAGTGTAAATGGCCTATTGAAATAATAAAATATATGAAACCACTTTTGTTAATTCCACTTGGCTTATCTGCCATTAGAAAAATTGGTATCAAAAAGGATTTAAGAGATGCAGTTGGACATTTATGGCATACTACAAAATATGGATTTAATATGTATATATTTCCAATCTATCATCCTGCTGCAGTTCTTAGAGGAAGTGTCTCAAAAGTTGTATATGATAATTTATTTATTCAATTAAATGATATAATTAAATATCATCTTAAGATAGAATAGGAGAAATAATGGATGATAATGAAAAAATAATAGTTAAGATAGGAGGTGCAAAAGAAAAGAAAAATATTGTTAACAATGCAAAAAAAGAGGAAACTGATAAATTTACGTTAGAAAAAGATAAAATAAATGATCCGGAGTATTTATTGTCTTTGGATTATTCAGATGCAGAAATATTAGACTTCATACATTCTGCTTTATATGTTTATCTTGAATCAGATGATTTCTCTGAATTAAAAAATAGGAATATAGAAATAGTATCAAAATATTCAATTGCTTATAAATGTTATAGACTTTCTCAAGCATCTTATAAGAGATATGCTTCTTTATATGAACTTAGGTATAGAGCTAATTCTAAAAGGTTGTTAAGTAATACAAAAGTTGGTGCACAAAAAATAGAAATGGAAGCAAAAAACGAGGCTGCAGAAGTATATGGAGATGAATTATATTCATGGGAATTGCGTTATAGGTTTTGGCAAGCGGTTATTGAAGAACTTGATAAAGTATCTAAAAGAATAGATTCTATTGCAATGCTTATTGGAATTGAACGTAAGATATATAAGGTAGGCCTTGGAGATATGGAGCAAAAGTGAAAGGAGGTAAAGAATAAACAAAAACCAATATAAGTTTACTGGAGATAGTGAGAGTTACACATACCCATCTATGATAATTCCAATTGTTCCTTTTATTGAGGAGTTCAGAAAAGCAAAAGGTATTAAGAATAAAGAAAATTTATCTATATGGTGCCCTTTCGATCTGAAAAAGGATTTGGAATATAATGGTATAAAAATGTTTAGAAGTAATTATGTAGACATATTTGAGAAAGAAGGGTATAAAGTTATTGCTTCTCATATAGCAACAGGACAAGACTTTTTTGAATATGAGCCAGAAGAAGAGTGGGATATTATAATAAGCAATCCACCATTTCAAGGTAAAAAACAATTTTTTAAAAGAGCTTTAAGTTTTGGCAAACCTTTTGTTCTAATATCAACTGCAACATGGCTAAATGACAAAGGAGTTTATGATATATTCAAAAACAAAAGATTGCAACTTTTAATGCCAGATAAAAGACCTACATTTTTTGGTAAGAAAAATAATGTTGTTAGTTCTCAGCCTTCATTTAAGTCTATATACTACTGTATTGGTTTTTTGCAAAATAAAGATATAGAATGGTTTGAGTTAGATAGAACATTAGAGATTAATGTGAAAGGAGGTAAGAAATGAAATCTAAAAGCCAAAAAAGAGAAGAAGCAATTGAAAGACAACAACGATATGATAATCTAACTACTAAAGAGAAAATAGAGTTAATAAGAAATAGAAAAGGGGGATCTAAAAGAGAAATGTCGAAACTGCTAAAAAGATTGAGAGAAGAGGAAAGGAATAAAAGTAAAAAGGGGAAAGACAAAAATGCATAAGAAGAAGAAAGTGTTAGTTCTGTCTGGTGGAGGTCTTACTGGGATGGCAGTTCATTCTGGCGTATTATCTGCTTTCTACCGGCATCATATGACATTTGATATGGTTATAGGTACTTCTGCCGGTGCTTTTATTGGATATTTATATGCATTAGGATATTCTTCCAATGAAATATTTCAAATATTATATGAAGACATGCATTTAAAACGTAAATTGTTATTATCCTTTAATTTCAGATTTTGGGAAGGATTACTAACTGGAAAGCATATTATACAATATCTTAATACAATATCTAAATACAGAACATTGCAAAAGCAATTTATTGCTATAGCATGTAATTTGGAAACTGGTTTTTATAAATTATGGCATAAAGATATTACTCCTGAAAAGATCTTTTCTTCTATGGCATTTCCTATTGTTTTTAAACCAATTATTATTGCTAATAGGCAATATGCCGATGGTGGTATAACAAAAAATTTAGGAATTAATGTTTTAAAAAGAATATCTACAGATAGATATGTTACCTATGCTATAGATGTAATATCTAATAATATAAATGGGAGAGTACATAACCCTATATCGTATTTACTTAGAATTATTAACATTGTGAGAACACAACTGAAAAAGGAAGATTTAGAAGATGTAAAAGGAACTATACATTATATTCCAATAAAAGTTAAAGGATCTTTGCTGCCTGGTTACGATGAAATGTTAACAAATTCTATGAAAGCTTATAACATAGTAAATGAAAGACTAAGCAAAGAAACGATAGGAGACTAATATGATAAGAAGAAAAAGAAAAACAGTTACATTTGATAAGAATATATTTAATAGAAAAAAACTTTTTGAGCTAAATGATGTTAATACTACATTATTAGAAAATGTAGACTTCCCAAAAATTATTATGACTCCAAAGGGATATATTGGTTTAGTTGTTGGTAGGACAAGAGTTGGTACCCAAGTTTTTATATATGAGGATATGCTTACTACTACATTACCTAATAAGCAAATAGTGAAAGTAGTAGATACTGAAGTAATACTTACTATTGATAAATTAAGAAATATAAAGCATGAGAAGAACTATGGAAGATATGCTGATGTACCAATTGATAAACATATAGTTAAACAAACAAAAAGACAAAATCAGACTAAGAAAAAGAAAAGAAGAAAGAGAAAAACAG
>Ga0190348_1000182_pt1 | contig 17746 bp, 18 predicted proteins | sample 48721367_MG_FD_161658 | JGI IMG/M metagenome (GOLD analysis project Ga0190348, IMG submission 161658) | Hydrothermal vent microbial mat bacterial communities from Southern Trench, Guaymas Basin, Mexico - 4872-13-6-7_MG | ecosystem: Environmental > Aquatic > Marine > Hydrothermal vents >... | reverse complement strand
CCGGCTACCATCCCCTTATGTGCTTCATAGGAGAGACCAGGGATTATCTCGGAGGTATGTTCAGATCTGGCAACCGTACCAGTGCCTGTAAGGCAAAGGATTTCCTGACAGCCATGTTGCACAAGCTGCCGGGAGAGATAACCGTCAGGAGACTTCGTGCTGATAGCGGATTCTTCAGCCTCGACTTCCTGCATTGGCTGATGATGCGCCAGATCGAGTTCTATGTAGTGGTACCCCAGCAGGTATGGCTCCAGAAGATGATCCTCAGTATCCGCAACTGGAGGGAGTTTGGCGAGGGTCTTGCCGTAGGCGGGTTGCATCTGCCGATTCCCCCTGAAGGACATGCGCCTGGTGGTGATTCGGGAATTGGTTCGCAAGGGAGAAAAGCCCCGTAAGGAGCTCAAGCTTCTCAGCGTTCAGGAGGATCTTTATAATTATCAGTGATTGCCGCCAACAGCAAGGCTCCTGGCGAGAAGGTCTGGCGAGTTTACAACAAGCGTGCCTGCTGCCTGCCTGTGCGTGGCGCGCAGACAGGTTCAAGGAAAAGGTCCTCGGCCGTAAAGATACAAAGGAGATGGATGGAACGATTGATTAGCTGATTTTTACCTATTTTCCGTATCTTGACGGTCTAAAAAGAGAGATTACAACGCCAATTGTGTTACCGATTATAAAAATTGTGTTATATTCGCCTGACTTGAACTGCATAATTTGGGTTTAATGATCCGAACTTGCAATATGATGCTCCTTTGGGAGATGTTCCCGCAGAATGCGTTTCGACTGTAGTCTACTTGGGATAGGAGACTGACGGCCTTGATGACAACTCCAAATGCAGAGCATTCAGTTGTAAACATCCACAAATTGCGTGATTACTGTCTGAATCCGATGTATGATGAGGGTAAATATAAGGCGCGCTCGGTTATGAATTTCAAGAAAATATTTCAACTTTTGATCGACTTTTTTGAACAGGAGAAAATTGACTATGCGCTCATAGGCGCCTTTGCCCTGAAGGCCTATGGATACGTGAGGGCAACACAGGACGTTGACTTTATTGTTAGACAGGAAGACCAGACAAAAATTATTTCAAATTTAGAATCCCTGGGATTTGAAACCCTCCACGCCTCCACCGGATACTCCAATCACGCGCACCCTTTATCAGGTCTCGGACGAATCGATTTTGTTTATGTGAGAGGGGAAACGGCAGAAACCATTTTTGCGCGGACAAGACGTATTTTGATTTTAGGGGATATCACGGTACCGGTAGTCAGGCCTGAACATCTCGTAGCCTTGAAGGTTTTTGCCATGAAAAATGATCCGAACCGGGCGCTGCGTGAGATGGCCGATATCGAATATCTGCTCAGGCTGCCGGAAATTGAAATGGAAACAGCCAAAAAGTACTTTGAAAAGTACGGCCAGATGGACAGGTACTATGACATCATTGATGGAAAAGAGAAGAAGCAAGGATCTTGACCTTGAAAATGATCTTTTGCTTTCTTCAAATGACCTTGCGTTTATGAGGAAGAACAATTCTCAGGATGCGCAGGACCTTGAGAGCTATCTTGATTTTTTAGATGATATTGATGCCTTTAAGTCGAAGAAGATTAAGACGGAGTTTTACAAGGCTGAGTTTGAATTGTAGATTTGAGAAGATGCCCCAACCTCTTCTAAACTTATTATCACGGGAAAGGGCAGCTTCGGGTACCAAGCAGGGCCATCAGTTCTGCAGGATCAAGTCTTTTGCCCAGGAGGCTCACCCCCCAGTGGAGATGCGGCCCTGTTGCCCGTCCGGTGGACCCGGAAAGACCGACAACCTGGCCCCGCTTCACTTCCTGTCCCTCTCTGACTTTACAACTGGCAAGGTGTGCATAAAGGGTGAAAAGACCTCCGCCGTGATCGAGGATGATTGTCTTTCCGCTCAGATAACAGTCTCTGGCCATGACCACCTTTCCACAGTTGGAAGCGAGGATAGGAGTATCTTCAGGGGCCCTTAAATCCACTCCTGAGTGAGGGCTTCTGGGCTTGTTATTGAATATCCGCCTTAATCCAAACGGGCTGAGAATTTTGGAACTTACAGGCCATATAAAAGGCCTTTGCCAGTAGAGCTTATTTGAAATCTTGTTACATGTTCTCTTTACGGCCTTCTGATCCTCTAGCACCCGCTCCAGGACCTTCGGGGGAAATTCCACCATGCGTTCCGGTACGGAAAGGCGTTCCACCGGGAAGCTCCTTGCCATTACCGGGACTTCGTGTGAATAAAGGTCGGGACGACCATCAGGTCCCTGCCATTTGACAGTCAGGATATGGGTTCCGGGCTCACAATCAAGACCTGCTCCAAGGAGTGCAAAGTAACCCCGGCCGGATGGATCCGGATGGTACGGGATTTTTTCCCCAAGAAACCTGACATCAAGGAGTTTTATTTCGTCATTTATTTTTATGCTGGCCAGTGCAATGCCTCCCAGAGGGATTTCCTCTGGTTCCATACTTACCGAGACCGGATACGATCCGGCCTCTATCTCCTGGCTGAGGCTCAAGACTGAAAAGAAACACACCGTAAAAAATGTAAGCAGGCAGCATGGCAGTCTTTGTCTTTTTGATCTCATGGTAACGGTCAGCCATTATCAGGCATCATCATTGTCCCGGTCTTTTCCAGCGGATAATACCTTGCAGAGAATGGTACCCTTTTCAGGTCTTATAAAAAGACGTTCACCTTCTGCCACCTGCTCGGCACGTCTTACAAGCTCCCCTCCGGGTGTCCTGTAAACCAGGCTGTAGCCCCTGGCAAGGACTGCGAGCGGGCTCACTGCATCCAGCTTTCCGGACAATGCGGCAAGGAGGTGGCGTCTCCTCTCGACAGAGAGCGATCCGGCCCGGATCAAACGCCTCGATAAAGAGCAGGATTCGGCTTTTGCCAGGGAAAGCCGTCTCCCGGGTTCGTGCACTGCGAGCCTTTCACGCAGGTCCAGGTATCTCTGGAACCAGGAACCAATCCTTTCTTGCATGACCCTCAGCAGCCTGGCATTGAGGTCGTCCTGACGGAGTCTTTGCTCTATGATCTTCCTTTTGGGATCCTTGAGCCGATGATGGAGCAGTTGAACTCTCTGTCGATTGGCTTTCAGCCTGTTGTGACTTGACAGGATCATTCTCCTGAAGAGGGTTGCAACCTTATCCATCAGCTCTTCCCTGCGAGGGAAAATGAGCTGTGCCGCTGCAGTGGGTGTAGGTGCCCTGCAATCCGCCACAAAATCTGAAATCGTAAAATCGATCTCGTGTCCCACTGCCGAGACAACAGGTATGGTACAATTGAATATCTCCCGGGCCAGGGTCTCATCGTTGAAGGCCCAGAGATCCTCGAGCGAGCCACCTCCCCGGGTGAGCAATATAACATCACCTTCCCTTGCAACACGCTGGACAGTCCTCAGGGCATCGATCATTTCTCCGGAGGCCCCTTCTCCTTGAACCCTCACCGGACAGAGTACGATGTCCGCCCCCGGATAGCATTCTCTGGCATTTCGGATAAAGTCATGGATTGCTGCGCCGGTAGGAGATGTGATGACAAAAACCATTTGTGGAAGCAGTGGAAGCGGCAGCTTATGTTCAGAAGAAAACAGCCCTTCTTCTGCCAGCCGGGCCTTTAGCTGTTCAAAGGCCATTTGAAGGGCCCCCTCTCCCTTTGGTTCAATGGTTTCCACCACCAGTTGGAGATCGCCCCTGCCGGTATAGATATTGAGCCTTCCTAAACAGATCACGTGTTGGCCATCCTTCAGCTCAAAAGGGAGGCGGGCAGCCTGAAACTTGAACAACACCGCCTTGATCTGGGTCCGATCATCCTTCAAAGTAAAGTAGCAATGGCCTGAGGAAGGCTGCCGGAGGTTTGATATTTCTCCCTCCACCCACAGGATATCAAAATCGAGGTCCAACCTGCCCTGGACCTTTGCCAAAAGATCCGAGACTTGCCAGACATGTCTGGCAGAAGGGGGAAATTCCCGGTCAATATCAGGAGAGACAATGCCTTCCAGTGCAGAAGGGGGAAACAGATCTCTAATGGAATCTTCTGACATGATAATTTAGATTATAGGTGGACTGAAAGAAACAGACAAGGTCTGTGTCCTGTACTATTCGACACCAAAGCACAGATTGTACTTATTTCGTTTAATATGGACTTGCTCAAAAGCATTTCCTGTTCTAATTTTTAACAGAGAAATGATTCTGCTGAAAATACCTCAAAATCCAAGGAGAAGATAGCAATGAGTCACAATGACGGGAAAGGCTTTAAGGTCACGGACAAGAGGCACGGTGCCAAGAATGTCTCAGATCAGAAAGATTCAAAAGACTCCGGGTCCACTAAATCGGAAAGGCCTGATTCAGTGCCACTTCCTGAGGTGAATTTTTCCACCTTTATATTCTCTCTTAATACGTCAGCCCTGGTCCACCTGGGTGAAATCCCCGAGTTCGGCTCAGGAGAGATAAAGAAGGATCTCGCTCTTGCTCAACACACTATAGATACCCTGGCCATGCTCCAGGAAAAGACGGCTGGAAATCTTGTTGAAGACGAAAAAGGCCTTTTGGAGCACATACTTTACGATTTGCGAATGAGATATGTCAAGGCTATGTCCTGATCATGTAATTAAGGCAAGAAGCAATAACGGTTACCAGTAAAGTGACCATCGCATGAGTTCTTTGAGCCTTTTGGCCCCTGCCAAAATAAATCTGTTTCTGCTGATTAACGGCCGCCGTCCGGATGGATATCACCTCATTTTTACAATATTCCAAAAGGTTTCTCTTTGGGATGAGATTGAAATTTCTGTGAACCAGAAAAAAAGGGGAGGGATTTATCTGGAATGTCCTGGCAGCAACCTGGCCTCGGGCCCGGATAACCTGGCATACAGGGCGGCCAGACTGTTCCTGGAAAAATCCGGTCTGGACCTCGCGGTTGAAATTCTTTTGAGAAAGAGGATTCCCATAGGCGGAGGTCTGGGAGGCGGCAGCAGCGATGCGGCGTCCGTGCTGAAAGGTATGAACAAGCTGACCGGCTTTCCGTTTAATGGGGCGTCTCTCCATTTTCTCGGCTGCAGTCTCGGGGCAGACGTGCCGTTTTTCCTTCTTGAGGCGCCTGCAGCAGTGGGAAGGGGGATAGGCACTGAGCTTGAAGTCGTTGATGCCCCTCATGGATGTTATGTATTGGTCTATCCCGGTTTTAGCGTAAATACTCGATGGGCTTATGAGAATTGCGTATTGACAGGGCAGAAGGAGGACACTATTTTTGACTCCGGTGAGGCTATTCGAGCCGCCATGTGGCGGAATGATCTGGAGAAGGTAGTTATGGCCAGATATCCAGAAATAGGCCTGATCAAGGCCGATCTTATGGCACTTGGAGCCGAGACGGCCATGATGTCAGGGAGTGGATCGACAGTCATCGGATCCTTCATATCGCAGGAGGAAGCCCACAGGGCAGCTTCCAGCCTCAAAGCCAGAAAGGGTCTTCACACTTTTTTGGCAGAGAGTTTATAGCTGAAATGGGACCATTGGGGTGTCGTCAAGCGGTAAGACACGGGTTTTTGGAGCCCGCATTCGGAGGTTCGAATCCTCCCACCCCAGCCATGATGTAATTAAAAAAAATTAAGGTTTTTTACTATGCCAATAGATCATATGATGATTTTTGCCGGAAATGCCCATCCTGCCCTGGCTCAGGAAATATGTGACTACCTGAGCATGCCTCTTGGCAGGGCATCTGTGCGAACCTTCAGCGACGGTGAGGTGTTTGTGGAGATAGGGGAAAACGTAAGAGGTGCGGATGTATTTGTGATCCAGCCCACTTGCCCCCCTGTAGACCATAATGTGATGGAACTTCTCATAATGGTGGATGCCTTGAGAAGGGCGTCAGCCAGGAGAATTACGGCGGTATTGCCATATTATGGTTATGCCAGGCAGGATCGAAAGGCGGCTCCAAGAGTCCCTATTTCCGCCAAGCTCGTGGCGGACATTATCACCACGGCGGGTGCCAGGAGGGTCCTTGCCATGGATCTCCATGCCACCCAGATCCAGGGTTTTTTCAGCATACCTGTGGATCACCTTTTTGCAGCTCCGATACTGCTCAATTATCTCAGAAATAGATTTCCGGAAGAAGTGGTGATGGTATCTCCTGACGCAGGCGGAGTTGAGCGGACAAGGGCCTTTGCCAAGAGGTTGGGGGCTGGATTGGCCATAATCGACAAGCGCAGGGATCGGCCTAACGAGACACAAGTCATGAATATTATTGGCGACGTAAAAGGGAAGACGGCTGTCATACTGGACGATATGGTGGATACTGCCGGCACCCTTTGCAAGGCGGCTGAGGCCCTCAAGGAACACGGTGCCAATGAAGTCCATGCCTGTATTACACATCCGGTACTCTCAGGCCCGGCGGTAAGTCGCATCAGGGAATCGGTACTTAAGTCCTTGGTGGTTACAAATACTATTCCCCTGAGGGAAGCGGCCCAAAAGGTTGACAAGATCAAGGTGCTGTCCGTGTCCGACCTTCTGGGGGAGGCCATAAGACGCATACATAAAGACGATTCAGTAAGTTCACTATTTGTCTAATAAGGAGTTTTTACAATGAAACATGTGGCAATAGAGGCCCATGTACGTACAAAGGCCGGAAAAGGCGTGGCCCGCAAGCTCCGCCATGCAGGGCAGACCCCAGGGATACTGTACGGGCCAAAGAGCGAGACCATTCCTCTTTCTGTAAACTCTCATGAATTCAACAAACTGCTGAATTCGGCACGTGGAGAGCCGCTGCTTTTCACTCTGAATTTAACGGGCAATGGAGACAGCAATAGTCATACCGCCCTAATCAAGGACCTGCAGTTGCATCCGGTGGATGACCAAATATGCCATGTGGATTTTTACGAAGCCCTCATGGACGAAGAGGTGCAGGTTGAGGTGCCCATCGCAGCAGTGGGTAAGGCCAAGGGTGTCGAAACAGATATGGGTGTCCTGGAAATCATCCAACGAACTGTTAAGATATCCTGCCTTCCTTTGGCCATTCCGCGGGAAATACAGGTCGATGTTTCTGATCTCGGGCTGGGAGACGCCGTCCATGTGGCGGACATTACACCTCCGGAAGGAGTCCGCCTTTTAGATGATCCCGAGACGGCCTTGATGACCGTCGTGACTTCAGCAGCCGAGGAACCTGAAGAGGAGAAAGAGGAAGAAATCGAGGAAGAGGAAAAAGAGGAATCCGAGTAAATGGCATGATCACTGCGTGGGCGGGTGATCCAATTTCAGTGCCATTATTTGCAGGCATAAAAGGTGAAAGCTGATCTTGTCCAGAATGCTCTTGGCAGGCCTCGGAAATCCTGGTCTCAAGTATAGGAATTCACGCCATAATGTGGGGTTTGCAGCCCTGGATAGTCTGGCCTCTCAGTTCGGTCTTGATTTTATCCTGCATAAGAAATTTCCCTTATATGAAAGTGTATCGGGTTTTATAGCAGGCATTCCTGTTATACTGCTTAAGCCTCTTACTTACATGAACAGAAGTGGCGAGGTAGTAGCCTCAGTCCTTGATTTTTACAAAATCCCCCGGGACAGGCTCATAGTAATACATGACGATCTGGACCTGTCCCTGGGAAGGCTGAAGTTCGCACAGGGGGGTGGATCCGGAGGACATAAAGGAGTTGAATCCATTATAGGTTCTGTCGGCAGCAAGGAATTCCCGCGTTTAAAGATCGGCATCGGAAGGCCTGGCAGTCCTGTGCCGATAGACAGATACGTCCTATCACCTTTCATGCCTGAAGAGGTCCCGATAATTGATAAGATCCTCGGCATCGGCACAAAGGGTCTGGTGTGTTTTCTGGAGAAGGGCATTGAAGCCGCTATGAACGAATTTAACGGCCTTAAGATAGAAGCAGGGTCGGCAAAGGACCCTTAGAGATTTTCGAGGAGGAGCAAATGGGCAAGTTTTTTGGTTACACTGCATTAATAGTCCTTGCAGGCCTTATAGCTGCCGGATGCTTTCTTGGATATTTTCTTCTGGAAGGAAGCCCTCCGGATCTGCAGGTAGTCCAGATCCCGGAGACAATGGGAAGGGAGTACACGCTCACGGTTAAGGTTAAAGACGCCCGTAGCGGAATAAGGTCGATTTCTGCCGTCCTGAGCCAGGGTGATAAGGTCCTTGAACTTGATCCAAGGATTCACAAGGTAAAGGAGTGGTGGAGGGGATCCGGCGTAAAGGACGAGACGGTCTCCTGGGTCATTAAGCCGTTCGAGTCGGGTATGGCCGATGGCAAAGCCCTCCTCCTGATCACAGCAAGGGACTCTTCGTGGCGGAACGGTCTCAAAGGCAATGAGCAGACCTGGGAGACAGAAGTTTCAATAGACATGACACCGCCCCGAATAGCAGTGAAAAGTACCGTTCATAATATAAGGACAGGAGGTGCCGGCCTTGTATCTTATAGGGTAAGTGAATTACCCAGTAAGACGGGAGTCTGGATAGGCGAAAGATTTTTCCGGGGTTATCCAATGCCTGGAGGGGCAGAGGATATGTACGTGGCTATGGTGGCGGTTCCCTTCAATGTCAGTAAGCCGAAGAAGGTGCTCATCGAGGCGGTAGACCAGGCTGGAAACATTGCCAGGGCCGGCTTTCCTTATCGCATCCTTCGCAAACCTCCAAAGGTGGACAAGATAAATATAACTGACCGGTTCCTTGAGCAGAAAATACCGGACTTCATGGCCAGATACCCTGAATTAAAAGGTTCATACCCGGAAGTATTTCTCGAAATAAACAGTGAATTGAGGCGCCGCAGCAATAAGGAAATCGAGAATTACTGCAAGGAAAGCGTTCCCGAAATCCTCTGGCACGGAAGCTTTGTTTGCCTTCCTAATTCGGCCTTCAGGGCAGGTTTTGGGGATGAGCGTCATTACTATTACAAGGGCAAGGAAATCGGCCGGTCTTATCACATGGGTTCAGACCTTGCGTCAGTTTCTCATGCTCCGGTCCCGGCAGGAAATACGGGCCTTGTAGTGTTTGCAGACTACCTTGGGATATATGGAAATACAGTAATCCTGGATCACGGCCTCGGCCTTTTCAGTATGTATTCCCACCTCAGCGAAATCCGGGTGTCAGCAGGTGATAAGGTGGAACGTGGAGAAAAGATAGGGACAACCGGCATGACCGGTCTGGCGGGTGGAGACCATTTGCACTTCGGAATGATGGTCCAGGGGGTATTTGTTAATCCCTTAGAGTGGTGGGATCAGAAATGGATTCAGGACCACATCCTGAACAATTTGTCTGTGCAGTGAGTCGTAAATTTCTTATGAACCCGTGGTCCCACGTAACCGTTCACTGGCAGGGGATATTTCTTTTCACTTCACACTCCAGCCCCTTGTTTTCTTAAGGCCTTCGTAAGCATGGGAGGGAGACCCTCCCCCGGCTCCGGAGCGCAGCGCAGGCGAATGCAGAGGGGGCAGGACATCCACCATGTCAAAAGCCTTAAAGAAAACAAGGGGCGAGAGCATGTTGGAAGAAGAAGCACCCTGTGTGACCGGTTGCCAGTGGACCACGGACGGGTTCATAAGAATATTTACAAGCGGGTCTTTTTATTTGTTGTTTTTTCTTGTAATGTAAATGAAAATTTGGAGGTTATGTACAGAATGGAAATATCTTTGGTGCTGGTGCCTGTGGATTTTTCAGATTGTTCAGCAAATGCAATAAGGTATGCGAGAAAAATAGTTTCTTCATGGAAAGCGGAATTATTGCTCATTCATGTAGTAAATTCGAGTGAGGTTTCACGAATCGCTAATTATACCAAAGAAACGATTGAGAATGTGAAAGAACGGCTTACAAACCAGGCCAAACAGGGATTTCGGCATCTTTTGAATAATTGGAACAGTGATGTCTTGATAAAAGATACTATCGTATCTTATGGCTCCCCATTTCAGGAAATTGCCATAAAGGCAAGGGAACTTCAAGCCGACCTTATTTTAATGGGCGGCTACGGAAGTAAGGGAAAGGGACAGATCGACGAGATATTTTTCGGCGGCACAGTGGAAAAAGTGGTTCGCCTTCTCCCCTGCCCTGTGCTATGCGTACCCATGGGATGGCCCACCGAGAATATTTAAGGCAGCACGTCAGACAAAGATCTCCAGTATTTCATAATTCCTGAGCCCTGCCGGTGTGCTGACTTTAACATCATCTCCCTCATATTTGCCTATCAATGCCCGGCCGAGAGGGGACTTAACCGAAATATTTCCTTTTTGTACATCGGATTCGTCCGGACCCACCAGTCTATAGACAACTTCATCTCCGCTATCCATGTTTACCAGCCTGACCTTGACCCCGAATACAACCCTGTCACAGTCCTGGTTTTCATTTTCAATCACTTCTGCTGCAAAGAGTTTGCTGTGAAGGTAACGAATGCGGGCTTCAAGTTGACCCTGTCGTTCCTTTGCAGCATGATATTCGGCATTTTCACTTAGGTCACCGTGGGCCCTGGCTACTTCAATAGCCTTGATTGCCTTAAATCTTTCCACCCTCTCCAGGGTATCAAGTTCTTTTTTAAGCCTTTCGAAACCCTCTTTTGTAAATGGGGTCCGTTCCATAGTTTATACTCCAAGATGTGGAATCATATTGCAGAACATTTTGCAATATAACCATAAATACCAAAAAGGGAAACGGATGCAAGCGATTGGCTTTCCAATTTTGAAACAGCCATGGACCTATATAGACGGCACGGATATCTTCCCCGCCGATATGGAAAGTAAAAAAGTGACGTAACCGGTCACAGAGTGCTTCTTCTTCCAACATGCTCTCGCCCCTTGTTTTCTTGAGGCCTTCGCATCATGGGAGGCCCTCCCCCGTTCTCCTTCGCTGCGCCCGGAGCCGGGGGTTTCCCATGCTGCAAAGACCAAGAAAACTACAGGGCTGACGCAAATCGTTTCCAGAAGAAGCACTCTGTGACCGGTTATAAAGTGCCTCCAAGGTCCTTGGCAGGGAGCTGCCTGTATTGTCTTTTTTTCTATTAAGCACTTTACATTCAAGGTCATCGGACCTAAACTCTTTAATTAATATTTGCAATTAAACAGGTAATCGTCTATACTTCAGGTTTGTCTTGTGGCCAGAATTGGCCAAACAGAAAAATTGCTCATGGTCTGCATCAGCCATGTCCAGGTCCAGTTTGACATATAATGTAAATATCCGGTGAACCCGTGATCCGCTGTGGAAGTTGCCATCCGTGCCCTGCCGCAGGAGCGGTTTGCCTTTTGCAGGGTTTCGAACGCGGGCCGGATTGCACTGCCTCTCCGGTCTGCGATGAGTGAGCTTTGAAACCCGGAAAAAGGTAACCGCTCCAAGGCAGGATATAACGGGTTTACCGAATATTTACAATATAATGAACAATAATTAACAAAGTTTGTTCTGGATGAAACCATGGCCGAAAAAGTGCCTACTAAAAAGAATGAGTCATCCAATGATTATCTGTATCGTCTGATTGAGGCAGGCCAAAAAGGTACACTTACTTATCAGGTGCTCAATGAGCTGATACCTGATGAGGAAAAGGATCTTGAAAGGCTTGAAGAGATATTTGATCTGCTGTGCCTTAATAATATTGAAGTCATTGATGGCCCCGAATTAGTGACCGTTTCCAAAGAGAAGTTGTTAAAAGAACTCGCAGAAAATAAATGTCCGGCCGAAAAAGGAACGGACGATGCCCCTGAGGAGAAGACTGAATCCAAGAATGCGGCAGTGGTTCTTGATGCCGGAGGTCATACCGATTCAGAGGAGATTACTACTACCTATCTGCGAGAAATGGGTAGATATGAACTCCTTACGCCAGAAAATGAGCGGGATCTCAGCCGCACAATCAGAGAAGGCTTTAACGGGATTATCAGGGCCATCATGGAACACCCCTCGGATCTGCCTGCAATGGAAGGCTTGAGAGAGCAGATTCGTATATGGAGACGTCGTGATCCCACCCTTAAGCCCAAAAAACAGCAATTAAATTATTTGATAAGTGCAGTTGCCAGTATCTTGGAAATTTACCCCGAGGATGACAGCCTTAAACCTCTCGGGGTAGCTGTCGATAGACACCGGGCAAAAATAGAGGTGGCCAAGGATGAAATGATCAATGCCAACCTCCGTCTGGTGGTCAGCATTGCCAAACGATATATGCATCAAGGGCTGTCACTGCCCGACCTGATCCAGGAAGGCAACCTCGGTCTGATGAGAGCTGTTTTCCGGTTTGATTACACAAAGGGCAACAAGTTTTCTACCTATGCCAGCTGGTGGATACGTCAGGCTATTACCAGGGCCATCCTGGACAAGACACGCACAATACGCCTTCCAGTGCATTTCCTGGAACTCCGTAGCCAGTTCTTTAAGGCATTTTACGCCCTGCTAAAGGAGCTTGGCCGGGAGCCTACGCCTGCCGAGATCTCACTGCGAACGGGACTGCCCCTGGAAAAAATCTTGTCTATTCTGGAGGCCTCAAAGGAACCGGTCTCTTTGGAGACGCCGGTCGGAAATGAAGACAGCACCTTAGGCGACTTTATTGAAAACATGGATATTGTCTCCCCCTACGAAACAGTACGTGAAAGAGAGCTTACAGAGCGCATAAAAGGCATTCTGGCCACTCTCAGCCCAAGGGAAGAGAAGATCATTCGTCTCCGCTTTGGTATAGGCGAAGACAGTGAATATACCTTGGAGGAGATAGGAAAGCGCTTCAACGTGTCACGAGAGCGTATCCGCCAGATAGAAAAGAAGGCCCTGAACAGGTTAAGGCACTCGAGCCGCCGCGAACGCCTGAAGTTTTTCCTTGCTTAGGAAATCGTCCACACCGGCTTATTCCTGTCCACCGAGTTGATTACCAGGCCGGTCAAGATCTTCGGTGTAAAGTAGGTTGATTTGTGAGGCATGATAAGTCCTGCATCGGCAACATCCAGGACATGATCAACCGGTGTTGGCCGCAGGATAAAAAGCACATCGCTTTCACCTAAGGCCTCAACGGCACCTGGAGCATCTATTGTGAACTTCATGGTCTTTCCCGCCTCCAGGCCCTGGGGATTGATTTTAAAGACTTTCTTAATAACGGCCTCTTCCACCAGGATCACATCAAGTTCTGACAGGGCTGGGTGTAAGCGCGGCAATAATCTGCTTTGATCCGCTGCTTTTTGCCACCAGACCTGTGCCGCTTTCCCCTTTCCAAAAACCACTCCGACCCCTCGTCTCTGCGGTTTATTATCAAGGCATTGAATCAGGTTGTTGCATAGTTGCTCCGGCTCCATATTCTGGGCATGAGAGATTGTTTCAACTTCGAACACTTGAGATGCCGTGATTTCTGCGAGCTTTACATCCAGGTCCTCCGGCAGGGTAACAACCCTGTGAACCGGAAGGATTACAAGGCCTGGATCTTCCGCATCTACGAGATAAACCATGAGGTAGTTATAAGGCCTTGACGGGTCTTTTCCATAAAGCTTTTGCATCTTGTTTCGGTATCTTATAGCAGTGGTGTAGCGGTGGTGACCGTCGGCAATATACAGAACAGTTTCCAGCAGACACTCATGAAGAGATTTCAGCCTGTCCACATCAGTTATTTTCCATAATCTATGGGTATTACCTGCCTCGTCCTTTACGGTATAGAGCTCTTTCCTTTCTGATCCGCCCAAGATACGAGCGACATCAGGGTTGTGGCGATAAAGAATGAAAATCTGGCTGAACTGGGCCTCTGTGGCCTGTAACAGGCAAAATCGATCTTCCGTCACCCTGTCGAAGGTCTGCTCATGGGGGCGTACGATTCGACTCTCCCATTCCTCTATGCGTATCAACGCCACAAATCCCTTTCTGCAATAATCACCACCCCGGAACGAAAAGCCGATGTCATAGGGATAGATGGCAGGCTCATCTTTCTGCTCCAGGATTTTTCCTGACAGCCAGCTCTCAAATCTCCTCTTTGCACAGGTATATTTATCTACCTTATGCATTCCGTTAAAATCAGGTTTGGATAATTCAAGGGAAAAGATGTTGTATTGATTTCTGGATACAAGCTCATCTCGTCTCTCATCATCAACTACATCATAAGGCGGGGCTACCAGTTGGGCCATATCCCCGGCACGACCGGTATTATATCTTATTCCGCGAAATGGTAATACAATTGCCATCTTAACTCTGTACGCAGTTTTCAGGTTCCAGGATGATTGTCTTTGGACGAAAAGTGAATGCGATCTACCTCAATGCCAACTTGAGACCCAATACACCACACCTTAATGTTGCCCCCGCCAAGGCTATCAGAGAACCGATTCTCGCCGGTGTACGATCATACTTCCAGTAGAGAAGAACCGCGCTCCTGTGAAAGTGGTAAAGGGCAAGCCACCTGGCATTTTTGCTGGCCTGGCCTACGTGGTGGATCACTGGTCCTGCTCCTGGATGATAGACTATCTTCCATCCTGCAGATCGAAACCGGGTACACCAGTCACAGTCTTCCCAATACAAAAAAAACTTCTGGTCCATGGGACCGACGTCTTTCACTGCCGAACGCCTCACGATCATGCAGGCCCCGGAGACCCAATCCACATCAGTAGCCTCGCATATAGATCGGGATGTCAAAATATTTGTTTTGGTAAAGGGGTTATCCGGAAATAGACGTGAAATGAGTGCGGTCCTTCCGAAAAAAGCGGTAGCCAGTGTGGGAAAGGTCCTGGCAGAGCCTTGGATGGAGCCATCAGTATTCAATATCCTCGGGCCTACAATACCCACGCGGGAATTCCTTTCCAGCCATTCCTCAAGAGGACCCCATAAAGGTCCTGATACTTCTGCATCCGGGTTCAAGAGGCATACGTATGGTGCAGTGGCCTTGGCAAGGGCCTGGTTGACCGCCCTGGCAAAACCGACGTTTTCACTGTTTGCCAGCCAGATTACTCCGGGAAACCGTCTTACCAGATCATCAGGAAAGGAGGTCTGGCTGTTGTCCACCACATAGACTGTATCGAGCTTTGAGCGCTCCCATCTCTCAAGCCCTGAAAGGCACCTGCCCAGCGCCTCATGGCAACTGTAATTAACTATTATTACATCAAAACTCAATTAAGCCTCCAGTCACTTCCACACTATGCCAAAGTCCTGACCGCATGAGCCAGGCCGTCTATCACCTTTGCCGTCCTATGAAAATCCAGTGTCTTGGGCATATCAGAAGGACGATGATAGTTGCGATTCCGATAGAAGGCCGTATCTGTGACCAAAAGGGCAGGATAACCGAAGTGATTAAAAGACCAGTGGTCTGAAAAATCTACGCCCACAACTATCATCGGGGCGTTCAATCTCTCTGCCGGCAGGTCCGTGCCTCTTGAAAAGGCGTGTATGACCTCTTTAGTCCATTTCGAGGACTTCGTATTGCCCACGAGGGCGATGAAGTTGCCGATATCGGGATAAAAACGGTCCATGAAGAAAAGAGGAAACGACTGGCTTTTGGGACGATCACTGAAATATCCTATCATATCGAGGCATATCATGCCTCTTACATGGGCCTTATTGCTCTTCAGCCTGCTGGCATACACAAAACTCCCCATGTGTCGCGTCCTGAAGACAGGTGGCTCCTCAAGGGCAAAGGCCACGAGCCGCACGCCGGGTGGCGGATCTTTTGAAATCAACCGGGCCAATTCCATGATACCGGCTATTCCACTTGCGTTGTCATCCGCCCCTGGAGAATGCGGTACCGTATCATAGTGGGCTCCCACTACAAGCAATGGCATGGATCCCTGTTCCATCTTCCCGGCTTTCGGGGAAGCGCATATATTGTAGTATATCTCCCCTCTGTAATAATAAAGCTGCTCATCCACATTATACCCTAAGCTTTTAAAATTTCCTGCAAGGCGATCAGCCACATTTCTCAGAAGACTTGGCGAATAATACGGGCGGGGACCGATTTCAAGGGCCAGGTATTCTATCCAGCGGCGCATCTCATCTGGATCCGCGCATGGGGACCCGGATCTTCCTGAAACATCTTGGTATCCCTGCACCCTTAGATCATTAGAATGGCTCTTCATGAACAAATCCCGATCCTGAATCTGACTGCTTCGCATTAAAGGCTACGACCTCGACATAGGAAACCCCTTTGCCGCCAAAGATGTCCAGCGCGCTTCCAATGGTAATATCCAATCTATCCCGGCCGAGTTCCTTCACCAGGTAAAGGTCTTTCATGGAGCAGGCGCCTCCGGCGTAAGTAGCAGGAACTGGTGTCCAGCGGCCCAACAGCTCCACGAGATCCTCCTCTACCCCCATGCATTTTCCCTCCACGTCTGCTGCATGAATCAAAAACTCAAAGCAGTACTTTGAGAAATAATCAAGGGTCTCAGAAGAAATTATCACGTCAGTAAATCGCTGCCATCTGTCAGTGACGATGTAGTAGTCCCCTCCCCTTTTCCTGCAGCTCAGATCCAGAACCAACCTGTCCCTGCCTACAAGCCCCGCCAGGGCCTTGAGCCGTTCTTCATCTATGGCGCCATCCCTGAAGACGTATGAAGTCACTATAACGGCCGCCGCCCCCTGATCCAGCCAGTATCCCGCATTGTCCGCATTGATCCCGCCGCCTACCTGCAAACCGCCCGGCCATGCCGAAAGGGCCTCTGCGGCTGCGGCCTCGTTCCCGGGGCCCAGCATAATCACGTGTCCGCCGGTAAGGCCGTCACGCCTGAAGATCTTTGCATAATAAGAGGAAGACCTCTCAGCGACAAAATTTTCCTTGAGGGTCTCGGGATTATCCTCATTGAGGGTAGAACCCACAATCTGCTTAACCTTGCCTTTATGGAGGTCAATACACGGACGGAATTTCATACTAAGGTCCTTAAGGCCCTGTTTGGCAAGTGATCACGGAGTATGCCGGTCTTTGCTTCCAGCTCCAATTGGAGATGCCGCCAGATCTTGTGGCCGCCTTTTGCATAACGTCTAAAACAACATCCGGGTTTCGTCAGGCTTCTGATAAGTTCAGCGTAGTTCATAATTTTTATAGATAAATAACAAAATTACGCTCATACGTCAAAGAATCGTAAACTCTCAATAAGTCGGAGGGTTGTCATAGGGCTGCGGGCTTTGCCTTATCCGAACGGGGAGTCATTCGGATATATTTGACTACAGCTCATCGTCCCCAGGCATTACTGCCCGGCCAGGGCTGAGCGGACTGCATCCAGGTCCTCCGGCGTGTCTACTTCCAGCGGAGCCTCTGCTACCTTTACTACTCCGATCGAATAGCCGTTTTCAAGGGCCCTGAGCTGTTCCAGCCGTTCTATCTGTTCGAGTTGCCCGGGAGGGAGAGTAACAAAGGTCTGTAAAAAATTCTGTCTATAGGCGTATAGACCCAGGTGCCTGAGATAGTAATGACCTGATCCCCCGGGCAGATCTTCCCCTGTATCAGAGTCTCTATAATATGGAATTAAGGCCCTGGAGAAGTAGAGGGCCTTCCAGTTATTGTCCACGACCACCTTGACCCGGTTGGGATTCAGGGCCTCCCGGGCCTCAAGAGGGCATGCAGGAGTTGTCATGGCAACTTCAGGCACATCAAGGAGCATCCTTACTATCTCAACTGCTGGTTGCGGATCAAGCAGGGGCTGGTCTCCCTGGATATTAACCACTACATCATTGTCCGAGAGCTCGATAAGCCTTGCCACCTCTGCAATCCGGTCGGTCCCCGAAGGATGACCGGGGTCTGTCATAAAAACCGTTCCACCGGCTGTTTCCACGCACTCCGCAATCCTCGAATCATCAGTTGCTACTACTACCCGGTCAATGCCGGGG
>Ga0190348_1000177_pt1 | contig 18110 bp, 18 predicted proteins | sample 48721367_MG_FD_161658 | JGI IMG/M metagenome (GOLD analysis project Ga0190348, IMG submission 161658) | Hydrothermal vent microbial mat bacterial communities from Southern Trench, Guaymas Basin, Mexico - 4872-13-6-7_MG | ecosystem: Environmental > Aquatic > Marine > Hydrothermal vents >... | reverse complement strand
ATAAGCATGCTAGGTCCTCTTGTTATGATTTGTTTTTATGCGATTACAATATACCATAACCTGGCCTCGCTTTCACTATTTAACTTACTGTTTTTATTAAAAAAGATGTATTTTTCACCAAGAAATATCTAATGATATCAACAAGTTAAACAAAAACGGATTTTTGACTGTCCTATTGAAATCATCGGATTTTTTGTTGAACATTTGCGCATCATAAATTGATTCCGGATTTACTTCACCCAAAAAAGTGGGAAACTTCAGATTTAAAGTGGGAAATATAAAAATTAAATGAATTTACCTGTCTTAAAATTTCCGGTTTCTATATCGACACCTAGTCGGATAATCTGATAATACACCCTTTTTCAAAAAAGTGTAAATGGGTGAATGCAGGATTCCGTATGCTTATTACCCTTGATATTAACAGATGCTTTGGTTGACAAGGTCCGGCTTGGCGAATATATGGAATAGATTCAGGTCGGGACGTGGCTCAGTCTGGTAGAGCACAGCGTTCGGGACGCTGGGGCCGGAGGTTCAAATCCTCTCGTCCCGACCACTTTGTTTCAATTTTCTTAATATCTTTTTTTGAATTCAGACAAAAAAGGCGGTCAATAGATTATGATAAAAATAAAAAGGGCACTTATTAGTGTCACTGACAAGTCAGGTATAGCTGAATTTGCCAAAGAACTTGCAGATATGGATGTAGAGATAGTATCCACCGGCGGTACGGCTCGAGAAATAAGGGGGGCGAATATTTCCGTTAAAGATGTTTCAGATCTCACCGGCTTTCCTGAGATGATGGATGGCCGGGTAAAGACTTTACATCCTATGGTCCATGGTGGAATTTTGGCCCTTCGGGATAATGCCGAGCACAGACAACAGATGGAAGACCATGCCATTTTACCCATCGACATGGTAGTGGTAAATCTTTATGCCTTTGAAAAAACCGTTGCCAAGGAAGGTGTGAGTTTGGCTGATGCTATTGAAAATATTGATATAGGGGGACCGACTCTGCTTCGTTCTTCTGCAAAAAACTTTCGGTATGTGACTGTAGTTGTAGATCCATCTGATTATTCAAAAGTGCTTAGAGAGATGAAGGCTAATGATGGAGCTACGGCCTTGACCACTCGTTTTGAATTGGCCATAAAGGTCTTTATTACAACCAATAAATATGATAAGGCCATTGCCGGTTATCTGGAGGGTATAGACCCACTAAGGGATCCATATTTTATTTAGGTATCAAAATCAAAAAAACATGGAATATGGTCTCTTTTAAAATGTCCAGTATCCAGGATGCAAAATTTTCCCATGAACGGGCTATTTCTCGCAGATTGCATTAACCGGGGAGTGGAAGCAATGCCCCAGATTGAATTTTTAACTTTATCATTATAGTTTATTCGTGTGATGAGCTATCTACCATGATCTGTGTCTCCCTTGCTGAACCTACCTGTGATGCCTTGCTGAAGCGCCTGCAACAGGTGGCAGCAAAGGCCGATATGGCGGAAGTTCGGTTGGATGCTCTTGTGGAAGCAGAATCTCTGGATTTTGCAAGTTTAATAAAAGACCGCCCCTGTCCCTTTATTTTTACCAATAGATCCTCGGCAGAAGGAGGTCTTTTTTCAGGTTCGGAAGAGGATCGGATCGGCCTTTTGGAAAAGGCCGTATCTGCAGGGGCAGATTATGTTGACATTGAACTTAAAACAGATCCGGCCTTAAGAGATGCTATAGTAAAAAAGGTCCATGAAACCGGGGCAAAGCTCATTATTTCGTATCATGATTTTTTTTGTACTCCTGAGAAGGAAAAACAGATTGAAGTATTTGATTCGGAAAGACAGGCAGGTGCGGACATTGGAAAAATAGTCACCACAGCTGAGGGCCCTCGGGATGTCTTGAAAGTTTTTTCGCTGTATTTTAAGGCTCTGGATGAGGGATTTCCTCTAATAGCCTTTTGTATGGGGCCTCTTGGCAAAATGAGCAGGCTTGCTTGTTTGGCTATGGGGGCATATTTGACCTATGCATCACCGTCAAGGGGTCATGAAACAGCTCCAGGGCAAATACCCCTTGATGACTTGAGGGCCATGGTTGATTACTTGAATGATAAGCGATAAAAGAACTTTGGAATCGTCTTTATCGTCTTTTTGAGGTTCCTTATCCTCTTGACTTAATGGGTTTTTTTCTTTAACGTATTAATGTTTTGAGATTTGTAACAGCTCCCTTGAAATTTCTCGGCGTGTTTAGAGAGGAGGATGTCTTAATATGACATTAACTAAGGCAGATCTTGTAAATCGTATATATAGAAGTAAAAAACTGAACAAAATAGAGTCTGCTCAAGCTGTAGAATGCCTGCTCAAGATCATTAAAGACCGTCTTGAGGCAGGAGAAAACGTTCTTATTAGCGGTTTTGGTAAATTTTCTGTCAAGGATAAGAGATCCAGACGCGGCAGAAACCCACACACCGGAGAGGATCTGATCCTTGATCCACGAAGAGTTGTGACTTTTCGGCCTTCAGGAGTGTTGCGTCAAAAGATTAATACAGAGACCGGGAAGTAATTCCGATCAAAAATCAGCAATCCTAAATTTAAAACTTAGAATTCAAAATTGTGTCTGAGTCGTTTTTCCATTTAGACAATAATCAAATGGTGCCGAAGGGGAGATTCGAACTCCCACGGATATAATGTCCACTAGATCCTGAATCTAGCGCGTCTACCAATTCCGCCACTTCGGCTGAGTGAAAAACATTAAATAGACAGTGCTTAAACTTGTCAAGGGGCCATTGTACCGTCTGTTGAACAAATAGTAAATTAATACCTGTTGAAGAAGATTTGAAATGAAGGTTTACAAGGGTCTGCACGAGATTAAAAAACCATTTTATCGACCTGCACTGACCATAGGCAACTTTGACGGAGTACATCTGGGACATCAGGCCCTTTTCCGACGGGTTGTAGAGCTTGCGGGACCAAGAAAAGGGAACACGGTAGCCCTTACCTTTGAACCTCATCCTATGAAGGTCTTAAGGCCTCAAAGTCCACCAAAACTTATTTCAACAATGGATCATAAGGTGGAGCTGATAGCCCGGGCCGGAATTGAATATCTGATTCGCTTGTTTTTTACCAAAGAGCTTGCAGGCATGTCAGCCCATGATTTTGTATATAAAATACTTCATCAGACTATAGGGGTTGAGGATGTGGTGGTAGGTTATGATTATGCCTTTGGCAAGGGCCGGCAGGGGAACATCTCTTTTCTCCAGGCCATGGGGTCTAAGCTTGGATTCAAAGTACATGTTATCTCTCCTGTTTTAGTGGAAGGCATAGTAGTCAGCAGTAGTAATGTCAGGGAATACGTGACTTTGGGCGAGATGAAAAAGGTCCGGCTCCTTCTTGGAAGGTATTATCAGATTCGTGGAATTGTAAAGAAAGGAATACGTCGAGGTGGGCCAGTCGTAGGCTTTCCTACAGCAAACCTGCGTATTGACAAGGAGGACCTCTGTCCTAAACCCGGAGTCTATGTAGTTCGGGTTATTCATCAAGATCGGTCCTATGGAGGGGTAATGAATATTGGATATAATCCCACATTCGGTGGACAGGATCTGGGAGCTGAGGTCCATATATTCGATTTTGAAAAGAATATCTATGGTCATCCTATTAAATTGGATTTTATACAGAGATTAAGGGATGAAAAAAAATTTTCAGGACCGAAGGAATTGGCCGGGCAGATCACAAAGGATGTGAAGGCGGCGCGTCTTGTCCTTGCCGAAAGCAAAGACCTATAGAGGTTTGTGTTATACAGGTAATTTTTACAAAAAGGGATAGCTGAAAGCTATCCCTTTTTGTCCGATAAGATTTGATGCTCAGATTGTGCTAGACTTCTTCAACTGTAATGGCGCCTGCCGGGCAGACCTCTACACAGGTTTCACATCCTAAACAGTCATCCATTCTAGCGACTACCGGCCTTTCGTTTTCTGCGTCCCAGTCAAATACTTCAGACGGACAGTTGCCTACGCACTCTTCATCGCCTTGGCACTTATCATAATCAACGGTGACCTCAAACATAACTTCCTCCTTTTTATTATAATCAGTAAGCCCACATAACTTGGCATTTAATTACTTATTGGTTCATATAGACGATGGGCATTCTTTTTGTCAACCCTGTTTTTATGAAATATTTGGCTTCCTTCATCTACATGTTCGCAATTTTTTCGGAAAAAGCATGTGTTGTTGAATTGAATGCCGAAGTTGAAAGTTGAAACTGGAAATTAGAAATTGGGGGAATGCTGAGATGTAGACGTGTTATCTAATTTCGGGTTTCACTGCAAAAAAAACAAAGACAACAGAGTATAAACTATTTTTGACTTGTCGTGAAGGATGACCGATATTCGATGGCGGTTTTGACCAGGCTAGTTGCCCATTCAGGGTGTTCAAGGGCGTGTACATGTGTATACGTTCCAAAAATATTTTTAAATACTATTCCTTCGTGTTGTCCGTCGAAGCCGTGTCCCCTTAATACGCTGCAGCTCAGTTTTCCTGAATTTGCCTTATCCACAAGGACCGGCCTGGAGTAATGGAATTCATGACCGCGCAATATTGTGCCTATATTATAAAATGGATTTTGTGAGATAACTTCCAGGGCACTGTAACCATGACCAGCCGGTTTTTCACCAACAATAAAATCCCAACCGATGGCCCCTGCCATAGGATAGGTCTTCCCCCGCCACACAAGGTGCCTGCCGAGATACATCAGCCCTCCGCACTCTGCATAGACAGGAAGCCCGAGGTGTATAGCCCTATAAATATCTCTTTTCATATCATCATTGGCTGAGAGCCTGGCCGCTTGTGTTTCAGGGAATCCCCCTCCTATATATAGTGCATCGAGTTCCGGCAATCCGGCACTTTCAAGGGAATTTAAGAATATAAGTTTTGCACCGGCTTTCTCCAAGGCCTCCAGATTTTCAGGGTAATAAAATTGGAACGCCCCATCCCGGAGCACTCCTATAAGAGGTGTATGTGACGAGTGGGTCTTTTCTGCGGCAGGGAATAATTTCATGCAATCCATACCGGCAAGCTTCCATACTTTATTTTGATCAGCAATCCTGTTTAACGCATGAATATCTACTGATTCCCGTACTAAAAGGCCTAGTTTGTCCAGGGCCTTGGCGGCCTTCGGATGTTCCTCCCATGGGGTAACGCCTAGATGGCGCATAGGTATAGGATCGCCCTTCATCCTTGGCAGGGCACCGAGTACAGAGATACCTGTATACTTTTCCACTGATCGCCTGACGATTGTTTCGTGACGCGATCCACCTATATGGTTGAGTATCACCCCCTCAATACGCAGTTCCGGATCAAGGCTTAGGCAGCCTAGGACAAGGACTGCGACCGTCCGTGTCGTTTTGGTGCAGTCCAAAACTAAAATGACCGGGGCATTTATCAATTTGGCAAGTTCCGCCGTGCTACTTGAACCGGATTCATCTACGCCGTCAAAGAGACCGCGATTACCTTCTATTACACTGATATCAGCGCTTTTTGCCCTGAAAGCAAAGGACTTGCGGATGATTTCCCCTGACATAAGGAAGGGGTCCAGGTTATAGCAGGGACTTTTGGCTGCCTGTGACAGCCAGCCGGCATCAATATAATCGGGTCCCTTTTTAAAAGGTACTATCTGAAGGCCTTCTTTTTGCCAGGCCCGAACCAGTCCTAAAGCGGCAACAGTCTTTCCGGCTCCGCCTTTAAGTCCTGCGATTACTAATCTGGGAAAATTTTGTTGAGACATGTAGATTACATTAATTCAATATCGCGGAGCCTTTCAAGAAAGGCGGATTCTTTTTCAAAATTACCCAATGCCTTGTAACAGCTTGCAATATAGGGAATGGCTTGCCTTGAATCAGGGAATTTCAGAAGGTATAAAAGCGCTTTGCTATATTCCCCCAAGTTCATATAACTGATTCCCAGGCAAGTATTCAACGGCTCACTGTCCGGGAAGAATTTAATACCTTCTGATAGAATCCTGATAGATTCATCAAAGGCCCAGTCTTTTTGCTTTATGATACCCAATCCCAGATAGGCCCGATGGTCGGGGTAATAAGCCAATGCCATATTATACAGCTTTTCAGCGGTTTTCTCTTTTTCCTTGACGGCATCTATCTTGGCGTAGTCCCCGTGGCTGAAAGTCATACCCAGCCTTGAGCAAAAACCTGAATGGCGTTTATATAGGTCTTTTTGATCAATAAGTTCAATAGAGCCCACATAACGGTGAAGATTTGCATAGTATTCATTTCTCAGTTTTTCGCCGAAGGCCAATATCGTATCCTTGGACAGATGGGGATCAGTTTCAAAATACATTATATCTTCTATTTGCTGCAGCCAGATCCTGTCTGAGACCTTGAATTTTTTCTTGAAATCCGAGTACAGCGCGGTGCCTGGAAATAGGTCAAGTATATAAAAAATAGTACTCATTGGTCTGATTTCATGCATCAGATCTATGGTCTTCTGAATTGTTGCCCTGCTTTCTCCCGGGGAGCCATAGATGAAATAGGCCCGCGCAAGGATTCCGTATTTAGTTGTTAGATCAAATGCCTTTTTAATATCATGGGTCTTAATATTTTTATTCAGGCAATTCCTGATCTTTTCAGAACCACTTTCCACGCCGTAACTGATTTGAATGCAGCCGGCCTTTCTCATCCAGTATAACATGTCTTCACCCACACAGTTTACCCGCGAGATAGCAAACCAGGTGATATCAAGTTTCCTTTCCAGGATTTTTTTGCATATCTCAATCACCCTGTCCTCTTTGAGCGTAAAGGTATCATCTGAGACATAAAAAAAATTAATGCCTTTCTTATATAGCAGCTCCAATTGCTCCACGAAGTATTCCGGTGAGTGAAATCGGACTCTACGTTTCCAGAAGCTGGGTGATCCGCAAAACGTACAATTCCATGGACACCCTCGAGAAGATATTACATGCTGATATTTAAAATATTTCGCCGGATTCGGCACATCATCAATATTTTGAATGAATTCGGCATCTTCAGTCTTTATTATTTTGCCTGACTTCCTGAAACAAATTCCCTTGATGTTTTCAATATTTTCATAATCCCCCTTTTCTATGCATTTTACCAGATTTAAAAAGGTGTACTCTCCTTCTCTCATAACCACAAAGTCTATTTCAGCGAAATGGGACAGTAAGAGTTTCCACAGAAACGTAGCCCCAACCCCGCCAAACACGATCTTGACTTCTGGATCAAGCTGTTTGGCAATTTGAGCAACCTCTAAGCCGCCCCAACGATTCGCATGCAAGATGGAAAATCCAATGATATTAGGTCTTTTTTCTGTCAGAATTTCCTTGATTCTCTCAGGCGTTTTATTAATGTTGTACCAATTCAATATTTCAACATCATGCTGGTTTGCTTTTAGCACAGCCCCTAGATAATAAACCCCTATGGGCACCACCCTCACATCGTAGTCCTGTAGTCTGTCTTCAAGGCAGTATGGATATATGAGTAATATTTTCATTTGTTTACCGGCAGCGTTTGTGGCGCAGTTAACAAGGCGGCTTATTTGGACCTTTTTCAGGATATAGACGTAAGAGTTTATATAGAGTTTATATGAGTGATAGTCAAGAATCGTCGGTACAACCGAGTCTTTTTATATTGAAGTCAGGCCTTTGCTCCAACTGAAATTTTGGAGTAATGAAAATATGGGTATATGGTATAATTGGATTACGGGAAAATAAAGGAGATAAATATATATTCAAATCCAGTTTCGTACGTAGTTGGTCTTGACATGGAATCACATTTTGTCTATAGAGATGTTCATTATGAATTGTCATTCAGAAAATTATGCGGAATTCTGCATGGGTTGAAAAAAAAGAGATAATAAAAGCAGGTCGTTGCTACCGGATTAATCATTAAATTTTAGCATGTTATCAGTGGTGTAATAAATAACTTGGGCCTGAAGTCTTATAAGAATAATGCAGATATGGATTTAAAAAGACTCCTGACAAAAAAAAGAGAATTTATTATAGAGAAGTGGATCAACAGTATCCAGGAATCCTATCCTTCTGAAACAGTGGCGTTTTTCAGGCATCAAAGAAACAGATTTGCCAATCCCTTGGGCGCCTCAATTTCCGAAGCTGTGGGGCCTCTATTTGATGAACTGCTTAACGGAAATAATCCGCAGAACATGTCTTCTTTTCTCGATAGAATAATCAGAATAAGGGCGGTCCAGGAATTTTCGCCCTCAATGGCAGTTGCTGTTGTTTTTCTGCTTAAGAAAGTCATCAGAGATGAGATGAAAAAAGATATAGATCAAGGCGGACTTTTTGAAGACCTGCTGGAATTTGAATCTAGGATTGACTATTGTGTTCTCCTTGCCTTTGACGTATATATGAAGTGTAGGGAGAAGATTTGGGCAATCAAACTGGATGAATTTAAAAAGAGACCATTTTTCGTAGAGGGGGAGGCAAAGTGTCTTTCCTATATGCTTCGGCAAGAGCAGGTGCAGGGTAAAAAGGGGACTAAAGACTGCTGTAATAGTTGCGGTCTAGGAGAAGTGAGGTAACGGTAATGGGTGTAAAAGTATCGTTAGGTGTATCTCTTGGTGCGGTTCTGGCAATTGTAGCGGTTGCTTTGGTCGGAGGGGGGGTGGCATCCCTACAGCCTGTTTTTGGGATTATTGTGCCCTATGCGGCGTTTGTCATATTCCTTGTAGGGTTTGTTTATCGAGTCGTTGACTGGGGACGTTCGCCTGTCCCTTATCGTATACCTACTACGTGCGGGCAGCAGAAGAGCTTGCCCTGGATAAAACACGATAAGATAGAAAATCCCAGCAGCACACTTGGTGTGATAGGCCGCATGATTCTTGAAGTATTCGCCTTCCGTTCGCTGTTCAGGCATACAAAGGCTGAGATGGCAAGCGGCAATATCGTCTACGGTGCTTCAAAATGGATCTGGCTGGGTGCATTGGTGTTTCACTATTCTTTTCTTGTCATCGCCGTGAGACATTTGAGACTTTTCCTTGAGCCCGTACCGTTTTTAATAAATGGGCTTGATCTGGTGGATGGAATGTTTCAGATAGGCGCGCCGACACTTTATCTCACTGACTTACTACTTATAGGTGCCCTAAGCTATCTCCTGGCAAGGCGACTCATAGTACCGAAAATGCGGTATATATCCCTGGCTAACGATTACTTTCCACTGTTTTTGATCCTGGGTATAGGCATTTCTGGCGTGCTTATGCGATTTTTCATCAGAGTGGATATCGTGAGCGTGAAGGAACTCACCATGGGTCTGGCAACTTTACATCCGGTAATGCCGGAGGGAATCGGAGCGATATTCTTCGTTCATGTAGCGCTTGTAAGTACTCTGTTTGCGTATTTCCCCTTTAGTAAATTGATGCATGCCGGCGGAGTATTTCTCAGCCCAGGAAGAAATCTGTCAAACACCAGCCGCGCCAAGATGCATGTGAACCCTTGGGAATATCCTGTTAAAATCCATCCCTATGAAGAGTATGAAAACGAGTTCAGAGAAAAAATGAAAAATGCCGGAATACCAGTGGAGAGGGAATAAAAAATGGCGAAGAATCCTAAATACTATGAGTCGCTGAATATTGATTATAAACCGCCTCGTGGCAGCTGGATGGATCGTCCTATAGATATCAAGTCCGGTATTTATTGCTACCCAGCCAGACCCCAGGTGTTGAAAAGTGTCGGGATGAACGACAGGAGCGATTGGGGAAAGTATTGGGTAATCGAAGATGAGGACTGGGAACTCCCTGATGACTGGAAAGAGCGATTTCTTGCTAAAATGCGAGACATGCTCGATAAATATCGCACGTTCAAGATATATATGGACATCTGTGTCAGGTGTGGTGCCTGTGCGGATAAATGTCATTATTTCCTCGGCAGCGGCGATCCTATGAATATGCCTGTTATGCGGGCAGAGTTATTGAGGTCTATATACAGGGGCGAGTTTACCAAAACGGGTAAGATGCTGGGGCGCCTTGTGGGCGCGAGAAAGCTTACCAAAAAGGCGTTAAGACAGCTTTGGTATTATATGTTTCAGTGCAGTGAGTGCCGCCGGTGCTCGACTTTTTGCCCTTATGGTATAGATACGGCGGAGATCACCATTATGGGCAGAGAGATCATGAACGAGCTGGGCATGAATATCGCCTGGATACAGGAGTCGGTCTCAAAATGCATCCATACCGGAAATCACCTTGGCCTCCAGCCCCAGGCATATAAAGAGTGCGTCGAGGCCATGCTGATGGATATTGAAGATAATGTGGGCATCATAATTGAACCCACCTTTAACAGAAAAGGTGCCGAGATCCTGTTTGTAACTCCGTCAGGTGATGTGTTTGCCGACCCAGGCATATTTACACTTGCGGGTTATCTAATGCTCTTTGAACATCTGGGACTTGATTACACATGGAGTACCTATGCGTCCGAGGGCGGTGATTTTGGTTACTTTACTGCTAATGAGATGGCAAAACGCATGAACGGCAAGATATATGCCGAGGCCAAACGCCTGGGGGTCAAATGGATACTGGGCGGTGAGTGCGGCCATATGTGGCGGGTCCTGAATCAGTATATGACTACCTGGCATGGTCCCATAGACTTTCTCGAGGAGCCGGTATCTCCTATAACAGGAACAAAGTTTGAGAATGCCAAGGCCCATAAGATGGTACACATCATGGAGTTTACCGCGGATCTCATTAAAAACAACAAGCTCAAACTTGACCCTAGCCGTAACGATCACCTCAAGGTTACGTACCACGACTCATGCAATCCTGCCAGGGGTATGGGATTGTTTGAGGAGCCACGCTACGTCATCAAAAGTGTCTGCAACCACTTCTACGAAATGCCTGAGAATACCATCAGGGAGCAGACTTACTGCTGTGGGAGCGGGTCCGGTTTGAACGCCTCGGAGAACATGGAGCTTCGCCTGAGAGGCGGTTTCCCAAGGCAGAATGCCCTCAGGTACGTCAGGGATAAATATGGGGTAAATATGCTTGCGTGCATCTGTGCCATTGATAGGGCGGCCTTGCCCCCGGCGGCCCAATATTGGAATCCTGATGTCGGTGTCACCGGCGTTACTGAGTTGGTGGCCAATGCCTTGATCATGGAAGGAGAAGGTCCGAGGACTCATAATATACGTGGTTTCGAGATCGCAACTTGGGAACCGGAACCATAGTCAGTGTTCGAAAAAGTGACAACAGTAATATGCAAGTAAGAGATCCCGGGTAAGGAGGAACAAGGGGATGTATGACGCTTGGAAGATCTTAGTAGGGCTTGCTATCTTTTTGGGCCTGTTTACTTTTGCATTCTGGATGAATGCAGGCAAGGCGGCTCCTGTACCTGAGGTGAAGATCGACACGCCTGAGATCAAGAAAATGCCAGAGCCCGAAAGGAAATGCGTTGAGGACAAGCATTTCATGCGGACCACGCACATGCAGCTCATAAATCATTGGCGTGATCAGGCCCTCAGGGACGGCAACAGGGAGTATGTCAATAAGAAGGGTGAGAAGTATGTCATCAGTCTTCAGAATACGTGCATAAAGTGCCATTCCAACAAGAAGGAGTTCTGCGATAAGTGCCATGACTACGCAGGGGTTTCCCCGTACTGCTGGGACTGTCACATAGTGCCGCCAGAAGAACCAAAAGAAGAGCCAAAAGGGAACGAGTTATGAGCATGAATAGAAGAGAATTCATAAAGATAACCGGGCTGTCTACCCTATTCGGCCTGGCTGGCAAAGGTGCCTTTGAACTTCTCCGCCCTGGCGTGCTTGATGCTGCAGAGCACGGTCACGGCCATGGGGCACCGGCCCCTGAAGAGCCTGCAGAGGCGGCTATACGCTGGGGAATGACCATTGACGTTGAAAAGTGTTCAGAACCCGGGGTTGTTGAGAGGTGCATTAAGGCATGTCACTCTGTACACAATGTACCTGATTTCGGGGATACAAAGAACCAGGTGAAGTGGCTGTGGGAGGACGACTACGAGCATACCTTTGCAGGGAATGAAAACGAATTTATGGCTGACCATGTAAAGGCGCTTCCGTTCCTGTGTCTGTGCAATCACTGTGACGAGCCTCCCTGTGTAAGGGTGTGTCCAACCAAGGCCACATTCAGGAGGCCTGACGGGATCGTGGCTATGGACTATCACCGATGTATCGGCTGTCGTTTCTGTATGGCCGCATGTCCGTATGGCTCACGAAGTTTTAACTGGTTTGATCCCAGGGATGCCCTTAATCAGAAAGAATACAATATGGAGTTCCCGACCCGGATGAGGGGTGTGGTTGAAAAATGTAATTTTTGTGTGGAAAGGCTTGCAAAGGGTCAGATGCCCGCCTGCGTTGAGGCCGCGCCACAGGCCTTGGCCTTTGGCAACCTGGCGGACCCTGATTCCAATGTGCGGCAGATTTTGCGCAAGCGCAGTTCCATGAGGCGTAAGTTAGAGCTCGGCTCAAAGCCGTCAGTCTTTTACTTAGTGTGAGGATGCCATGATAGAAAAGGCTTTAAAGGGTGAACCTAGATACTATATGTGGTTGGTTTTTCTGCTGGGCATCATTGGTGTCGGCATGGGTTGCTGGTTTTATCAGCTCCATAAAGGATTGGGAATTACCGGCATGGGCAGGGACATCTCCTGGGGTGTCTATATTGCCCAGTTCACATATCTCGTCGGCGTGGCCGCTTCCGCTGTGATGATAGTGATACCGCTGTATCTTCACAACTATAAGAAATACGCAAAGGTAGTTGTCTTTGGCGAGTTTCTGGCCATTGCGGCAGTAACCATGTGTATGCTATTTATCGTAGTGGATGTGGGGCAGCCGCAGAGGATGCTTAATGTATTATTGCACCCGACTCCCAACTCCATACTTTTCTACGATATGATCGTGTTGGTCGGCTATCTTATGATCAATATAATAGTCGGATATAACTGCCTCTTGGCTGATGCACAACATAAGCCGCATCCTGGGTGGGTAAAGCCGTTTATATACCTGTCAATTCCATGGGCAGTCAGCATTCACACGGTGACGGCGTTTCTATACGCCGGTCTCCCTGGAAGGCATTTATGGCTGACAGCAGTTATGGCGCCCAGATTTCTTGCGTCGGCCTTTGCATCCGGTCCGGCATTGCTGGTATTAGTGCTCCTTATTATAAGCAGGGTCAGCAAGTTCGATCCGGGTAGAGATGCCTTACAGACAATTGCCAAAACCATATGTTATGCCATGATAATAAACCTGTTTCTGGTTGGAATGGAGATGTTTACGGCCTTTTACAGCAACATCCCAGGGCATATGCATCCCCTTCAATACCTGTTTGCCGGTCTGCATGGTCACGGCAAGCTTGTGGCCTGGATGTGGACAGCTGCTCCGTTTGCGGCCATTGGCGTCATACTCTTGCTGATCCCGGCTGCTCGTAGGCATCATGGTATCCTGGCCTTTGCATGTGCGTCAGTGTTTCTTGCCTGCTGGATCGATAAGGGTATCGGGTTGGTCATTGGCGGATTTATCCCCAATCCTTTTCACAGGATTGTAGAATACTCAGCTACCTTCCCGGAGATTTCCATCACGTTGGCCATTTGGGCAATCGGGGCATTGATACTGACGGTGCTTCACAAGGTTGCCATTGCGGTCAGGGAGGAAGAGGCCTCAACAACATAAGAGAAGAGGTCTCATAAAAACGCATTAAAAGCCCTTCATATATGAAGGGCTTTTTTATTTTTTTGTAGTTCAAGGGTCTTTATTAGTAAAGGGAGTCTCTGTGTATAAATGACAGATCATTTTTTCCTTCAAGTCTTCAATATCATTACTATAGAGCCTGGCTGGGAATTCCTGTCCGCAAGCCTTGCAGACCACTCGAGCGTTATGTCATTTGCCCTCTAGACGGACCGAACCGCCACATGCAAGGCAACGGAGTCCGCTATCAAATGAGTTAAGACAGCCTTTTTCCACAATATCCTCCCAAAATCAGGATTTTTCTCAGCAAGTTATTTCGGTCCTGTAGTCGTATTATTGATAATAACACAGAAAAGGCGGCATACACGAACGGAGATATCGGCAGCAGCTTCGATGAGGCCTAAAGATGCCATAGATTTTAAAGATGGTCGAGTCGAGGCATAGCCTGTTTGATTTGATTTTTTGGTTTTTGACGTTCAACATGCGTATCTCAATGGTGCCTTAAGACTAAAAGTATGTTATATTTTCGACTTTACGATATAAAATTTTTTGTGTGTTTAAATATAAGGAGAATTTTATGACCCGTCCGCCTCGAGATAAAACTGTCCGCCAGAATCAATTGATCAAAGACCTTGAAAAAGAGATGGAAAATAATATGAAATCCGTCATGGCGGCCCTTAGGCTCGGCATGGTTTACCGAAATGCAGAAAGACTGGAGGATGCGGAAATCGCATTTAAATACGGCATGGAATTAGATCCATTGTCTTTTGAGATCAGGCTCAATTTGAGTACACTCTATTTCCAGATGGGTAGACTTGATGATGGTATAAAAGAGAGTGAAGCGGCACTTAAGATACGACCCGACTCTACTGAGGCTATGGCTAATATAGGTGCGGCCTTAATTCAATTGCAGAGATGGAAAGATGCGGCGGAATATTTTAACAAGGCCCTTGAGATAAAGCCTGAAATGATCACCGCCTTGGCGAATCTGGTCACGGTCAATGTGGAGCTTGATGACCTGGAGAGTGCAATTGCGGCCGGAGAAAAGGCCGTCGGTCTGGCACCAAAGTTCGGTGTTGCGCATAACAATCTGGCTGTTGCCTACTACTATCACGGGGATTATGATTTGGCGCTTGATCACCTGGAGAAGGCCAAGAAGCTGGGATACAAAATTGCTCCCCAGTTTGAGGAGATGGTCTCTGCCAAGATCGGATCAGAGAGAGATGGAGGTTAGATTCGTTTATGGCAAGGGGAAGGAGTGCTTACAAGCCGGTCTGTCCGTTCTGTGACAGTCCTGTTGATCGTCCCAAAAAGGTGGAGCCGAGGAGGCTTGGCGATTTTGACTGCGGCGCTTGCGAGTGTGGAGCAGTATATGTACATGATGCCACAGGACACAATCTCGGCGCAGCTTGGGTTGAGGCGCTGGGCTTTGCCTGCAATGACGACTGGGATTTGGCCTGGAGTCTTACGCCTGGAGAGGATTATCAGGATGCCTTTTTAGAAAATTATGATATTGAGTCCAATCTCATACAACCCACAGGCCGGTCACAGGATGACAGAGCGGTGAGGGCGGGGCTGGTCTTTATCAGAATGTCGAAAGATATACGTGAAGTTACGCACGAGGGCGTCAAGGAGAAGATGGAATTACTTTCAGAATCGCGGAGTTCTGCTGAAGAGAGAGATAAGACATATTTTGAAAGGAGATCACGGCGGTACTCTAAACAACAGGTCAAAGACCTTGTACAGGATGTAGAGATTGAAAAGCTCAGGTCAATGGCCCTGGAAGACTCTTTAGTTTTAAGAAAGATTCAACGTCTTCTATATTCAACAGATGAGACGCTGATGTGGAGGGCAATTACTGCGCTGGGTGCGGTAGCAGGGGCCTTGGCCACAGAAAGGCCGAGCCTTATTGGCGATCTGACAAGGAGGCTCCTTTTGGCCAGCAGTGACTCAGCAGCCACAAACTGGGGATCTATAGAGACAATAGGAGAAATAATTCGTGCCCAACCCAAGATATACGGCTCGTTCATGCGGCATATACTAGGATTCATAAACGATCCGCCCTCTTGTCCAGCTGTACTTTGGGCGATCGGTCGCGTTGGTGAGCTGCATCCGCAGGTTGTGAGGGCCAGTGAATTTTTTGCCTTATTTGCCCTTTTGAAGAATCAGGAGCCTAAAATACGGGGTCTTGCAGTCTGGGCGTTTGGACGAATGAGGGCCAAGGAGGCTTTAAAGGCCATACAGGAAATGGCAGATGATGCCGAGGAACTCAGATTCTTTGATGGTCAATCCATCAGGTCTACCACCATCAGCGAGTTGGCCGCCGAGGCGATCGGGCGTATTGAGCATCGGCCAGCTATTTAGCAGGAATGATATAAAATGGATAAGCAAGCGGCTTCGACTGTAAAAGCAGAAAAAGATAAAGAGATTTCCATGGCTGAACTCATCTACCAAGAGGCAAAGATCATGAGTGCCCAGGGCAGGTCTCTGGACGCCTTGGAGAAATTTGATGAGGCCCTTGAAATTTTTGAAGCCGCTGACGGAAAAGAGGTGGAGGTTGCAAACATCTGTGAGCAGATAGGGGACCTTCGTACAATACGGGGTAATTTCAAGGGGGCCATACCTGCCTATCAGAGGGCGCTGACAATATGTGAAAAGAATAATGATCCGGTAAGCGCTGTTTTACTGGCGGAGAAAATCATTGATCTTTACAGACAATTAGGGAATCTGGATAGGGTCCTTCCATATTATTTTCGCGCACTTGAGCTGGTTGAAAAGCTCGGGGATATCGGCAAGGCCGGGCTTTATCTTACGGGGATCGGAGATATCTATCAGAAGAGGAATGAACTGGATAAGGCATTGGATGCCTATAGGACTGCACATGGAATTTATCAGGGTGCGGCGTTCAGAGAGAGAGCGGAAATACTTGAAAAGGGCATCAAGATAATTGAGGAGGCGATGTCGGCCGGGGATATCAATAAATGATTTATACATATACAATAGTACCAAGGAGTGCGGCGGCCACGGGCCAACGTCCTTTGCCGAGATCCTTATCCTTATTTTCCAATTTTACGGAGAGTTCGTATAGCCTCCTTTGCAGGGGTTCCAGATTGAGGGCGGGATAGGTTTTCCCTTGCTCGAAACCGGAAAGTCCGCATACATGACTTTTATTATCTATCACAGTAGGTATTCCATAGGTGCGGCAGTTTATGGGTCGGGCCTTATAGCAGGCGCACTCTCCGCTGTCAGTTAACAGCGGGCATCTGATACGGGCAAAAGAGAGGAGGTCTGCCTGGGTCGTGGCCAAATTATTCCAAGACTTTAGGGCCTTTTTTGCAATATTCAGGGCAGCGCGTCTCTGTTTTCTGCCAAGTGAATCAAAATGATGGCGGATATATAATGCTTCTATTAATGAGATGTCAAATACCGCATAGCAGCAGTCGTTACAGCCCTTTTTGCAACGCACTTCCTTACTATAGCGTTTCTGTACATCAGCTACTGCCCTGTCAGCGAGATCAAATAAATTTTCAAGGTCTTTAAACACAAGTATATCCTTTTGCATGTGAATACTATCAATAACAATACAATATAGGAAGTATATTTACTATGGAATCGGGAAAAAAAATCAGGTCCTGCGTACGATGCGGCAAATGCTGCGAAAGAGGCGGCCCTGCTCTCCACTCCGAGGATAGAATTTTTCTCCAAAAGGGTACTCTGAAGCCAATACACCTCTTTACTCTTAGGGCCGGAGAGCTGGCGTTTGATCCCCTTGAAGAGAGGCTTTTAGAACTCTCGCATGATATGATTAAGGTAAAAAGTAGGGATGGATCAAGCAGTTGCACATTTTACGACGCAGATCAACACGCCTGCGGCATTTATGAGAACCGTCCCCTGGAATGCAGGGCACTCAAGTGTTGGGATACCAAGGACGTTGAAGATCTTTTCATGCAAGACCTCCTGTCCCGTCTTGATCTCTGTCCAAAAGACTCTGCCGTTGCAGGACTTATCTCGGCCTATGAGAGGAGCTTTTCCCCTGGACGAATTTATGGTCTTATCAGTGAGACGGTTTCAGAAGAAGGGACTCAACAAAGCAATCCTGCAATAGAACAGATGATTTCAACCGATGCGGCATTTCGCCGAAAGGTAGTTGAGACGATGGGGCTTAAAGAAACAGAACTGGAATTTTTCTTTGGTCGGCCAGTGGTATCCATTATTGAGCATATCAGGACGTTGATGGATCACAGATAACGTAAAAAGCACACCACCTGAAGCAATGAAACGGGCCTCCTATAAAATTTTCTATAGGAGGCCCCCGTTGTGCTTAGTCGGCTTAAAGCCGGTTTGCAGTTTTAGGTCTTATTTAGATTTTATTCTTCACCTTCGAACTGTTGCGCCTCGGTCTTGCCGAACCCGGGTACACCATACATGGTCGTACTGCCGGAG
>Ga0190348_1000176_pt1 | contig 18143 bp, 17 predicted proteins | sample 48721367_MG_FD_161658 | JGI IMG/M metagenome (GOLD analysis project Ga0190348, IMG submission 161658) | Hydrothermal vent microbial mat bacterial communities from Southern Trench, Guaymas Basin, Mexico - 4872-13-6-7_MG | ecosystem: Environmental > Aquatic > Marine > Hydrothermal vents >... | reverse complement strand
GCGCCGGCCTCACAGACCTGGATAGCGGTCTCGAGCACATCCTTTAGCCTGCTCTCATCCAGCACGATTTCTTCTCTTCCGGCCTCCTGCTCAATCCTGGAAAGGCTCAGAAGGTCTTCAATAATGGCCTCAAGGCGATCTACGTGTTTGCCGATGATTTCCAGAAACCGTTCGACGTCCTCACGATTCTCCACCGCGCCATCCCTTAGAGTCTCCACAAACCCCTTGATTGCTGTAATCGGGGTCTTTATCTCATGGGATATGTTGGCAACAAACTCACGCCGTATCTTCTCAAGCCTCATAAGGCGTGTCATATCGTTCAAGACAATGACCGCGCCGATTTGCCTTCCTTCTGCATCACAAAGTAATGTACCGTGCCCGTTAAGGAACCGATCGCTCTCAGAGGACAGGACAATTTCTTCTTCAACCGCCTTCCGGCTGGACAATGCATTTTTCACAAAGTCCTGAAGGACGGTATTCCTGACCACCTCCTGGATGCTCCGGCCTCGGGCTTCGGCGGGATCGCATCCGAGCATTTTTGCAGCAGCATGATTCATGCTGATAACCCGCTCTTCCATATCTACGGCAATAACTCCTTCAACCATGCTGGAAAGCACGGCTTCAATCTCGTTTCGCTGCCGCATGACAGTATCAATATGTTCGCGAAGCTCAACGGCCATCCGATTCAGTGCATCGGAAAGGGCTTCGATTTCCACGGATTCAGCGACTGGCGGTCTGAAATGGAATTCGCCACGAGCGATGGACTCAGCCCAGCTCTTGATCTGTTCAATAGGACGGGTAATGCGGCGGGAAACAAACAGACTGAGGATCGCAGCAAATACAGCTACAACAAGGCATCCGAACGCAATTTTGATCTTCATACTCTTCAAGACCAAATCTATGTCATTCGCAGGGATGGATGTACGAACAACCGCAAGGATGCGGTTTTTTTTCTTAACAGGTATCCCCACGTACATCATGTCCTTTTCCAGGGTACGGCTGTACCGTGTAGATGTGCCTGAAGGCCCTGTCAATGCCTCGATGAATTCAGGCCTGTCAACATGATTATCCATTATTGCCGGATTTTTCTCAGAGTCGCCGACGACCTTACCGGAAGGAAGTATGACGGTAATACGGGTTTCAGCACTCTTGCCGATTTCCTTGCACAACAGGTCAACAGCCTTTTCATCCAGGGGATCAAGATGTTCCAGCACCTGTTTCTCAAAAAAGCGGGCTCGTACTTTGAGATCGGACGCAGTCTGTTCAAGAAAGAAATGCCTCAAGGACTCGGATGCATACCATGTTACAGTTATCAGAGAGATGATAGTGATCAATAGATAGGATGGGTAGAGTTGCCAGAGCAGCCGTTTCTTTTTCGGCATATCCCTATTCCTTGAATCGATATCCGACTCCACGGACCGTCTCGATATACTTACCGGCAGGTCCGAGTTTTTTTCGCAACCCAACGATCTGAACATCCACCGAACGATCAGTGACAGGATAATCCTCACCACGGACAGCCTCGACGATCTGGAAACGGGTAAAGACCCATCCAGGCCTTCTCGCCAAATAATTGAGGATGCCGAATTCCGTGAAAGTCAATTGGACAGGCTTCTCATTGACGAGCACCTCGTGGCGTCCCGGATCAATTTCTATATCGTGAATTCGGAGAACCGACGTCTCTTCCGTTTGTCCTTTTATCCTCCTTCGGAGAACCGCCCTGATTCTCGCTATCAGGATCCTCGGACTAAAAGGCTTGGTAATGTAATCGTCGGCTCCAAGTTCCAGGCCTGTTACTATATCCGCTTCCTCGCCTTTTGCTGTCAGCATTACAATAGGCAAGTTTTTGGTATCGGGGTCGTTCTTTAATCGTCTTGTGACTTCCAGACCGTCTATGCCCGGAAGCATAAGATCCAACATAATGAGGTCAGGGTTTTCCGACCGCACGAGGCGTAAGGCCTGCTCACCTGATACTGCACAAAGAACCTGATAGCCTTCTCGTGAAAGATTAAATTTCAGTAACTCCAGAATATCTTCTTCATCGTCTACTACGAGGATCTTTTGTTTTACCATGACACAATCTTAATTGTAGATTTATATGAGCTAATTATTTGAATGTAATGCAATAGTATTAGCGTTCCATAAGAATTGTGTAAAGAATCTGTTAGATTTTGTGTCAAGACGTCTTAAGGGACACCAACTCAAGAGAAGGTTTTACCCTTCAATATAATCCTTGACGCCGATGTCACTGCCGTGACATAAGGGCTGCCCCCAAAAGCCCCAGTTGAGGGGATATAACCACATAAGTCGGGATGCGTTTCAATACCTTTTCCATGCGGCCTTTGGACTCAAAAGCCTGTCTGAAGCCGCCTTCACCGAGTATTGAAAGTATCTTTGGAGCAATTCCTCCTGCAATATACACTCCGCCTGCGGCAAGGCACTTGAGAGCGAGATTTCCTGCTTCCGCCCCGTATATGCTGCAGAACATCCCGACTGCCTGTTGGCACAGCTCGTCTGTCCCTTGCACGGCATGCCTGGTGATATAAGCTGCCTTGTCTTTTTTCTTTATAGCTTGTTTGGTAAATACGCTTTCTTTGTAATTTTGATCTTCCAGTAAGAATTCGTAAATATGGACCAGACCCGGCCCTGAGAGGATCCTTTCCACACTCACATGGGGGAATTCCTTCATCAGGTATCTTAATAGGCGTATTTCTTCTTCGTTTCTCGGAGCAAAGTCCGCGTGTCCACCCTCTGTGGGCAAGACTCTATAGCCTTCATTGCAGGATACAAGTATGGCCTGGCCAAGCCCTGTGCCGGCGCCCAGCACAGCTTTGGGGCCGTCTGATACCGGCTTTCCCTCACCGATTTGTACCAGATGTTCTCTATGTAAGACAGTAATGCCCCATGCAGCCGCCTCAAAATCATTTATAAGACGAAGGGTTTCCAGGCCGAAGCGCTCTTTCAGGTCGTTACCGTCGATAGTCCATGGAATATTCGTGGCCTCGACCCGGTTCCCCTCCACTACCCCGGCAACAGCCAGGCAGGCACAATGGGGAACTTGTCCAGGCACATCCTTTATAAAAACCGCGAAGACGTCTTCGAATTTATTAAAATCCTTTGATGGATAGTGTTTCTCAAAAAGGATTTTGTCTCCTTCTATAATGGCAAAGCGGGCATTGGTGCCCCCGATATCTCCGGCAAGGACCTTCACTGTTTATTTTTCCCTCTTGAATACAAAGGCGTTCAAGGTTCAGGGTTAACGTCTCCGGCATACACGCAGTGCCTGACTGAAGTGAGGGCGTTGAGCGAAGCGGCGTGTACGCTGTGTTAACCGATGGTGCGCCCGCCCTTTGGCCTTTTTCTCACATCAGCCCTGATCAGAGTGCTTGTGTAGCTGCTGGATGGCCAGTTCTGCAATCGCCCGTGTGACGAAAAGGCTGCTCACATCGTGGAGATCGGTGATGTGACGCTCCGCGTTGGCCAGCGAGATATGTCCAACTCGATAAGCCCTGACCACGACACCTAAGGAGCCTACCGGTGTCAGGTTCAAGCGCTTGGCTTGCTCCCGCACGGCCAGGTCATCGGTCAACAAAACGGACACACCTTCTTGCTGGCAAAGGTAGAGGCATTCGCGTTCACCATCTTGTAGCTCTTCAAAACCCTTTTCCTGTGTCAACCGCGTGAGGTCTCGTTGGGACAAGGTATGCCGTTGAACAATGCCCAACTCCAAAACGTGACCTTGTGGTACACGACCCTGTCCGACAGTCTCCGACCACACTGCGTCCGGGATGTGTAAGACGTCGAAGATACGCAGGAGCAAGAGACAGCCGATTTCGGTCAGGTGGATGAGCGGGCCGGCATCTACTACAGCGAGGTTCACTCTCCCAGTGCCCACATCAGGTCCTCCATCATTGCGTTGTGCTGCCGTTCGGCTAACTCTACCAAATCAATACCCACGTCTTCGACGGCCTTATCGCGGGCAATCTCCCCGCGCAGATAGCGGCCCAAAATATGTTCCCGCCACAGTTGCCGCAGACCGGTCTGGAAGGCCAAAGTCATCACCTCGGCCTCAGGTTTGCGGGTCTCACGCACGAGTGTTTCCAGGTAAGTCAATACATTTGTCATCGTTCTATGCCTCCGTCAACCTGCCATTTGAAATGGCTGGGCGAATTTCGGACAACTTTTTTGGCATATTTGAAGTTCCCCTTCGGGGAATTTGGGCGAAGCGGAGCGAAGCCAGATACGCTTTGTTATACGCCGCTGCCTCCAAGTTTATCCCTCCTTTTCCCATTCGGGTAGGCTGAATTCAATCCCTTGTTAACTTTCTGGCCCTGCGAACAGCTTTTAGATAAACTTCTTCTTTGAGATAGAATCCGGAATGAATAATATCCTCAAGGGTAGACAGAAATTGATCAAAGTTAAGTAATTGATTTTTTACAGCCTTCAAGATCAACCACAAAGTACCGATAGGTCTGAGACCTGCCATTTCAGAGGCGGCCCTGGCCTTGGCATCATCCATGAGCACTGTTTCAATACCCTTTTCCCTGGCCAGAGAGATAACCTCTATCTCACCAGAATGGATTGTGATCTCAAGAGGATAGATAATATTGACATCTTGAACTATCATCCAACCCTGAGTGATAGCTCTTTCTACACAATAGGCATCTTTTTCTCCCAGACGTTTACCCTCAATAACTACTTCCCGGTAAACAGCTTCGGGAATAAATACCTGCTTGACCATGCTTTGGAGAAGGCTCAGTTGATTTGCCTTAGCTAAGTAAATAAGTGGCGTGGCGTTGGAAACGACCTTATCCATTGAGTGCCCTCAAATCCTTTTTGAATTCTTTTAAGTCATAGGAAGTATGGATGTGGGCACGTTTTACTTCTTGAACCATTTCCCAGAGCGACAGGTTGCAGCGCTGAGCCGCCTCCCAAAGCGTTACTATGCCCGCCTTATAGTCTTCCAGAGAATCACGTATAGTATGTTCTTTTAAGGCACAGAGAAAAAAGGATCTCAACAGTGCTGAGCGGTCAACACCTTTTCGCGCAGCCATTTCATCAAGTTGTCTGACATACTCGTCGCCTAAACGTGTAGTTACAGTCTTGGCCATGCTTTTCACCTCATCCCTATAGTCTGTATGCAATTGCATTGATTGTATACAGACTATTTGCTATCTCCTGCCAAGTCAAGTGAAAAATCTTCTGATTCCGCTCAAAAAGCCCGAGATTACCTCTTTATAGACATTTATTTGTACGTCGCAGTTCCCCTTATAGCCCTTGAAAGATCCCTTGTAAGCATCAGGACGCGGAGAGAAAGCTCACGAGACAGGAGCCCAGTGCCGCAGCTTGGAGTGATGAGCGCCTGCCTCTTTATCATATCGGGATCTGCGCCTAACTGTTTTACCTGCCCGTCCCACAGGGTCTTTAGACTTGAGACATCCTCACTCTTAAGGTCTTCTTCGTTTAATGTCGGGACCAGGCCCCAGGCGATTGTCTTTCCCTTTTTCAGGAAATCCGACAGTTGCTCTTTGTACAGGACTATGCGGTCGAAAAAGCCATAGGCATCGAAACTCAGGATATCCACCGGAGTTTCCAGGATCACGGACCAGTCCGTGTTTGCGCATACGTGGATACCCGGGATACCGCCTGCCTGTTGCACAGTATCAATTACCTCGGTCAGGTCGGAAATTACATCTTCCTTTGTGACGCCGACCATGGCGGAGGACCCGAATCCGGCAAGCGCCGGCTCATCCAGGAACAGGATTACCTCATGGCCCAGGGCCTTCATCTCTTCTACCTGGTACTTGGCCCTGAGGGCAATGGCCTTGACTACCACTTCGCGGAGTTGAGGATTGAAGAAGGCCAGGCGACCGGACTTGTCCTTGAGACCGCTCAGCATGGTAAACGGACCGGTGATCTGGCCTTTGAGGGCCAAGGGCTTGGAGCCGGCCCGTGGGATCGCTTCAAGAAATGCCCTGAATCCGCGTCCGGTCTTGCCGGAAAAGGCAAAGACGGATTGCTTCAGAGGGAGCCCCGCCTCAGTGACCTCCAGGTACTGCTCGTAGAAGGAAAGAAACTCCTGCTCAAAGGCCGGATCTTCTGTGTCAAAGTAGAGCGAATCCCCCTCTCCCCGTATTCCGGGAAGACCCTCTGTAAACTGGGAAAGGAGCCTTTCCTCCGGGTACACGGGAAGCTGTGCCCAGAGCGGAATTTCAGGCATGTACTCCAGGATAAGCCTGGTGGCCTCCTGGTGGTCGGAGAGGGGCAGACTTCCGATCAGTGTCGGCAATGCATTAGGTTCAAAGGCCATTTTTTCCTCACAGGTGATCATACTGCAAAGAGTCCTGAAATATACTCGGAACGGTCATGATTTCCATTTTCCGTGTCTATTCGTGGTTCATTTTTGCAGTTCTGAACGATTCAAAAACGCAATTTTTAGCCGGGTAAAGTATATGATTCCGCTCAAAATGCTCCGGATGCAAGGCGCGAGATTCCCGAGGAACGAGGCGTACTTGCGTACGCCGCAGTGACGAGGAAATCGAAGCAACGCCGCAGATGGGGTATTTTCAGCGGAATCACAGGTATTTTATTTTATATTGCTCCAAGTGGAGCTCAGGTTTCGATATAATGGTGATTTCCCTCTCAAGGGACTTTTCCAATAGTTCCACATTGTGCGCCTCTTCCTTGAAGAGCATCTCTCCTATCTTGGGATGGACAAGGACATGTATGCCAGTGCCTTCATTATGTATTGTCTCTCGCTGTATCCGGCGGAAGATTTCGTAGCACAGGGTCCTTTTGGATTTGAGTTCGCCGGCCCCGTCACAGTAAAAACATGGCTCACAAAGTATATGGTGCAGGTTTTCCCTGTTTCGTTTTCTGGTCATCTGGATAAGGCCGATCTCTGACATGCGCAGGATGTTGGTCTTGGTCCTGTCCCTTTTAATAGCCTCTTTGAGGGTTTTAAACACATCTTCCCTGTTTGAGGCATTCTCCATGTCTATAAAGTCGATTATAATCAGACCGCCCATGTTTCTGAGGCGAAGCTGGTAGGCTATTTCCTTGGCGGCCTCAAGGTTTGTCTTAAGAATAGTGTCTTCCAGGTGGCGTTTCCCCACGTATTTTCCGGTGTTGACATCTATGGCTATGAGCGCCTCGGTGGATTCTATGAGTATGTATCCGCCGGATTTCAGCCAGACCTTTTTACGAAGGGCTTTTGACAATTCCACTTCAATGCCGAAGGCATCGAAGATAGGCATGGACTGCTTATAGAGTTCAACACTTGGCCGGAGGTGAAGAGCAAAGGTCTCAATAAAGGCCAGAATACGCTCATAGGCTGGACTTGAGTCAACCACAAGGCGTTTCACATCACAGGTGAACAGGTCCCGTACCGCCCTGAGGGTGATATCCAGGTCTTCATAAACAAGGCTCGGGACATGAAGGCATTCAGCCCTCTTTTGAATATCCGCCCAGAGGTGAAGAAGGAACTCCATCTCGGCCTGGATGTTTTCCGCAGTAGCGCCTTCACATGCTGTTCTCGCTATAAATCCGAAACCATTCGGACGCAGTGAATTTATTATCTCTTTCAGACGTTTACGCTCAGACTCGTCTTCGATCCTTCTAGAGACCCCCATGTGGTTCATGGTCGGCATGAGCACCAGGAGTCTTCCGGGGAGCGAGATGTGGGAAGTGACCCTGGCACCCTTGCTACCTATGGGGTCCTTGGCTACCTGGACCAGGATTTCCTGACCTTCGTGAAGCAGGTCCTCTATCCTGAAGGGAGGCGGGGTGTAATGCAGTGGGTGCTCTTCCTCAGTGTCTAAATGTGCCATATAATTCTCTTCATACTCTGTCATCCCGAGCATCAATTCAAACTCTGAAAGGTGATCGTAGACATCCGTCACATATAAAAAAGCGGTACGTTCAAGCCCAATGTCTACAAAGGCGGCCTGCATACCGGGAAGGACCCTTGCAACACGTCCTTTGTAGATATTTCCCACATATCCCCGCTCGGCTACCCGTTCTATGTAGAATTCCACAACAGAGCCGTTCTCCAATAAGGCGACTCTTGTTTCCCAGGGGGCGACGTTGATGATGAGTTCAGCATTCATGAAACTACTCATACTTGCGGACAAGGACGTGCCTGCGTCCCATGTTGTCCGTGGGGCTTACCACCCCGTTATGCTCCATCTGCTCTATCATTCTGGCCGCCCGGTTGTAACCCACACGCAGCCTGCGCTGGAGCATGGATATGGATGCCTGGCCGGTCCGTGTGACGATATCGACTGCCTCGTCATACTTATCGTCAACCGATTCCCCGCCAGGGCCCGATGCTTCAGAATCCTCTTCTCCGGGTATGGGCTCGATCACTGTCTGATCATAATCAGGCTCGCCCTGGGCCTTAAGGAATTCCACTATCCGGACTATTTCTTTTTCAGATACATAGGCCCCGTGGATGCGCTCCAATGTGGAAGATCCGGGAGGCAGGAAAAGCATATCCCCCATTCCAAGGAGCCTTTCCGCTCCCATTATGTCCAGTATGGTACGGGAATCCACCTTGGATGAGACTTTGAAAGAGATCCTGGCAGGGAAATTTGCCTTTATAAGGCCTGTAAGTACATCAACTGACGGCCTTTGGGTGGCCACGATGAGATGAATTCCCGCAGCCCTTGCCATCTGGGCAAGACGTGTGATTGCCGACTCCACTTCCTTGGAAGAGACTATCATCAGGTCTGCCAGCTCGTCTATGATGATTACCAGATAGGGAAGAGGTTCTTCGGCGGCTTTGTTGTATCCCTGGAGATTTCTTGCCTGGGCCTCTTCAAGGATCTGATAGCGGCGTTCCATCTCTATCACCGCCCACCTCAGGGCCCTTGTGGCCTCCTTGGGCTCGCTGACAACCGGATGCAAAAGATGAGGAATCCCGTCGTAGAGGGAAAGCTCTATCCTCTTGGGATCTATCATAAGGAACCTCAGCATGTCGGCGTGATGGCCATAGAGAAGAGAGCAGATCATGGCGTTAAGCCCCACACTCTTTCCGGTACCTGTAGCACCTGCAATCAGCAGATGCGGCATTTTGGTAAGGTCTGTAACCACAGGCTGCCCCACAATATCCTGCCCAAGAGTCAGAAGGAGTTTTCCTCTGTTTTTTTGAAAGGCATCGCTCGCAAGGATCTCTTTTAAGTAGACTATCTGCCTGGTTGTATTTGCCATCTCGATACCGATAACTGCCTTGCCGGGAATGGGGGCAACTATTCGGACGCTGTGTGTCCTGAGGGCCAGGGATAAGTCATCGGCAAGGGAGGCCACCTTGTTGATCTTGACACCTGGTGCAGGAGAAAATTCGTACATTGTGATAACCGGTCCGGGGCATATCTCTACAACGTTACCGGCAACCCCAAAGTCCAGGAGCTTCTTCTCAAGTAGCCGTGCATTGGAGAGATACGCCTTCCTGTCTATTTCCTCATTTACCTCCGGCGGGTCGTTCAGTAAGGTCAGGGGTGGCAGAGAAAATTCTCCTGTAACAGGGGTTATCTGAAACCTTGATTGTTCCTGTCCCTTGATATCCTGTTCCTTTTTGTCTGAATTTCTACGGGAATTGGTAATTCTGGGGATATCCAGTACAGGGCTTTCAAGATCGGCGTCTTTTGCTGAGGCCTGTGTCATATTTTGCCCGACGGACTTTCGAACCTTGGTCTGCTTAAAAAGACCGTGCATTCTGATTGAAGAGATAGCCGGCCAGATACCTGCCAGGGAAAAGGGGGTTGCAGCCAATAGGCCCGTGATGAATAAGACCGCTCCGGACAACATGGTTCCCCATTTTCCAATCCAGTTGATAAGAAAACCGGTAAGACCGAGACCTACAATTCCCCCGCTTGCAGCAGTGGACATGACAGCCGGGCCTTCACCAGCCGTAGACCACAGGGCAAAGGCCATACTTGTGGCCAGGAGCATGGCCGTATAGCCGGAGATCAACAACGGAAACGAAGGGAGTCGATCTTTCTTTGAACGGATCAGGGACCATGCCATAGCTGTAAGGATTACCGGTATCCACCATGAAGCAAGCCCCAGCGTTTCCATGAGAAAGGCTGCAAAATTGGCTCCCACAGGCCCCATCCAGTTGCCGGAACCCCTGAGTGCATAATGGTTGAGAGAAGGGTCCTCGGGGGAATAGCTCAATAAAGAAGCGCAGGCGAATATTGCACCTGCCAGGAGAAAAAGCCCGAGTATTTCTTGAAATAAGGCCCCTTTCTGGCCTGAATTATCATTTTTGACCCTTGGTTTGGTTTTGCCGGACACTTTTATTGGTCTTGTTTAAGTCTTAATCTAAGGGCGTTTCATTGAATACGCACCACATTAGATAGATGTTTCAATACTTTCGGATATATAATACTATAATAACATTTTGCCGGAAAGGCCTACGGTCCTTATGGTTATCAGGAAGCAGTCCGTGCCGCCCGGAGAGTGAATAATTTAACCGATATACTTGGTGATTTTTCCGACATTTAGTAATGTGATATTCTGGTTGCAGCATAAAAAGAGATCTGTAACCATTCACTGGTTCAAGGTTCAGAAGTTCGGTGTTGAGCAAAAACTCAGACCATTGATTTGTGGTATCCGAAAGATAACCCTGAACGGTGAACTGTGAACCTTTGAACGGTTACGATAGGAGAATATCCTGTGAAAATAGCGGTAAGCGGCAAAGGCGGCGCGGGTAAAACCACCATCGCCGCCTTTCTCATTCAGGCCCTGGCAGACAGAGACAGGCAAGTGCTCGCCATTGATGCAGACCCGAGCCCACATCTTGCGAGGGCTCTCGACTTTCCGCAGGCAGAGGAAATCCGTCCTATAGCTGAGATGCGGGATCTCATTCAGGAAAGATCCGAGAGAGACGGTCCTTTTTATCGCCTGAATCCAAAGGTAAGCGACCTCCCGGAGCGGTTCATGAGACAGAAAGGAAACATCAAACTCATGGTGCTCGGGGCCATTCAACAGGGAGGGGCGGGATGCGCATGTGCTGACAATGCAGTGCTCAGGACCCTCTTGAACATCTTGCTGCTTTCCCCGAATGAGGACATAGTAATTGATATGGAAGCAGGGGTTGAACATCTGGGCCGTGGTACTATTGCCAGCGTAGATCATCTTTTGATAGTAATTCAGCCATATAGAGGAAGCCTTGAGACCGCGAGCAAAATACTGGCCCTGGGAAAGGATCTGAAGATCAATCATCTTGGAATAGTGGCCAATCAGGTGCATGGCCTGGAAGACCTGAACTACATACAGGATTACTCAGGAGTTAAGCCCATAGGGGTCTTTCCTGATTCAGACGAGGTCAGGGAGGCTGAAAGAACAGGAGCGCCAATCTATAATGCCGATTCCGCGTTTGGTAAATCGGCCCGGGATCTCCTGAACATTCTGGAGCGGATGAAATGATCAATAAGTTTCCTCTCATTGCGGATGTGCAGAACATGCATGACAACCGGCAAATCCCTTTGCGCAGGGTGGGCATAAAGAATATCCGGTACCCAATAACTGTCCTTGACAAGGTAAAAGGTACCCAACAGACAGTAGCCAGTATAAATATGTATGTGAATTTGCCCCACCAGTTCAAGGGGACACACATGAGTCGTTTTGTTGAGATCCTGAATGAATATCGAAGGAAAATTAATGTAAAGACCTTTGCCAAGATTCTCACTGAGATGAAGAACCGTCTGGACTCGCAGGAGGCCCACCTTGAAGTGGATTTTCCTTATTTCATAGAAAAGCAGGCGCCGGTGACCGGGACCCCTGGACTCGTGGAATATGGCTGCGGCCTCCATGGGACCATGACCGATCGACTTGATATGGTGCTGGCAGCCAGGGTGCCTATTACCACCGTATGTCCGTGCTCGAAAGAGATATCCGACTACGGCGCCCACAACCAGAGGGGAGAGGTGAGAGTGCGGGTCAGGTTCAACCGTTTTTTATGGCTTGAGGACTTGATTGCAGAAGTGGAAAAGGCGTCTTCTTCAGAGGTCTATTCAGTACTCAAGAGACCTGACGAGAAATTTGTTACGGAAAGGGCCTATGACAGGCCGATGTTTGTTGAGGATGTGGTAAGGACGGTATGCCAGGGCCTTAAGGTGTTGCCCGGAGTTACATGGTTTGCGGTCGAAGCGGAAAATTTCGAATCCATCCACAATCACTCGGCCTATGCCTGCTCGACTTAGGGAAATGTTGAGGAGCCGAAAAAATATAATATGCACAGTCTGCCAGGCCTTCCCGGGAGCACGTCAACCCTTTACCGGCGCTCCTTATAGTTCGTAAATATTCGGTGAACCCGTTATATCCTGCCTTGGAGCGGTTGCCTTTTTCCGGGTTTTAAAGCTTACTCATCGCAGACCGGAGAGGCAGTGCAATCCGGCCCGCGATCGAAACCCTGCAAAAGGCAAACCGCTCCTGCGGTCTACCCCCGATCTTCGTTCTTTTCCGGAGCGTCGCTCTTTTTTCCCCATAAGATTTTCCTCTCTTTTAAGTTGGTGTTTTTCGCCGTCCGCCATAATTCTCTGAAAAGGAATTTAATGCCGTTGCAAGAAATAGTAAAAGCCCAACGCCGATCACAATAATTCTTATGCTGACAGCCGCATATCCTCCACATTCTGTATGCTGTTGGCCTTCATGTAGTCCCTGATGCCGGCCAGCACGTCCTCTGCGGTGTCTGGCCGTATGAGTGTGGCCGTTCCGATTTCAACCGCCTTTGCGCCGGCCATCAGGAATTCAAGTGCGTCATCCGGGGTGCTGATACCACCGATACCTATTACAGGGATGTCCACAGCCCGGACTACCTGCCAGACCATGCGCAGGGCAATGGGTTTGATCGCCGGGCCTGAGAGTCCTCCAAACACGTTTGCCAGGGCAGGACGTCTGGACTTTATATCTATGGCCATACCCAGCAGCGTATTTATGAGAGAAATGGCGTCTGCTCCTGCGGAGGCCACCTTACGGGCAACTTCGGTGATATCAGTTACATTTGGTGAGAGCTTTATTATAACAGGAAGGCCTGTGGTCTTCTTGACTGCATGAGTGACATTTGCCGCTGCTTCAGGGTCTGTACCGAATGCAATACCTCCTGTCTTTACGTTTGGACATGAGATGTTTACTTCAATGGCATTGACGCCTTCTGCTCCGTCGAGCTTTTTTGCTATTTCAGCATATTCTTCAACTGAGTTTCCAAGGATATTGACAATCAGGGAGGTCTTTACATTCCTCAGCCATGGAAGCTTGTCCCTGAGAAAGATGTCTATTCCCACGTTTTCAAGTCCTATGGAATTCAGAAGGCCGCACGGCGTCTCCATCAGGCGGGGAGGGGGGTTCCCTGCACGGGGTCTGATGGAAATGCCTTTTACTATAATTCCACCTAACCGGTCCAAATCAAGAAGGTCACTTAATTCCGCTCCATAACCACAGGTACCTGAGGCGAGTAAGACCGGATTTTTGAGTATCAGGGAGCCGATTTTGATTGAGAGATTCGGTGATTTGTTGATCACTGGCTGTACTCCCAATTGACTTGATCTGCATCAAATACCGGTCCTTCCCTGCATACGTGCAGAAAGCCCTGGCTATCGGACCGCGGAACGGCACAGCCCAGGCACAGCCCTATGCCGCACGCCATAGTGGCCTCCAGTGAGACCTGGCAGGGGATATTTTTATTGCGGGCCATATAATAGACCGCCTTCATCATAGGCCAGGGGCCGCAGGTATAGATCTGCGCCATTCCTTTGATTTTTTGGAGCGTTTGAGCCAACAGGTCCGTTACCATTCCCTTTTGCCCAAGGCTTCCATCCTCGGTTGCGATGTGAAAATCTCGGGTAAGTCTTGAGAAGTCTTCAATGGTCGGGATTTCCGAAGCATTTCCGGCCCCGAGCAAGATGATGAGTTTACCGGATTGCTTAATCTTCTCTGCCAGAAGAAGCAGAGAGGCAATACCGAGCCCTCCGCCTACCAGTATGCATGGACGGTCACGGATCAGCCTGAAGCCCTGTCCCAGCGGCCCCAGTATCCTGACGATCTCTCCGGGGCACCGTTTTGAGAGCAGGCGGGTACCCTTGCCGACTTCTTTGTAAAGAAAGCTTATCCGTCCGTTTGCCAGGGTTTTGTAAATGGAAAGGGGACGGCGAAGCAGAGGATCCCTGCTATTGTGATATTTCACCTCGAGCATGCAGAACTGTCCCGGGCCGGCTGACTCCAGAATTGCAGGGGCCTTGACCGTAAGCAGGAAAATGCCGTGAACGAGCTGTATCTGTTCTATTATCCTGGCAGGTATGTCGAACCTGGGCATCAGACTTTACCGGATAAGAGAAATGGCCGTTGCAGTAAACAGAATTATGCTTATGGCCCCGTTAAAGGTGAAAAAGGCCATATTCATCCTGGAAAGGTCACTGGGGTTCACTACCAGTCTTTGCATTACCAGGAGCGCAAAGGTGGCCAGCAGGCCGGAATAATATATCCAGTTGAGATGCGCCTGAAAGCCCACTGAAATAAAGGCGATAAAGGCCACCAGGTGGAAGAGGCATGAAATCCGGAAGGCCTTCTTTATTCCCCACTTTGCCGGTATTGAATGCAGGCCTTGTTTCCGGTCAAAATCATAGTCCAGGCAGCCGTATAGCACGTCGAATCCCGCTACCCAGAAAAGTACGCCTGTGCTGAGGATCAAAGGAAGTATTTCTATGCTTCCTTTTACTGCGATCCATCCGGCCGTAGGCGCCAGGCTCAGGGCCAGGCCCAGAAAGAGGTGGCACAGCGAGGTGAATCTCTTTGTATATGAGTAGCTGAGCACTACAGCCAGGAAAGCCGGGGAGAGGAGAAATGCCAGTCGATTCAGTTCATAGGCTGACAGGAAGTAAATCCCCGAAGCAACTATTACCATGATCCAGGCATCCCTTGCCTTGACAGTCCCTCTGGGAAGGGCCCTCTCCTTTGTACGGGGATTTTTTGAATCAAAGGGGATGTCAACTATACGGTTGAAGCCCATCGCAGCCGTCCTGGCCCCAACCATAGCCGCAAGAATCCACAGAGATGTATACAGATCAGGTGGTCCTTCAGCAGCCAAAAAGGCCCCAAGGTATGCAAAGGGCAGGGCAAAGATAGTGTGCTCGAATTTTATCATTTCAAGCAGTATCCTGACCTTTGAAATTGATGATAATGAAATTGGTGATTTGGTGATTTGATAATTTGGTGATTGCACGCAACTATCCTGTTATCAAACATGAATAATTCAACATTCAAAATTTACCTTGCCATCTCTTCAGGCCGTCCACCCTGAGTCCTATGAATTCTGCCAACCTGCCGGCAAAGAATGATGCCATTTCGTCTATATTCCCGGGCTGGTGATAGAAACTGGGCATTGCAGGATATATTACAGCCCCGGCCATTTCTGCAAGCAGCATATTTTGCAGGTGGATTCTATTCAGAGGGGTCTCTCTGGGGACCAGGATAAGGGGTCTTCGTTCCTTTAGAAAACAGTCAGCCGCCCTGTGGATCAGGTTTCGGCTGAATCCGTGAGCTATGGAAGCCATGGTCCCCATAGTACAGGGCAGGATTACCATAGCTTTCCATCTGCCCGAACCACTGGCAGGGGCAGCAGCCAGGTTGTCAGAGCTGTAAACTATATGAGCCATCCGGATCAGGGCCTGAAAGCCGTCTTCCTTGATCTCAATTTTGGACACCTGTTCCCCTGTCCTGGATACGATGAGATGGACCTCCTGGCCCAGGTCTCTTAAGATTTCAATGAATTTAAGGCTGTAGATAGACCCGCTGGCCCCGGTGATTGCAAAAAGAATAGGATCCCGGTTTTCATCCTTTGTCATATCTCCAGCCCCAGCTTTGACCACAGCTTGTCGACCTTTTTTTTGATTTCAGTATCCATTTCTATCACATCCGGCCACTGTCTTGTAAATCCCTCTTCCGCCCACTTTCTGGTGCAGTCTATACCCATCTTGCTTCCATAAAGAGGAAGTGGTGCTGCATGATCAAGTGCATCTACAGGCCCGTCCGCAAAGACTATGTCCCTTCTGGGGTCTATGTTGTTGCCCAGGCGCCATAGTACCTGGGAGAGGTCCTGTATGTCCACCTCGCTGTCAAAGATAAAGATTATCTTGCAGAACATCATCTGGCCTAAACCCCAGAGGGCATGCATTACCTTGCGGGCATGGCCGGGATAGCGCTTATCAATGGATACAAAGGCCAGGTTGTGGAATACGCCCTCAAGAGGGAGATTCATGTCCACAATTTCAGGCAATGTCCTTTTAATCATAGGAAGAAAGAGGCGTTCCGTGGCCTTTGCCATGTAGCAGTCTTCCTGCGGAGGTTGACCGACAATGGTGGCCGGATAGACGGCGTCTTTTCTCAGGGTCATGCAGGTTACATGAAAGACCGGGTATTGGTCAGCCAGGGAGTAATATCCGGTATGGTCACCAAAAGGGCCTTCAGTCCGCCGTTCTTCAGGTTCGACATATCCCTCAAGAACTATCTGGGATGAGGCAGGGATCTCCAGGTCCACTGTCAGGCATTTTACGAGTTCGACCGGCTCTTCTCTCAGAAATCCTGCGAAAACGCATTCGTCCATGTCGTCGGGAAGCGGAGCGGTCGCCGCATAGGTCATGGCCGGGTCAGGCCCTATGGCGACGGCGACTTCCAGGCGCTGTCCCATGCGTTCGGCGACCCTGTAATGGTGGGCCCCGCCTTTGTGGGTGTGCCAGTGCATGCCCGTTGTTTTTTTGTCAAAGACCTGCATGCGGTACATGCCGACGTTTCTGATCCCGGTCTCCGGATGGCGGGTAAAGACCAGGGGCAGGGTTATGAAAGGACCTCCGTCCTCCGGCCAGCAGTGAAGCACCGGAAGGCGAGTCAGGTCAACTTCCTCACCTTTGAAGACTATTTTTTGACAGGGGGCCTTATGGACAGTTTTGGGAAAGGCGTTTTTCAGGCGTTTGAGCTTGGGTATTACCTTCAGTTTTTTTAAAAGGGTGTCAGGTGCCTCTGCTTCGAAAAAGTCCGGGATTTCATCGCCAAGGGAATCGAGATTGGGAACTTCCAGGGCCATGGACATTCGTTTATAGGATCCAAATGTATTCATAAGTACAGGCATATCGAATCCCTGGACATTTTCAAAGAGGAGCGCCGGGCCGAGCAGTTTGCAGACCCTGTCAGTGATCTCTGTTATCTCAAGGACCGGACTCACAGGCTCTTTGATCCTGACAAGTTCTCCATGTTTTTCAAGCTTCCTGATAAAATCCTGAAGATCGCAATATGCCATGGTTTAAGTTCCTCAATCCCTAAATTTAATCCGATCAAAGGGGCCGGTTGGGGGAATATATACATGAAATTGTTGGACGTGTTAAGTTAAATCCTTCCTATCTTACCTTTCTTGACGCTAACAGGCCAGTATGTTAATAGTTTTTCGCCAGTGGGGCTGTAGCTCAGCTGGGAGAGCGCTTGAATGGCATTCAAGAGGTCAGCGGTTCGATCCCGCTCAGCTCCACCAATTTGAAAAATTACTATGGCCGTTCACGGTTGAAAGGTTCAGGGTTCACTGAAAATTTAAGCCGTTGATTCATAAGTTCTGAATGGAGGTTGAATTTTAAGAAAGATAACCTTGAACAGTGAACCTTATGAACCTTTGAACGCTCAGAGATTACTGTAAGGAGGGCCCTTTCCGGGTTTTTCTTAGTAAGCGGAGGTCCCTGCTAATGAGAAATCGGCCTTCTTCTGAAGCAGGGACCTTATTGTTTATGGTCCGGAGACCGGCGGGAAATGCCTGATTTCAAAAACAGGGATAAAGACCAGGACCGTGATTTCAAGCTCCGTGAAGAGGAGCTGATACTCAAGGTCACAAAGGAGATAGTGGTAAAATTTATAGAAATAGGGAAGCTCACACCCACTTCCTTTGAAGAGGTCTTCGAGCTTGTATATCGAACGGTTGCATCTGCCAAATCAAGACATGGCGGGTAACCATAGTTGACAGGTTCAGGGGTTCAAAGGTTCAGGGGTTTAAGGGTTTAAACGTAACCGGTCACAGGGTGGGATCTTCTGGAAACGATTTGCGTTAGCCCTGCAGTTTTATCGGCTTTTGCAGCGGGGGAAACCCCGGCTCCGGAGCGAAGCGGAGG
>Ga0190348_1000171_pt1 | contig 18255 bp, 19 predicted proteins | sample 48721367_MG_FD_161658 | JGI IMG/M metagenome (GOLD analysis project Ga0190348, IMG submission 161658) | Hydrothermal vent microbial mat bacterial communities from Southern Trench, Guaymas Basin, Mexico - 4872-13-6-7_MG | ecosystem: Environmental > Aquatic > Marine > Hydrothermal vents >... | reverse complement strand
TTCATCTTTGGTTGGGGGAGCACATTTATTATCAAAACTCGGACTTTGGAGATATTAACCGTCGTTCTTTCAGCTTCTCTTCTGGCTCTTTTGCTCTATTACTTTGAAGGGATACCAATTTGGTTTAGTTTGCCGGTCGGGGGGTTGTCACTCTTAATTTGGATAATTAGCTTTATCTCGAGAATTTTTCTCTTCCCTAAAAAATCCACAGAACAGGATTTAAAACCGTTAAATAAAACTTAACCTAATAAATATTAACTGAAATTCTAGCTTACTTTCAGCAAATGTGGTGTGAAAGCTGATGGCTCTTACAATAACAAATGACGATTTTAAATTCCTAAAGAAGTTCCCTGCTCTTCCGAGAATGATTATTGGAATAGCTTTTGCTCTCTTTGGAGTATTCATTCAGATCTTCTTACCAATAAATGGCATTTTTCCATACGAGGAAACAAAAACGCCTTCTTATTCTTTTATTATTGGTTTGGTATTTCTTGTAATCGCTCTTTTCTTGCTCTTCCCGGAGCGATTAAAGATTTCAGAAGAACCTCTCTTGGCTGATGAAAAACCCATTTGGACAGAATATACTATGAAGCAGCTTTCAGAACTTTTTAATCACATTAACAATCGTGAAAAAAGGCAGAAAAAACGCGCGGCTTATTTCGACCTTTCAAAGCCGAAGGGAAGATGGATATTTGTTACCGTGCTCTTTGGAGTGGCTTTCCTTTACATTCTTATTTTGGGTTTGACAAAGAAACTCTTTTTCTCTACAGGATTGTTCTTAATTGATCTCTACCTCTTCTTCCTCCCGCTATGGTTTATTATCCGTATTGACTATTGGGAGCCAGAAATTTTACGGAAAATTCTCTTCTATTATCAATTTACGCAGCAAGAAGACTTGGATGAGCTGGAATTCTTAGCAACACCTGCAGTACAATTACAACGGGTGAAAACCCCGAAGAAGGAAGAAGAAATCATGCTCCCTCTAAATGTTCGTTTCATGATTGACTTTTACAATCCACCAGACTCCTTCGATTCTTTATCTATACAAATCATTCTAAATGAATACATGGGCAATAAATTCCCCTCTTTTGTTTGTTTTCTGCGTATAAGAAAACCAACTGATTGGAAGCCTTTGAAGAAGGACATAGCCTATGCTGATCGGATTGTGAAAATTCAACACATGCTTGAAGAAGAAAACTTGCATTTATTTGTCCTTTCAAAATCACCAAAGGTTGAAAACCCGAATCATACATCTCCACGGGACGCGGTAAAAATCTTTAAAAGAGCATATAAAATGATGCAGGATTTTGCTTGACCCATTTGGAATAACCCGGATGATTACACCATGTCTCTCTTTAATTTTTTAGAACAAACAGACTCTGGCGTTCTAATCAAAGTTTTTGTCAAACCCAATCAAAAGAAACAAACACTCTTTTTTTCTTCTACTGACGCCTTTCTAACTATCCATATCCGAGCTCCCCCGAACAAGGGAAAAGCAAATAAAGAGGTGCTTAAACTTCTCGCCAAAACACTTGATATAACTACTGGTGCAATATCACTTCGGAGTGGGCACACTTCTCGAAACAAGATCTTTTTAGTAACAAGCCTCTCTAAAGAACAGATATTAGAAAGGTTCTTACCATATCAACAAGCTAACTAGTACTCCTGAGGGAAAAAGTGTTAAGGATTTAATAAGAAATCCGTTCATAAGAACCAATCAGTTTTACGCGGTCATCATTTAAACTGATCAATCTTCCAAGAATCCGGTTCAAAGTTTCGAACCATAGGTCGGTATCTTCGAAGTAATGTTGTTGAACAATCTCCATGAAAGCAGAGATGCGTTCATTTAATACACGAATGCTTTTAATGAAGTCATAATCAATAATGTAAAGTTGGGAAATATCCATTTCAAGGAGTCTCGGGTTCTCAAAAAAGGTTGTAAAACCGTAATCGCTTTTATCCACATCTTTGATAAAAGCCCCTAATTCATTAATAACCTGGTCAGCTATTGCCCAGGTTGACATCTGTTGTGCTTCGATTAATGCCGCATGAATTTCTTTTATATGATCATTTGCTTGAGTTAATGTTTCCTTGACATACTTTCGAAAGGCCTCGTCAGTTTTCCTTCGACTAGGGACGGATTGATAATCTTCATAATCTGCTATTGTTTCTCGGAGGACTTTCAGAGCTTTCTTTGGTGTTACTTCTTCAAAAGTCTTAATTTCTCCTCCAACTTCGATTCGTGGCTGTAATGTTTCTTTTTCTTCTGCTTCCTCTACTGCATCTTCATGTTCAGCATTTGCCATGATGTTTTCCTCATATCAAATTACAATTTACTATATTAGATTATTTCTGCTCTTTATTATTAGTTTCGTTTAGCGAAAATTAATTCTTTTTCTCCTTTTTCAAGAGCCTTTGCTCTTTATATGCGTCAATAATTTCCTTTGTTGTAGTGGCAAATTCGGGTTTTTTATCCTCTCGAAATCTAATAAAACGGGGGAAGCGAATGGCAATCCCCATATCTTCTTTAATTTCGTTAAGAGCACATGTATGCACGGGGCTTGTAGAGAGGTCTGCCCCCCTGATTTCAAAGACTTTTGTGGGGTAGAACCAAACATCCGCCTCGAGTTTGGAAGCCACTTCTTTTGGTTTCTCTGGTGTTCGTAATGCCATCAGTTCTTTTGTTATCTTCGCTAAATCTTCATCGGAAAAACCGCTTCCAAGTTTACATACCGTTTCAAAGATTTCCTTTTCTGGATTATAGGCCGCCATCAATAAAGTACCTAACATTCCTTTGCGCCGCCCTTTTCCATAGAAACCTCCCACAACGACGAAATCATAACTGTCAGCAAAGGCCGAACTATAATCGAATTTGTGTTTTATCCAGAGGAACCCTCGATTGCCTGCTTGATAGATGGCAGTTTCCCGAATATCTTTTGCCATAACCCCTTCACACCCGCTTTCAATTGCAGTCTCAAAGAATGCCTCAAATTCACTTGCGTTTGTAACAATTTCTTGAGAAGCAAGGGTAATGATCTCTCCTTCCTTAATTATCTCTTCCAATTTGGTTCGTCTTTGAGGATATGCTTTTAACAGATAATTTTCACCATCAACAAAAAGAAGGTCGAAGAGAAAGACTTTCACAGGGATTTTCTCTTTCATCTCACTAATATCATATTTTCTCTTACGGGACATCAAAATTTGGAATGGTCGCAATCGTTCTGCTTGAGGGTCCCAAGCAACAATCTCTCCTTCAACGATTGCCTTAGAAGCCGTAATGCTGGCCTTTAAGGCATCTCTGACATCGGGATACATAGTCGAGATGTCATTTAAATTTCTCGAAAAAAGAGTTATTTTGTCTCCATTCTTATGTGCTTGAACCCGTTCACCATCATATTTGAATTCCAATGCACACTTCCCTCCCAATTTCTCCAGAATTTCTTCGGTGGATGGAAGTCGTTGTGCAGCCATCATCCGAATGGGGCGTCCCACTTGAATTTTAATCTGTCTAACAGCCTCCAAGCCTTTTCTAGCTAATATTTCCCCTACAAAACCAATGTCACTCGTCACGTTGTAAGCATGTTCAATCACTTTTCGTGCATCCTTTTCAGTACAATACTTTCGTGCAAGCGCTTCAATAATGGTAAGGTCTCTAACACCTAAGCGGAGCTGGCTCAGGACTGTCCGAGTGATGTATTTTGCTTCTAAGGGTGTTGCCTTTGCATAAAGCCCGACAAGGGTGTTTATCTTTTTCGCGGCAGAACCCTTTCCTTCTAGGTTTGCGATTTTATTCAAAGTCTCCCAAACCTCTCGAACCGTAAGGCTTTCTTCGGCTGCTGTCTTTCCGTCTGTCAAAAAGGCTTCTAAACCTTGTTGTGTCGATTTTGCTTTAAAGGCTTCAACAACTTCACCAAGATCGCCTTTCTTTGCAAAGAGGGCTGTCACAATCTCTTCGCTTTTCCCAACAGCTTTGGCGATTGCCTTTATGACCATCTTTTCAGCAATGCCAATGTCCAGATCTTCAAAATCCGCGCCAATCTTACCGGAGGTGAGATAAATTACAATACGAATGTTCTCAAGCTCGGTTTTATCGAAAAGCTCAATGAGGATGTCGATCATCTCAAGTCTCTTTTGTGTGGCATCCAGTTTCCGGTATATTTCAGCTAATATAGCATATCTCAAAGGTCAATCACCTTCTGCATGGTATCTTGGCATTTGATGCTATAAAATTCTATTGAACGTAAAAATAATTAATATTCTGTCTTAGTGAAAAAAGAGATAAATAAGAGGTTTTAGCCCTCTTTTGTTCGAATGTAATCTAACATCATTCTTACTTCTTCTTTCATTTCTTGGAGATAACCAAGCGTGTCGGAGTATAATCTTGCAATTATTTCTCGCATCTCTGCAATATCTGCTCTTAATCTCTCAACTTCCTGCAGAACCGCTTGGTCTGTAATTGCTCCCGCCTTTGCAGATGTTTGGCCTGTAGCTTTTGCAACTGTTTTTTGAGCAATGGGTTGTGGTGTCGGTAGGATGACTGTCTTCGTTTCTTTTTGAGCTGGAGTTGGAGAGGATTTCGGTGGGACGTAGGAGCTAACTCTACTCGCAGGAGTGCTACTGCTCACCGTTCTGGCCGGAGCTGCTTGTGCACTTGCTTTTGTTGTGTCTTGGCGTGACAGCCATTTGAAGATATTCAAAGCAAAGGTCTTATTATTTCTTAAATTAAGCCCCGCTCCATAGTTTGAAAATAACCGGTAAGAGCCTATTGCAACGACACGTCCTTTCTTATATTCTCCTGCAACAACCACAGGTGCATTTGGCGGGTCTGCCACCGGCGAAGTGTAAGCAATCCCTTTCATGTTTATTGACCCTCGAACAGAACACCCTGCAACAATCACAATTTCAGAGACGCCACGTGTGATGGGGTGCTCTTTCATGTCTTTGATGACAGGATGCGTTGGCATGTTGAATTCATTGTTGGAGTCATCCTTTACCTGATCTGAAAGAATATCTATGCCCATCTTATTTAGGACTTCACTTAAATTAGTTCTCAGCCCTCGGTCGCCACCGGCGTTACTAATTGCTAATAAACCCCCACCACGTTCAACGAAATTAATAATGGCATCGATTTCCGTCTTAGCAAGTTTGGAGCCATCAGGACAGGCGAGAACGAAAACATCACAACGTAATGCCTTCTCAGTGATGGGATAGTCATTATAAGCTTCAACTTCAAATCCCTCACTTCGTAAGGAATCACGAAGCATGGAATAATTTGTGTTGATTTTCCCGCGTTCTTTTTGTGTTTCATCGAAGAAAATTTTCAATTTAAATTGTCCATCCACAAAGTTTTTTATTCTCAGTTTAATAAGGTATGCTTCCTTTTTTTGAATATTACGGATACGCCATTGGCTATCCATTGTTAAGTAGTTTGAACTATCAATTTTAAATCCTCTTGATCAGTGTAAATCTGCCATTTGACCTTCAAGGCAAGAGTAAACCTTCGAAAATTTTTGCCTAAAAAACCATATGGGTTCTTTTAATTAGACGGTTTGATTTAAGGGTTAGTAATTCGGCTCATACAATAGTAATAACTCTTATTAATAAAAAAAATAGCAGACTAATTGACAAGTCACTAATTATGGAATGTTAAAAATGACTGCTACTAAGAAGGATCAATTTCTCTTAAGTGTTGATATTGGAACAACCGGTGGGCGGGCGATTATTTTTAACACTAAAGGAGCTATTGTGGGGAGTGCCTATGAGGAGTATCCTTGCTTTTATCCCACGCCTACGACTGTGGAACAAGATGCCTCTACGTGGTGGGATGCAACAAAAAAGACAGTTCCCCTTGCTATAAAAGAAGCTGGCATTAATCCTTCAAACATAGCAGGGATGAGTGTAACTAATCAAAGAGAAACAATAGTCCCAGTAAACCTCTCGGGTGAACCCTTGTCTCGAGCAATTGTTTGGCAAGACCGACGAACGACACAAGAGTGCCAGGAGATACGAGAGAAAATTGGTGCCGAAAAAATTTATGCAATAACCGGCCTGACAATTGACCCCTATTTCTCTGCGCCGAAAATTATTTGGATTAAGAAGAATTTGCCAACGGTATTTGAACAGACACATAAGTTCCTATTAGTTCATGATTACATCCAAATGAAGTTAACAGGGGAATTTGTAACTGATTTTAGTAATGCCTCACGAACAATGCTGTTTGATATTAATAAATTAACTTGGTCCGATTTCATTTTGAAGAAATTGGGAATACCAATTGAAAAGTTACCACAACCTTTGCCCCCCGGCACTAAAATTGCCAGCCTTTCCAAAAATGCTGCTCAAGATTTAGGCTTAGCAGAAGGGCTGCCTGTTGTTGCAGGAGGTGGAGATCAACAATGTGCTGCACTTGGTGTTGGAGTGTCACAACTAGGTAGAATAAAGGCAACAACCGGAACTGGTACTTTCCTCTTGGCTTTCCTCGAAAAAAGCGCACGCGACCCAAAGCGCCGGTTGCTTTGTAGCTGTCATGCTATTCCTGGGAAATATGTTTATGAAGCAAGCATTTTTACAACCGGGTCGATTTTGCGTTGGTTTCGAGATAACTTTTCGTTTGCAGAAAAGAGTTTGGCCCAAAATATCAACCTTGATAGCTATGAGCTCATTTGTATGCAAGCCGAGCAAGTTCCTGCGGGTTCTGAAGGCATTATAATCCTCCCTCATTTTGTTGGTGCAGGAGCGCCATATTGGAACCCAAATGCTCGAGGAGTGATTTTTGGTTTGGGGTTAGGGCACACCAGACAACACTTGATCCGGGCAATCATGGAAGCAACCTGCTATGAGATTAAAACCAATTTATTAGTCATGCAAGAGTTGGGGGTTGACCTACAAGAGTTGCGCATCACTGGCGGGGCCTCAAGAAATGCTCTCTGGAATCAGATTGAAGCTGACGTTTGTAACCTTCCCGTCATTAAAGGGCGTGTTGAAGAAGCAACTGCTTTAGGCGCAGCAATTTTGGCTGGTGTGGGTGCGGGCGTTTTTAAAGGCATCCCTGAGGCAATAGAGCATATGGTACAAATTGCTGATAAGAGACTGCCGGTGAAAGAAAATAATGAGCAATATGAGAAATATTTCACTGTCTATAAAGAACTCTATCAAGCTTTATACAGTAAACAGCTCTATGATAAACTTGCAACTTTAAAGTAATCGTGTTAAATTGCTGAGTAAAAAAGTATTAATACGGTTTCCCAAATTAGTTAATTATCAGTTTGCATAAGCTGACTTTGGCTTATGCCTTGGAGTTTTTATGAATGTTTGACAAAATACGCAGAAAAGCGTCCCGAGCAGTGAAAAGAGCTGTTGGTGATGCTGTTGAAGATGAAGCCGAACGGCAAGCTAGACGACAAATCAGTAAGGCCCGAAGCGAAATTCAGAGCGACATCGACCAAGGCATCGATCATAGTTTTCAAGGGCAAATCAAGAAAGATAAAAAAGTGAAAGGAGAACTAATCACCGATTTTAAGAAATTTAAAGTGACTTGGGAAAAGCACGCAAGTGATCCAATTGATTCTTTGTTTTACTTTTTAATGGCCGAGCATGTCTATTCTTCAGTAGATAAGGATCTTGGAGAAGCAATGGCAACCCTTATTCTTTCGAAAAAACATAATGTGAAAGCCGTTGATTCTCCCTCTGGTTTGAAATTCGGAAAGACGAATAAATACCTCTTCGAGCACATGCGTGAGGACCCAAATATCGCAAAATCCTATCTTGGGGCAAGTTATCAGGATGATTACAAGTTCGATGAAAAGAATTTGATAATGCATTCTGAAGGTATTGTGCCAGAGGATGATAAACACTTGAAAGTAATCATTCGCAGCGGCGGGAAAGATTATCCCTCGCCAGTCAGTTTGGCAAAAAACAAGAATGGTCAGTGGAAAGTAACTGAATTTTCATCCCTTGCAACAGGTTGTAAAAAAGCTGCTTCAATAGAAGACGATTTCTAGCTCTGATTTAAAAGTTAGTTGGATAAAAACAACTAACTTTTTTTATTTTATTTCTTGGACAAATTTCTTGATTTCCTTTATTAATGGCATGTCATGAGCCGCTTCATTTGTTCCGAGATCAACAAATTTCGCATTTGGTAGAAGTTCGTACACCCTTTTTGTTGCCTTAGTTCGATGCATTTTATCCTCAGAAGCTCCTACTAATAAACAATAAGTGTCTATTTTTGGAACCATTTCCCAACATTGATAATGCCGCATTTGCCACAAAACACGTCTAATTTTGCGCATTTTTGCTTCCTTCCCAGCACGAATATATTTCGCATATTGTTCTGGGTGCTCTTTTTTATTGACATAGACAGCTCCCATAAACCATTTGAAAAAGGGGAAGAAGAGCCGCTTGACAAACTCTGGGACAACACTAACCATAAATGCCGCAATAAATTTCATATTGTATTCCATCGTTGGCCCAACCATCACGGCTCCTTTCGGGTTCAGCCATTTTTTACTGAGAGCTTCAACTTCGATTGTCCCTCCAGTAGAAGAGCAAACCGTAACGTAGCTCTTTTTATCTAACTCGAGTTGTTCAATAACCTCCTTAATATCATGAGCCATTTTCTGCAGAGTTATTTGTCGCTCTATCTTTCGGTTTGGCATAATACTCGAGGCTTTTTCTCGCGATTCGAAATAAAGGATTTGAAATTCTTTAGAGAGTGGTTTCAACACTTTTTCCCAACTTTGAAAGACTGTTACAAATCCTGGAATAAAGAATAGTATCGTTTCATTCGGCTTTTCTGCCAAGTCAAATTTCAATATTCGTACTTTGACGCCATCAGATATTTCGAAATAGTGTTCCGAGGCAAGCTTCTCAAAATCAGAACGGAGATCGTTATTTCGTTTCATTATAATCAACTTGGATAGCTGTTTCTAGGCTTGTTTTTGTCATATCAAACGGTTATTTCTTCTTGAAATTGCAATCCAAATTCATTTAATATAATTAAAAGGTTTTCCCGTTCTTCTGTCGTCAAGTTTCTAAGTGGCGGACGAACAAACGATTCTCGCCCTGTTATCTTCGAGAGAAGGAATTTCTGTGCTGCTCGAAGTGGGAATTTTTGTAGAACAGCTCGTATACCAATTAATGACTCTTGTTCAATCCATGCTTTGTCGGTGTCACCAGCTTGGTATGTGTTATAGATGCGTAAAGGAAATTCCGGAAAAATGTTCCCAAGTGCACTTATTGCTCCATCCGTGCCGGCGTTTAGTCCATTGTAAATTGCCCTGTCACTTCCGACAAAAACGCTTAATTCTTCAAACATTCCTGCATATTTTAGTATGATCTCTGTTTGGTTGCTTAGATCTTTAATCCCCACAATATTGTTGTATTTCTGTAGCAAGTTCTCAATTATTTCTGGTTTTAATTCTAATGGCTTATAGATGGGCAGATTACAAAGGAAAATCGGGAATTTGTTTACTTGCTCTAAAATGTTGCAGAAATAATTAAACACACCTTCATCTGTTGGTTTCCGGAAGAAAAAGGGCCGCATTATTAAAGCTGCGGTTGCACCACATTGTTCAGCATAATTCACTAAATCAATTGTTTCTTTATAGCTGTTAGAATAGGCTCCTCCTATTACAGGCACTCGCCCTTTAACAGCATTGACAGTCGTTTTTATGACTTTCTTTCGTTCGTTTAATGTTAGACTGGAAAATTCGCCGTTCACACCACAAGTGACAATTCCATGTACTCCTTTACCTATGAGAAATTCGATTTGTGATTTAATTGTTTCATAATCGATTTCATTTTTTTCATTAAAAGGGGTAAGAATGGAAACAAAAATCCCCGCGATTTTTCGAATGATTAACACCTCCACCTTTAACGAAGGGTGTTTTTTGGTAAATTCTTTGCAGTCATCTCTATAATCTCCTTCTCAATTATATCTTTTTAGGAGAAAAAAGGAAAAAAAGATGAAAAGTTCCACCGAGGGTTTCTTTTCTTATAAGATATTCATTCTTGCAAGAATTTCTTTTAATACATTCCATAGGATTTCTACGCTTTCAATTTCCACGTATTCATCCGGACTATGAGCATTTGCGATATTCGGACCAATTGAGGCTATTTGTATTTCTGGGTCTAAAGTGGCAAACAATCCACACTCTAATCCTGCGTGTATTGCTTCCAAAGTTACAGGCTTCTTAATGACTGATTCATATGCTTTTTTAACCATTTGCACAAACGCTGCGTCGGGCTTCGGCTTCCATCCTGGATAGGCTTTGTCAAGCCGTACTTGGGCATGATGCCTTTCACCAATCTTTTTTATTTCCTCTCGTACTTCCTCAAGTTCCTTATTATCTGAACTTCTTGTACTAATGAAAACACTTACCTCTTTTTCTGATGTTTTTACCAATGCGAGATTGCTCGAGGTTTGTACCAATCCTCTAATCTCTTTGCTGAATGCTATTGGTCCATGCTTTATCTCTTGCAAGGTAGCAAGAATTGCCATCGTTTGCTCTTTTGAAAAAGCTCTTGTTGCTTTACTTTTTGTTAGCTCTATCTTCATAGTTGGCTCATTTTTCGTTGCCACTTTCAAAGTGTTTTTCCGCCATTGTTCAATGTGCTTTATCACTGTGGTCTCATCTGTCTTGGCGAAAACAATCTCAAATTCAAAGTCGCGAGGAATGGCATTATGAGCTGATCCTCCTTCCAATTTCACAAGACGAATCTTATCTTCAAGATCTCGTAAAGAATCAATTCCAACTTTTATGGCATTTAAACGAGGTTTATCAATATCTACGCCGGAGTGCCCTCCGAGCAGTCCAGAAATTTTCACAGAAAGTGCCGATGTGTCTTTCTGTTCTTCAAGTGAAATGGGGAAGATGATCTCTGTCCCCCCACCACCCGCACTGCTAATGGTTATTTTTCCGGTTTCTTCACTATCTACATTTAAGAGGTATTTCCCTGTGAAAAAGCCCTTCTTAATATTAAACGCTCCCGTTAAGCCGGTTTCTTCATCGACTGTTAACAAGACTTCTAGAGGGCCTCTTTTTAAGTCAGGGTCGCTTAAGGCGGCTAAACAATATGCTAAGCCAATGCCATTGTCTGCACCTAATGAGGTGCCAACAGCTCGAACTTTGTCGCCATCAATTCTTATCTTTAAAGGATCATTTTCGAAGTCAATTTCTACACCTGGATTTTTTTGGCAAACCATGTCCATATGCGCTTGTAGTACAATGGTGGCAAAATCTTCACAGCCGGCGTGCGCATCGGCTGCGAGTAACAGATTCCCCACATCATCCTCTTTCACAAGGGGAATCTTGTGTTGTTTCGCCCATTCCTTAATCCATTGGCGAATCTTTTGTTCTTTTTTTGACGGGCGTGGGATCCTTGTTATCTCTTCGAAAATTGACCAGACCCGCTCCGGCTGTAAATGCGCGAGAATTTTTTCTGTCATTTTAATTACCTTAAATAGTACATAACATTGTGTGATGTGAGCAATAAAATTTTCTCAAGCATCTTCAAAATACTGATAACATTATAAAGTCTAAACTAACTGTTACTTTTCAAAGATAGGACTGATTGAAATGGCGCCTGCTGCTCCTCAACCAAAAAAGACTGACCCATTTCCTCCGGAGGACAATAATCTCGAGGATGATTCTTTACAAGAAGAAAATGATTATCAGACTAAATCAAAGCAATTGTCCGGCTCTCTTAATCAATTATTAGGCATTGTTATTCTGGCCCTAAGCATCGCCGTTCTAATTTTGGTAATAATCTCCTTTTTTATTCATCCAGGTCAACCTGATAAAACCCTTCTTCTTATTGAACAAATAATTGGCTTTGCCCTATTCATTTTGGCATCTGTAACCGGTGCGCTTCTAATAGTTCAAGCCAGACGAACCCTTCGTGGAGAACCTGCTTATGTTCTCGAGCCTATTGATGACGTTTCAGATGTTCTGGTAAGTGAGGAAACAGAGTATTAATGGATGCTACTACAAACCGCCTCGGTAGCCAAACCCTTGCTTTTAAGTTTCTTGCATAAATCTCGAATGTTTTCTTTACAATTTGAAATGTCTGCAATGACATACCAGTGAGCAATTTCTCCATGTTGAATTGTACGTGATTCACTTGCAACAAGGTTAAGTCCATACTCACTCAAAAAAGCCGCACATTTTGCCAATGCACCGGGCATATCCGCTAGTGTGATTTTAAATTCCACGAGATTTCCCTCAGAGGTAGTAAACGGGATAATTTTGATTTCTCTATTATTAACATCTGCTCGAATAATCACATGCATCTTTTCAACTATCCCTACGCTATCCATAATATGCTGGGGGATAACAAGTTCTCCTTTTTCACTAATTCTTACAATTTCAGATAATTCCACAGCAATTCCTCCTTACTGACTTGTAAGGTATTCTTCAATATTATTTGCCCATTATTCCCTAATTAATGTTCTTTAGAATTAATCACTTTCAAAAAAGAAAACTCTAAAAATGAAGGAGGCATTTAATGATGATGTGGATGCCTTCATGAAATTAACGCCTAAGGTTCTTTTTGAAAAGCTCCTAGCTTATTATGGGGCACAAAATTGGTGGCCGGGCGAAGGCTTTGAAATAGCAGCGGGGGCAGTATTAACCCAAAACACTTCTTGGCAGAATGTGGAATTAGCACTGGAAAATCTGCGAGAAAATGACCTCCTCTCGCCCCAAAAAATCTTGGATTGTAAGCTTGACAACTTGAAAAAATTGATCGCCCCAGCAGGCTTCTTTAATCAAAAAGCGCTTTACCTAAGAAATCTCTCCAAATTCTTTCAGAGTAATCCACAACCAACTCGCGAGGAACTTCTTTCAGTAAAAGGAATAGGTGAGGAAACAGCTGATTCTATATTATTATATCTCTTCAATCAACCGGAATTTGTGGTAGATGCCTATACTGTGCGGATAAGCAATCGTTTGGGTTTTGGTGAAGCAAAAGCCAAACGGTTTTGGAAGCAGTACTATGAAAACGCCCTTGAACCCGATCCCAGACTATTTAATGAATTCCATGCTCTTCTTGTTCAGCATGCCAAAACCTTTTGCTTCAAGAACAACCCACGCTGTTCTGACTGTTTTTTACAAGATGATTGTGCTTTTGGAAAAAGCAAAAAGGGTTAAACATCGCTACTCTAGATTAAACCCTTCCTTCCGTAAAATGGTTAGCAACGTTTCCTTATACCAACTCCCTTGGCTAATCTTCCGACTGATGTGTTCTGACCAAGAATATTTATCAAACCCTATTTTGTCTTCTTTGTTTTTCAAAGGTATTTTTGCCCCAAGCTTAATGTAATATCCTTGAGTTAAATACCCTTCATCCATTGCTTTCATGCATTCTTGAATCATCTCATCTGTAAATGGTTTGTAAGTGTCTTCGAAGGCTGAATATTTTAAAGGGAACCGGGGGCGAACTGTCATTATGTGTTCGGGGTCTGGCCAACCAAGGCATAAACCAACAACCGGGAAAACTTTTGGCGGGGTATTAAAGACTGTTTTGATTTCGTTATACAAAAATGGTGCTCCTCCAAGTAAAACGGACCCAAGACCGACTGCTTCGGCTGCCAATATAACATTTTCACAAACGAGTGTTGCATCCTGTATAGCTAGCCAAAGGAATAAGCTGTCATCAAAATCATATTTATACCCCCGTTTGTGAAGCAGCTTTTCTAATCTGTGAAAATCAACAAAGAATACCATGAATAGTTTTGTGGATGGATAAATACCCATCTTTTTCAGTTTGCTAATTTTTTCCTTATCTTGCGTATAAACAATACTGCAACTTTGGTAAGCGAATGGCGCTCGGAACCCTGCAGCTAAGATTTTCTCAATAAGTTCTTTAGGGATCTCTTTGTCCAAAAATTTCCTAATCGAACGACGGTTATTTATAATATGGAAAAGATTTTCATTGGTCATTTTGCTCTCAACAACTGTAGTTCTATCATTTAACCTAATTGTTTGCCCCATTTAAAACCTTCTTCTCGTTTTTTCTCCGTAAAGACAATCAATTTATATCAGTTCTTCCTATTGTAGTTATAATCAAATAATCAGGAAGGATTACTGTGAGTGAGGAATCTTTAACCCGAATCCCCGGAACGACTTTTTCGATTAAATTTGGTTTGGAAGGGAAATATTATGCACTATTTCTTTGCCGTGGGTCGACCCCATTTAAATCAAGACCAATGAACATTCTAAAGGGAACGACTTTACGAGACCTACCAGAAGAGATCGAAAAGAGCTTAAAGTGGTTGTTAGATACAGAAGAAATTTACTTGTCGCCTGTCGTTGTAGACCGAGTGGTAAATGAAATCATTGATCAAATTCCAAAAGAGGGGCAAGTATTTGTAAAAGAAACGACACCCAAAAAATACATCAGCAGTGAAGTAAGTGTACAAGAAATAATCAAACAAGCAAATACTCGCGCAGAGAAGGTGACAGTGAGCGAATACACACCGGCAAGCAAACCAAAGGTCGATGCGAGCGCAGATGATATTGGAAAAATACATCTTCGTGAGCCGAGACCGTTGCCACAAAGACAAGTTAGTGAGGATATAGGCACTCGTGAAGCCGCGCCAGTATTGAAACCAACACCAAGCACCTATCAGCAAATTGAAGAAAAATTCACTACATTAACAAATGACATTCAATCAATGCAGGAATTACTAAACAAAAACGCAAAAGAAATCAAAAGCTTAAAACGGCAGGTAACAACACTCAAAAAAGAAATAAAAGCTCTGAAAAAACCACCCGCTCAAGAATAGGGAAATTACTTAGTGTTGTTGGATAAAAATGTTCTGTTTGTGCCTTAAAAAAAGGAAAAAGGGCTAAAATAGCCTCCTTTCTTCTCATTTTTTCAATATTTCATTGGAAAACATTTTTCAAGTTGTCAAACACAGTAAAGATAATTTCATCTAATCCGCGACCATTAATGACCAAACCATTCGTTGAATTTGCATTAATCGTTTCACCTTTTTGATTAGAAATCTTTACCCCTTGACTTTTAGACACCTCAACATAAGAGTTCTTCGCCTTATTACAGATGACAATTGCACGGTCTTCATCCGAGAGGGCAATAAGTAATTCACGCTCTTTTACAAGAATGAACTCCTCGGGGTTAAAGAGATAGACGAAAAAGTATTTCCCGGCAAAATTTTTAGATAGATGAAATTTGATGCCTTCGATGACGATTTTTTTGTGCTCCAATCCGAATTTCTCCATTTTTTGGAAATTTCGGTAGGCATCAAGTTCGATTTTCCGAAAGTCCTTCTCGGAGACATTATCCGGTTTAGTATTCGATAAATCTATGTTTTGATTACTAACAAAAGCTTCTCTTGCAAGTTTCTCAATGGGGTCACCAACTGCGCCTTGTTCAGTAATCACAATTGTATCTGCTCCGAGATAGATGTCTCCAACAATATAGTAGCCTTTTATTTCGTCTGTTTTAAAGTCCTTTACCGGAAACATTCGAGAACGCTTGCCAATTGTGACCATTGTATCTTCCAAGTCAGCAATTATGGTTGGTTGAGTGACCTTTAGGGGTTCATTTATTAATTCTAGTTGCACTTATAACCAACTCCTGTGTTATTGAATTTTCACATCAAATTCTTCATCGGAATCCTTTGACGCCGATGCTTTTTCCCGGCGTTTTGTTTTCTCCTTCTCCTCGAGATAGCGCATATATTGTATTTCAGCTAATTTCAAAGCTTCACGGCCGCGTGTAGTTAAGATATAGCGCCCACGCACGACTTCTTGGGTGACAAACTTCACCTTCTCATCAAGGAGTTTGTCCATATGGTGTTTAAATGTCCCGCCCCGGAGATTGGTAATTTCACTCAATTCCTTTTGATACATGGGGCCTTTTTCCAATTCCTTCAAAATTCGGAGTCTATTTGGATCGCCAATTGCTGAAACTATACTTGCGCCAATCTCATAGAATTCTTCTAATTTATCAGTGGGAATTCTCGGCCCAACAGTGCCATACAAATCTTTGGTGATTTTTTGAGTGATCTCTTTTCCAATCTTACCAAGCTCATTCCCAACAGTCTTCAGATCCTTGCCGACTTCGCTGGTAGAGCCTATAACAATCCCCATTGAGGATTTCAAGCTTTCAGCGACTGATGCCAGGATGGACCGAGTATACTCACCAAGGCGTGTTTCGAGTTCTGAAGTCATACCTTCAATATCCTCATCAAGGTCCATATCAAAAGAGTAACTTCCATAACTCCTTTTTCTCAGTTCTCGCTCTTTTTCACGAACGAGTCGCTCCTTTTCACGAATCTCCCGCCGAAGTCGCTCAAATTCTCGTTTGCGTTTTTGATACTCTTTTTCGCGTACGTTTAATTCTTGCCGTAATTTATTTAATTCTTCCCGGAGTTTCTCTCGTTGCAGTCGCATTCGTTCTTTCTCGATTTTCCTGGCTTTTTCGCTTGGTTCGCCTTCCTCTAAAGTTGTACTATAGATTGTTTTTCTTTTTCCTACCCTCGGTGGCGGTGTTGGTGGTAATGGTGGTAATGGACGGACAAAATCCACTTCCTCGTCTTCTTCTTCTCTTTCCTCAGCATAGAGTCTTTGTAATTTTCGTTGTAGTTCTTGAATTTCTCTTTCAAGTTCTCTTCTCTTTTTTTCTCTTTTATTTGACATCATTTTTCTTCTCCTTTTAGTTTCTCATCTCTACAACCAATCCCATTTTCAGTCTTATTTTTTCTAATTCTTTCCTGATTTGTTCTTTGACTTTTCGTTTTTTCCAACGCATCATTTTTCTTCTCCTTAATTACATTTTCCTATACTTAACTTACATAAATGGGTATTTAAATCTATGTAATTCTATTACAATAAACTGTAATTGCCCTCCTGTAAAAAATAACATAGACAATTAGCCGGTGAAAAGAAAGAGTTGAACAAAAAAGGAAAAGGTTGAAAGGTAACTTTTTTATTGGTAAGTGTATAATAGATAGAATGTGTTTGAAGATCTAAGGAAAAGTAATCGCGCTTATCATTTCATCATAGGACGCCCTCAAACAGGAGAGCTATTCCTTGTATTGAATAGACTCTGAGCCACAAGAGTTTGGGGAATCTTCTTACTGCCCGATAGAAGAATGGTGTTCCAAAAGTGGTGAAATTGTAAGAGCCAGATTGGAATAACACAATTTGATGAGTCCTAGAATGCCAAACCGTTGAAGTGTTATTCAAACAGATGGTCGGCCCCTAAGCCCAGTTTACTGGTGCTTAGCCCGACCATCGACCTGGTTTAGTAAATTTTTGAAGGTCTTTATCCTTTCCACCTTCTTCGATCCGCTTTTTTTAAAGTGCACAATCAAGAATCTATAAATAAGTGGTTAACATTTTAGAATAATAATAATAAAAGAGTAATTGAACCATGTAAGACAATTTGATCTGGTGGTATGAATCCTGTTGGCGGTAAGAAAAACTTCTCCCTATAAGTACTCGGTCTTTATTGTACTGGGTTTTTGTGTTTTCCTCATTCTACTGGCCTTTTCTTCCATCCTATTTCCTCCAACTTCGGTTCCTTCCTCTTCAGTTAATAACCTACCACCGGGGGAAGCGTCTTCTTCGACTGTTCTTACAGCAACTATTTTGCCTGCTGATGCTGCTAACACAATAATGTCTGCCCAATCGACTCCGAATCAAAATTCTCATCATCTTGAGTCCTTAAACCCAACGACCATTGTTCGGGGGGAAGCATTTGTTGTTACGGGCCGGCTTGTAGATAACTCTACTGGCGAAGGCATTCCCGGAGAAACAATTAAGATTTTCTGGGAGCATTTTACTTGGGCAGAATACGAGACAGATAGGACTAATTTAGAAAATAATTATCTTATTGGCCAAGGTACAACGAATAGTAATGGCGATTTTACCATTACTTGTGTTGATAATGATCATTCCAAATCTGCAGGGCAGCAAACAGTTTATTCCGTTTTTCCTGGCGACCCCCTACTTGGGCCCATCGAGGATAATCGTCAATTTACGACTGATACAATTGAATGTTATGCTTACGGTATAATGTTAATGCAAGTAAATCAAACAATTGTTCGTCGAAACAATGGCTTTACTGCTGATGCTGCTTTATTCTTTGATAATAGTACGCTTTCTAACCCCCAACCAATCACAGCTGCTGAAGGTACAAACATAACTTTTAGCTGGCTTGGGAATGTGACTGAAGTCTCAATTAGTGGGTTAATTGCTCATACAACTTTTATTGTTCCAGGTACAA
>Ga0190348_1000170_pt1 | contig 18279 bp, 12 predicted proteins | sample 48721367_MG_FD_161658 | JGI IMG/M metagenome (GOLD analysis project Ga0190348, IMG submission 161658) | Hydrothermal vent microbial mat bacterial communities from Southern Trench, Guaymas Basin, Mexico - 4872-13-6-7_MG | ecosystem: Environmental > Aquatic > Marine > Hydrothermal vents >... | reverse complement strand
GAAAATCGCCCGCCTCATGTACTTTGCCCCCTGGGACTGGGTTATAGGCCGGTTCCTATGAAGACGAGATTTATGAGGGCTCTCAGCGCATCAATGCTTACAACTCACGCGCTTTGTGGATTCTTGTGGCCGCATCGGGAATTATCGTGGCGATGGCCATAGCTGCATCCTTGTGGATATCTCATACATTGGCCAATATCTTACAGGGGAGCATAAAGGGGCTTATGGAAGGCGCGAACAATGTAGCCTTTACAGCCAGCGAGATTTCGTCGTCGAGCCAATCATTGGCAGATGGATCATCCGAGCAAGCATCCTCTATTCAAGAGACGTCCTCATCCTTGGAAGAGATTGCCTCCATGACACATCAGAACGCTGACAATGCTCAACAGGCAAATTCCTTGATGATCGAGACATCACAGGTTGTTGATCAGGCTGACCATTCTATGACGGAATTGACTAAAGCAATGGCCGAGATATCAACTGCAAGCGATGAAACCGCAAAGATCATCAAGACCATTGATGAGATCGCTTTTCAGACCAATCTTCTTGCATTAAATGCGGCAGCAGAAGCGGCCCGCGCAGGCGAAGCAGGTGCCGGCTTTGCTGTTGTTGCAGACGAAGTCAGAAATCTCGCCATGAGAGCGGCCGAGGCTGCCAAAAATACCGCCGAGATGATCGAAGATACGGCTCGCAAGGTGAAAGGTGGCTCGGAACTGGCGGCCAAAACGAACGAGGCCTTTTCCAGGGTAACGGAAAATGCACAAAACGTTGCAGGATTAGTGGGCGAAATTGCAGGGGCATCCCGGGATCAGACGCTCGGCATTGAACAGATCAATCAGGCTGTAGCGGAAACAAACAGGATAACGCAATACAATGTGACAAGTGCTGAAGAATGGGCTTCTGCCTTACACGCAATGACTACGGAAGCTCAAAAGATCAAGAAAATGATTGAAAATTTGACTTTACTGGTGAAAGGGACAAGGATTATCACGGCACATGAAAAGCCGGCGCGTATGGCCAGACATACAACGACACAATATATCAAGGAAACTACCAAACCAAATCTGGTAAGACCGGGTGTTTCTGCAAATAGTGACAGGCGAGTGAACTGATACCCGGCAGATCGAGACAATAAGGTATCCGTGATTTCCTGACAGTCCGATACCAATCGTGATACACGATTTTTATGTCATAGTAATTGACAGAGGTAGAGTCTGAGGAGTTTTAGGCCCAATTCAGCATTCACTGGTCAGCATGTTTCCCAATATTTTCTGGAAAGCGATTCCATATTATCCAAATTAACCTGTGGGTTATCAAAAACAAATTTCAGGTTCCTGCCACACTATTCTGCTTTTGTCCTTTATCCCAAACGTGGAGTACTTTAATCAGACCTGAGCCTCTTTCTGTAGTTTTAATATGGAATTTTCGTTTGATCCCCTGGGGCAAAGGATTTGGGGTAGCGCTCTTCTTCCAAGTTATGAAAGGCAAAATGATCGTGGCTAAATTTTTACGACCGAAAACGGCCCAGTTTTTCGCGACTTCGGGCGTCTGTTCAACATACATGATAAATCGGGGTCATCATGACATCGCCGGCAAACAACTTTGATTAAAAATCATTTAATACTTGCTTTATAATACAGGTTGTATATATAATTTTTTTAATCAACCTTTATCTCCAACAACCTGTTCTTCTATCCAATATTTTATATTGGGGGTGAATAGTGCCCATTTATGGAATTCAACGAAGTAATGCTTCAGCTATTCACCGTTTTTGCCCCGAGTTCTTGATTATTGCGCTATTTTTTATCATTGGCACAACGGAAACGTGGTGCATTTGAATGGAAACTGGATCGCTAATTTAGGGAAGGTTGCTTCGTGCAGAAAGGGGAATATCAATATTGTTCTAAATGGTTACAAGTCTTGTGGCTGATGCTTTTGGCATTTGTCCTGCTTTCATGTGAGCGTCCTCAGCACCATCATCAGCAACTGACTTTAAGGCAACGATCTGTCCTTCCGGAAAGACAATCCATTGCCACGGTTAACAACAATGAAATAGACCTAGAGCAATTTAACCGGGTTTTCCGATGGCATGCCGAAGGCATTGCTGAACTTTCACAACCTTCCCGTACGGAAATAGAAAATGCCTTAAATGCCAAGCGGTTGATTGCATCGCAATTGATCGATAAATATCTGTTGGAAAAAGAGGCCGCGCGACTTGGCATCAAAATCACTGAAGAGGATATTCAAAAATCAAGACAGAAAATCGTTGATTCCTTCCCGGATGCCACGATGTACAACAAGTACATTGCAGAGCTTCCCGGTGGAGAAGAAAATTTACGCTATATGCTGCAAATGATATTGTTGCGTGAGAAGATTGCAGCGGCTATCAGCGCTACCGACAATGTGACTGCCATGGTGATCGATTTGCGCAGCAAGGCGGACATTCAAAATCATCTGGCACAGCGATATCAATCACTGACTGCACACAGCTTAGCTAAAAGACGTATCGCTGTTGGTAATAGACGCCCTCTGGGCCTTAAGGCCAAGCCGGTCAACAAATCGGTCAAAACACTATGAAACTCGGCGTTAAAATATGCCTGCCATGTTATGTATTGCTGACGGGCGGACTCATCTTGGCGTTCATAGGGATTTTAACCGGCTGCGAGCAGGATAGCGCGGGGAAAACAGATAAGGTCAGGCCGATGACAAAGGCCGATGCGATGGCCTTAGAGCAGGCCCCTGTTGCTACGGTGAATGGTAATGATATCTCGCTGGACTTATTCAATACACTTTATAAGGCGCGGATTGCTCGCCTTGCCTCAAATGAGAAGCTAACCGTTGGGGTCGCACTTCATTATAAAAAGATAATTGCCCATGAGCTTATTGATGATCAACTCATTCGCGCAGAAGCAGAAAAAAGAAATGCCACGGCGACGCAAAAAGAGGTGGCCGATGCCATGGTTGAGCTGGCCGCGGGGTTTCCATCAGAAAGGCATTTTAAAAAATATCTTGAAGCATTTCCCGGGGGGAAAGATCGTCTGTTTGAAACAACAAAAACACGCTTACTTGCACAACGTCTTATCTCAAAGGTCCCTTCTGTAAACGATGAAGAGGCAAGTCGTTATTATCGTGAACATTCCAGTCTCTTTAATGTTTCTGCCTATCTAACGGTGCAGGATATCTTGATCCCGGTGCGCCCAGATGCCTCTCAGGAGCAAAGGCAGAAAGGCATGCAAAAAGCAGAACAAATTCGAATTGAGGCCTTAAAACCAAAGGTTTCTTTCACGGTGCTGGCGCGGCATCATTCGCAGGCGTCCAGCGTCATAATGGGCGGTTATCGAGGCATGTTGACAAAAAACAAGATCGATCCCGAAATTTGGGATCAGCTGAAAAATATGGAGCCGCAGGAAATTTCAAGGGTGATTGAGGCAAAAGATGGTTACCATATAGTGAAATTAATCAAGGCCATTCCGGCAAGCAGCCGTTCTTTCCTAGATGTCAAAGAAGAGATCAAGTCAAGGATTTATTCTCGCCGACGGGCCACAAAAATATCGGAGTTGAAAAGGAGGCTGCGGGCAGAAGCCGAAGTCAAGAATCATCTCGATATCCGCTATGCAGAGATATTGGCAGAATCACGAAAGCAACCAATGCCTTCAAAGCGCGTTATTGGAAATGCAGCCGGCATTGAAAAACTGCCGCTTTATGTTCCGGTTGAGACTGACGGAGGCCTGTCATCGAAAAGATCTGAGAGACCGTAGATGCGCCTTGCTAACGCATACAAGTATATCTGTAACGCCGTTCGGCAATATTTGGTTGTCACTATTGCAATTGTAATCCTGCCGGTACCCGTGTTTGGAGACGAACATGGTTACTACGACCAATTGGTGAAGGAGATGACGGGCTACTATGTCTTTATGCAAGGCGGCGTGGATTGGGTGTTTGCACAAGAATGTGAAGTCATAGGTTTTACACCATCACGTACGGCTCAGATTGCGCCCGGAAGCGGCGATCCAGGATTTTCCGATGCCATTCTGGTGCCGGATGCCTGTACCTTTCCAGAAATTGACGGTCAGGTTGTTTTTGCCTTCAATGTACAGTTTGATTCATTAACGCAACTTGGCACTTGGGATATCATGTGTCATGGTTTTGGTGCTATACCCCTATGGTGTCCGAATGGATGCTATGGTTGTACCCATTACGGATGTACTTTGGAATGTGACACGGAAGTTATATACGAATCATTTAATGATGCATATTTACACATTACTGCGGAAAACGATCCGCCAACGGCCAGCATTTCACATAGCCCGACACCGGCATGGAATCAGGTCGTCACACTGAACTCAAATGCCAACGATCCTGATGGCGGGTCATTAAATTACAGTTGGAGCATCGTCGATAAACCGGCAAGTAGTATCAAGACATTGTCCAGTACCAGCGCAGCAAATCCGACTATCGGGTTTACCAATGATGATGATATCGGTTCATGGAGTTTCAGGTTGCATGTTGACGATAACGAAGGTGAGCGAGTTCTTTTTACACACAGCTTTGATGTACCTAACGTAGAACCGCATATCAGCAGTATTTCGGGCGACTTGGATATCAATGCCACCGAAACCATTGCGCTAAGCGTGACTCCAACCGATGACGTCGACGGTGGCAGTCTGACTTTTAGCTGGGACATCGATTCTGCGCCATCCGGTGCTTCGGAAGCGCCACAATCGGGCTACTCAACCAGCTCAAGTATCAATATCCCTACCACCGATATCGATATCGGCACCTGGGAATTTACTGTCACCGCGACCGACGACGAAGACCCACCGGGAACCGATACCGAATCTGTCACGGTGATCGTACATAACATTCCACCTGAGATCAATTTCGATGGAGGCGATGTAATTGATATTGGAGATGCGATAGACATTGAGACCACTGTATTGACCGACGAAGATGGAGGTGATCTGGAATTTATATGGGATATCGTTCAAGTCCCTCAGTCGTCTTCATTGACAGTACAAAGTGCTTACCATGGCGGGACTGGAGCGGCTGGAGCGGGTATTTATATTCCTACTGATTTCAATGATGCCGGCACCTGGATTTTTCGCTTGACCGCCATTGACGATGATAGCCAACCCGACTCAGAGATAGAAGCAGAGTTTATGGTTGTTGTCGATGGGCCGGTGTTTGCAGAGATTACCGGTCCCGATTTGATCGGCAGCCTATCGTTCCCTCTGGTATTGTCAGGTACGGATTCGCTGGATACGGATTCACCTTGTGAGGGCATAGCCGATCGTTGTCATGATACGTTGGACGGCCGCCCGGTCAGTGGTATCACAGCGGGTATACAGCAATATACCTGGTATTTAGCGGATGTGCCGTTTGAAGCATATGGCACGTATCCTTTAGGTCGTGTTGATGATGCGTTCGGTATATCCGCCATCGAACCCACCATGAGTATCGATTTTGCCGACCTGCAGGAGGGCGATTGGGTATTCGAACTGGAAGTGGTTGATGCCGAAGACAATGCGGATTTGACCTCATTTATTGTTACGGTGGTCGATGAGACCGGGCCGCCTATTGCCATATTGAATCCAACACGACGTTATGAAGTCGATTTTGCCAATATCGTGTCAGAAGATATTGCGCTTGATGGCAGCGCGAGTTTTGATCTTGACAATATTTTAATAGGCGATCCGCTTGGGCCTGGTGTGGGGATCACGGAATATAAATGGAATTATATCGTATCACCACTGGGATGTTCTCCACCTGCCATGCCGTCCGACACAGGTACGAGTTCATTCAATCTTTATGATAATGGAGACGGCATTGCACCGGGGTGTCTGGGAGTCTGGCAAATTGGCTTAACGGTTACCGATGACGATAGTACGCCCAAAGAAGCCACGTCACAAACATCCGTAATCATTGGTGATTGTCCGGAGTTGCTGTGTATTAACTATCCTACCAATGCACTACCGGCGACAGTCGCATTTAGTGATAATACCGATATCATCATTTACTATCGTATGGACGCAACGCTTTATGATGATCCGTTTTTTCTCTATGGCCTGTTTACTGAACTGGAGATTTATCACGAAAGCGATCTAATCTCACCCGTGTATACCGATTACGATCCAAATGTACTGGCGAGTAATAAAGGCAGTATGTTGATATTTCACTGGAATGGATTTACAGATTCAGACGATAGACCTGAGCAAGGGGCCTATACCATAAAACTAAAATTGACAAACTCAGCACTTATGCACGCAGGCTTTATTGAGGCGATTGAGACTGATGCTATTCTGATTGAAGTGGCCGAACCTGAAATTTTGCCTAGCAGCGACAAGTTTATTGATTTCGATGCCCTTGATGCGACGGTTCCAACAGATACCATCGACATTGATTACAACTTCAGCGGCTCTGCGGTACCTGATCAGATTCGTTGGCGTATACGTGACGCTGCGAATAGTGAGATCTTTGTACATACCGAGGCGTTGGGGGGCAGCATCAGTTGGGACAGTAAGGTCAGTGGTTCAACTCTGCCGGCAGGAATCTATACCATCGAAATCGAACTTCTGCGAACCGGTGACATACTCGGCACAAGCGCACCATTTCATTTTGTCGTATATCAGATGTCATTGATTCCAGCCAGCGGCATATACCCAGGCCCGTTGGTCTTTGCGGTTCCCGATCAACTTGTGCTGGTAAACGACGACGACGACAATAGTAATGGCATCGTCGATTCTAGTGAGGGTGGTCCACTTCTGGGTGAAAATGATCTGGAAGAGATGACACTTCAATTCTCACCAAACGGTTTGCCACCTGAGCTTCACAGCAACTTGAGACTTACTGCACATACTGGTGGCGCCAATGTGAAACTTTGGGAAACAGCGGACAAGACTTCGGAAATTTTGTTGGATGCGGTGTATGATTTGACAACCGATACGCCACCTGCGCAGTTCTTTGTCGAAGGGCTCACGACGGGTGATACGGAACTACGACTAATAATAGAAGATGGGATTACAGCGACTGAAATCGTGCATAAATCCGTCACGGTCCATGTACACAACATCGATATCGACATCGATAGCGACATGAGCGGTACTTTGGACGTCGCGGATGAGGCGGTTGAAATGGACGATCAGGCGATTATCGTTTATGTCAATAATGATGACGACGGTGGTACGGGAAATGATGCCGTCACCAATGCAATCATAGAAAATGCCGCCGACAAGGCAGAGCTTACCGAGATGACCATACGGCAGAACAACAATCTTCCAGCCGGTTCAATTTTGCGTCTATCGGTTGGCGATAAAAACAAGATAAGGATTTTCGATCAAAACGATAACGCAATTATCGGTCCACCTGCTGCCGATGGCGGCCCGGATATCGCACAATACGATATTCCGCATGCGGATATTGCCGCAGGTGATCTCACTTTCCGTATCGAATGTGTCCACGGCGGCTTGCAAACGATATCGCTGGAGTTGTTTGATAGTGCGATGACGTTGGTTGCGCAGGATGAGCTGAAGGTTGCACTCAATGTGCATCGCCGACCGGGCGCTGCCTATGAAACTATTCGCAATCGTGTCAATTTGACTGAAACCATTGCCGATCTGGAAGGATTAAAAGCCACACTGGATGGTACCAAACCGATAGTGTCTTGGGACCCCACCCCTCCACATACAAAAACAACATCATTCTGGATCTCGATCCAACATAATACCATTGATAATTGGTTGCAAACAGGGGTGCGTGTGATAAGAAGCAGCGCCGGCATAGATACTGAAGAACTCTATTTTGAATTCGTTCCAAATTATCCAAATTACCAAAACGGTACCGACCCACTTGGATACCAGATTTTTACCAAGGCAGGTGCAGGCTGGACAGTAGGTGATTTCCAGGTCGAGATTACTGATCGTACTATAGGCGAAGCAAAGGCCTTTCATGGCGGCACGGTCTGGCGCACCGCTACTCATGCGGATTTCATTACCGCCGTTTTCCATAATTATCAAATGGGCGCGGAGCCTAAACAGACCGTCTCACGTATACCAGGTTCGGCGGCGAGCAGGGCCGGCATCTCAGGAGCTGAATACAAAGATACTACGGGGTGGCATGCCACCGCTTTTAGCGCCTCTGACATAGAAATACACTCAACTGATGGACGTGGCACCGTTAATAACGTCAGCGCGGTGGCACCGGTTACCAGCGCGAACCTGGATGACATGAACTACAACCGGGTCAGTGGTCAGGAATATCAACTATGGGATGATCGTAACTGATGAGTAATTATATAAAATATTTTGTGTTATCTTTTTTGCTTGGCGCCAGCATTTCATCAATTACTTATGCGGAGCAATCAGAGAAAATAGGCATACAGGCCCAAAAAAACATTACTCGTATCATACCGGTCAATAAAGAACAACTGGCCAAAAGTCGTCGTATTCAATTATCTCCTACAGATGTAGCGTTTTTAAAAACACCATTCACTTCCATTGAGATTCAGCATGAATTAGTGCTGCAGAAGCAGCAGCCGCCACTGATGGTCAAGTCTTTCTTTTCGGAAAAAGGCCATTTTGTGGCGATGGAATCCGTCAATAAAATCCCTGATCCGCGCCGGATGCAAACGGAATATATAGAAAAAGGGATGAAGAATATCAACAACAGAATTATTGAACGCAAAGAATTAGACAATAAGGTATTGCTTGATGAGTTATGGAAGGTTATTGCCAGGCGCATCGACCTAAAACAAATTCAGGAATTTAATATTCATCATGTTGAATACGAATTCGATGATGGTGCACGTCATCCGGTATTTATTGTAAATATTTGGGGTCCGGATAATCCATTAAATATGCCGGAAGGATTGCCGGCGGTACTAAAGAATCGTATCCGCATTATTTATGATTATCAAAACAAAACACTATTTGCAGACAATCTATTGTAGAGGCATGGCAATAAAGTACCTGAAAATTTACATACAATGCATGATGTTGTTTCTTATGACATCTACCGCATTGGCGACAAGCCTGGAATATGGACCTCCGGTGCCCGTGTCGGATGGCTTTAGCGTCCCAACCGGTCTGGCCATCGATACGGTAAATAGTCGCATTCTGGTCGTCGATACAGCCAATCACCGTATTAGATACACGAGCCTGAGCGGATTAGAGGCCACGCCGGTATGGAGTGAGTTCGGTTATGTCGCCGACCGGTCGTTGCCCGAGGCACTTTCCGAACCGCAGGCCGTTGCCGTTGACGGCAGCGGCAATGCCTATGTGGTCGATACCTTTAATAATGAAGTGCAACTCTTTCGCTGGAGCGGCGGCGCTTATAGCTACGACCCTGTGTTTGCGCAAACAACACGAAACAGCGTTGCAGGGACCGATATCGACCTGCCCCGTGACATTGCAGTCGGTGCCGACGGGAAAGTCTACCTGTTGGACTCCGGTAATGATCGTATTTTGGTTGCCGATGGTCCTGATGATGATTCGTGGCAGGTTCATTTAAGTGATACCGGCTGGGGTAATCCCTATGGCCTGGATATCGCCGCAGACAATACTCTATATATTGCCGACACCGATAACCATCGCATTCTTAAAATACCACCGGCCGCACCTGCGACCAGTTTCGGTCATTTTGGCCGAGGTAATGTTCAATTTCGTCACCCCCGCGATGTTGCCGTGGGAGATGATGGACGCATTTATGTTGCGGATACGGTTAATCATCGCGCCACGGTACTGACCCCGGAAGGAACTCATTATCGTAACCTGGGCGCTGCACCGCTATTTGCGACTTTACAAAAGATCGCGGTGGATAGCTACAATCATGTATATGTGATTGATTCAAATCTAAACCGTCTGGTTGCTTTTCTGGGTCCATTAGATCCACCGCCTTATGACGCCTTCGTAAGAGACCATGTGGGCGATACGGGTGTACAGCCCTCCAGTGAAGGTTTTGTGCTGTCATCTCCGGATCTTCTTATTCGTCATACGCCCGATGTTGATCTTGCCGCTGCTGAAAGCAGTGGTTTGAATAGTATTGCATTTCAACAACCGCGTTATGATGAAAATAATTACCTATATCTTGCAGTGCATAATCGTGGCACACACGAAATGAATAATATTACTGCAAAAATTTATTGGGCCGACCCCGGCACAATGTTGGATTTTCCCACATATTGGCAAGAAAGCGGATTTTATAAAAATTACGTTGATGACACGATAAATACACCCGGTAATTCATTAACCGTTCACAGTATTTCCGCCCCGGATGGAGTCACGGTAGTCGGTCCGTTGGTGTGGCGGCCACCGGCACCTGAGTCGGCAATTGCCGGCGATGGACATTTTTATCTTTTCATTCGTTTATTACACATCAATGATCCCACCGATACCGAGGTTGCATTGCAACAAGTGCGTTTAAACAATAACATCGCGATGCGGGAAACGGTTGTCACACGCGGACCATTTCCTATCGGTGATCAGGATACACTGGTGGTACGCGTGGATTACAATGATATCAGCGGTAGTGCGGATGAAGCGGCGGTTATGGACCGCATTGCCGAATTGCAAACATGGGTGGCGGAAGTTAGCTATAACCAAACAACGATCGATCCTCTTTTCCGCGGCCCGGTCCTGCTTGATAACAATAAAGACTACTACAACACTGAAAGTCGAAATCTGTTGATCGAGATGGCGGAAGAAGTGTTGAATAAGTTGGTCTCAGCCGAATCGGGTGTCTTGGATGGGCCGACGCCCGAGACCGAGGATAATATCGACCGTATTATCATGGTCGTTAACGATATCGATTACACGGCCGATTGGGCTACAACTGGACTATGGCCTTATACACTGGGTTCGGAGACACGTTATTTATCCGTTTCAGTACAAGGCCCTGCGAATTCGCTGGCGCAGTTTGCGCATGGAATTTCACATCAGTTTGGTTTACGTGATTTGTATGCCTATGCCGATGTAGAGTTTTCAATTACCCATCCGGTCGATCCCTGGGATAATATGGCAACACCTTTCAGCGGCGTACATCCGCTTACCTGGTCTAAAGAGTATGCATCATGGGTTACCTCGAGCGGCGGTAAAATTCTTTTCATTTCTCGACCTACAGATGGCATTCCTCCGCGCCTTGGTGAGCCTGCAATTCAGGTGAATTACCAAAGTATCCTGCAAAGCAATGAATACGGTGCTATCGCCATTGGCCTGACTCCGGGTGCGACAACCTTCGAGGCGGAGACACATTTTTACTGGGTAGAGTCACGCAGTCCGGTATTGGGTAACGCCGACAGCGTGCCGCAAGATGGGGTACTGGTCTATTACGCCAACAAACTGATTCCGCAGGGTCATGTTCCGGTGATCGTGCGCGATTTTACACCTTCAACTGATACGCTTACCGATGCGGCATTGGATGTGGGCGACAGCATCAGCCCGCCGGGGACCGGAATTGAAGCGCGTGTTATCTCAAAGGTACCTGACGCAGGTGGTTATATGGTTGAAGTTGATTATGATCCGCCGCCGACCGACTATAACGTACGGATTACCGTCGGTGACCCGCCCTGGATCAGTCCGGACATCTGGATAGACAACCAGCGTGATGGCGGCGGTTATCATGGCTATGATGGGACGACCGGCACTTCTGACGGACCGACTGATGAAGAACAGCCTATAGGTGAACAGGAAAACCGTATCTATGCGCGAGTCCATAATGATGGACCCGCCACAGCCTATGACTTCGAGGTAGAGTTTTTACTCTCCTCACCCTACCATACGGTGGATGGTGAACCTGATTTCGATATTTATAAGGTCGTACTGGTCGAACAAATTCCGGCTGAAGAGTATCGCGACGTGTTTGTGGTGTGGCAACCGGAAGTCGATGATCCGCATAACTGCGTGCGGGTGCATTTACGCCGCATGACCAACGATAATAATGCGGGCGATAATGAGGCACAGCAAAACTTTCAGGTACAATATCTCGAACACGGAAGCCCTTATGATGTCATGACGTTTAACTTCCAGGCCGGTAACAAGAATGAGGCACCCAAGCTGATCTATTTCCGTGAGGAAGGCGTACCCGCCACATGGACGAAGTCATTTTCACAGACAAAGGTGCTGTTAAATCAAAATGAAGATTTTACCGGGACACTGACCGTTCAGCCGCCTGAAGACGCACCGCTTTGTACCGACCATGAGATTCGGGTGACAGGATGGACGCCGCGGGGTGACACCATCGTTCGTTTAGGTGGTACGACAGTCAGCGCCAATCTGCGCGAGCGAACCGAACTTACCCTGGAGACCGCATTGGGCGATTGCAATATACGCGATCCGGAATACACTACGGCATCCACCTTTGCGACTACCGCAGGCACTGCCGCGGATGTTGACGATAACCGAAATCTGCGGGATTATTATGCCTCGATAGGCCTGGCGATCGATCCGATGAGGCCGATACAACAATGTGCCGTTATCACAACCGCCGGTTGCACGCAACCGCCGAGACCGAATGAAATCATCGTTCTGAATTACCAAGACCCCGCCGGCAACCCTCTCTACCATGAAGTGACAACGGATGAATATGGCTGTTATCAGGACCTTAACGTAGTGGTCGAAGGTGGGGATTGGCAGGTAGTTGGTTATTATCCTGGAGACGACTGTTCGGGCCCTGCAAGCGTTAAAGTAGATGTAGATGTTCCGCTAGTGCAGTTCGGAGACCAAGATGGTGATGGGGTATCGGATTATGATGAAATTCAGGGTGATGCCGATGGCGACGGTATTCTCAACCATATGGATCGGGACTCGGATAACGACGGCGTCATCGATGGCGAAGAACCTCCGGGGGACGCTGACGGCGACGGCCTGGACAACGGCATCGACTGGGACAGCGACAATGACGGCGTTCCTGACGGACAGGACATACGTCCCTACGACCCAAGGGGATGTCTGTGCAAAAAAGAGGATGCAGGCTGGGCACACTTGCTTAGCACCGTGCTGCTGCTGGCAGCCCTGCTAGTTGCGGTGCTCGGCTACATTCAACGCCGCTGTCGTCTGATTATTCTGTCAGCCCTGGTGATCCTGCTGCTTATCGCGATTACCGCGTTCCTCTGTTTCAGACCCCATCTTTGGGTGTTGTTTGCAATGGCCCTGCCGCTGTTCCTGGTCTTGTGGCTCTATCGTCTTTGCAGGCGCAACAAGAGTTCCGCTCCGGCCTGAATATGTCCCATTTAGAGAACGAATAGGGGACATCTTTCTATAAAGTAGCCACTAATTATAAATCTCCAGTGCCGTTGTAACAAAATGGGTGGCCGGATTCATAAGAATACGGACCTGGAAAGAAAAAGAAGGACAAGGTCCGGCTGTCATGATATTTGATTCAAGAGGGGATGCGCTTTTGGGTCTTTGGTGGTACGATATAAAAAAGTGAGCCGGGAAGAATACGGAATAGATGAAAAGTCAGCCAAGTAGCAGGCGGCGGTCCGTGTTGGGCCGGCGGGGTGCAGGGGTAAATTACCAGGGATCTGTTAAAGGTGCAGGCCAGACAATCTATAAGGCCTGAACATTCCAGGCCATGCGTTTTCATGATAAAAGTGGCCAACCATTTGGGATCAAACCGGGTTGTGAAGATGACATTGACCGACTTATGGAGATGTATGCCCAATTTCATCCCCGTGGTCACTACCAAGGGCTACCGCCGCTAAACCTTCAAGCTTGTCTCCCCTGGATCAAGCATCTATTTAAAAAGGGCGAGAATTTCCTTGCGTTGCGCGATGAGCGCATCGTCGGCCATGCGGCTCTGCTACCGGATTTTACAATACGCGATGGGGAATATCTGGTATTCATACATCAGGATCATCGCGGTCAGGGGATTGGAACCTTCTTGACCCACTGGGCTCTCGAGCAGGCCAAATACCACTCACTGACAACCCTTTGGCTGACCGTGGAGCCGCACAATTTTATCGCCATCCGTTTTTATCAAAAATGCGGGTTTCATTTTTGCGGTCAAATGGATTTTATAGGGGAAAGAAAAATGATTTTACACTTATCCGCAGGCAATGGAAGTTAGTGCCCATTTTCCAACCTCCATATTAGATCCCTGAGTTTGGCCGCACACACATGTCGCGTAAGCGTCAAATAAACAGCTTCTTTTAATTTTATAACCGCCATGGCATAAAGTCCAAAATCAACAATTTTGTAGGTATGCCATGAGCGAAAGTGACCATAAACAATCTCTTCAGGAAAAACGTGATTTCTGGCGGCAGCAAGTTCTTGACTGGCAAAAAAGCAAGTTAAGTCCAAAGGAATACTGTAGCCGGCATAATTTGAGCAAGACACGCTTTTCCTATTGGCGCCGGCGTTTCAAGCCCGGCCCGGTACCAGTAGCCCTGATTCAATTACCTGTCCAGGACAGTGGCTTGCGACTCATTGTCAGTAACCGGTACCAGGTAGAAATTGATGAACGATTTTCATCCGGCACTCTGCAGCATCTGCTGCAGGTTCTGGAGAACCGGTAATGTTCGGCGGTCTGTCACATCTCAAGGTTTACCTGGCTCCCGGTTATACTGATATGCGCAAAGCTATTAATGGGTTGTCCATATTGGTTGACGATCTTGATCTTGATCCGTTTTCCGGCCATCTGTTTGTTTTCTGCAACCGCCGGCAAACGATGCTGAAAATTCTCTACTGGGAAGTCAACGGTTTTTGTCTCTGGCAGAAGCGATTAGAAAAAGATCGCTTCTCCTGGCCGAAATCTGTTACCCAAATAAAAGAAATTGATCACCGGTCATTGACTTGGCTTCTGGATGGTTTACCCATCCATCAACCCCAAGCTCACCGCTCTTTGAAATACCGGATAACCGCCTGATTTATTTTGGTAAAAAGGCATAAAAAGCTTTATTTTTACAGTGATTTATGCTATCATCGGGCATGATTTCAGCAATGAAAAATCTGCCCGATGATGTCGGTGAATTGAAGGAAATTATCGTTCAGTCTCGAGGGGAAATCGAGTACCTCAAGGAACAAATTTCTCTCCTGAAAGCCAAAATATTCGGCCGTCGAACAGAAAAATATGACCTTGAACAGCTCCTTCCCGGACAGTCGTTTCTCCCCGGATTGGAAAGCGATGGTTGGGTTGCCGTAACTGAGCCGGAAACGGTTGTCGTTGAAAAGCACACCCGCAAGAAAACCGGTCGCAAACCCTTACCGGATAACTTGCCCCGGGAAGAAGTTATTCATGACATCCCTGAGGAAGAAAAGGTCTGTGCCTGCGGTTGCCGGTTGACCCGCATTGGTGAAGAGGTTTCCGAACAGTTGCACGTCGAACCGGCAAAGTTCAAGGTGATCATACACATTCGACCCAAATATGCTTGCCGGGTTTGTGAAGGGGTGGAGTCTGATGATCAGACAGTCAAAATAGCTCCGCCTCCGCTGCAAATAATTCCCAAAAGTATGGCCACCATTTCCCTGTTGGTTTACATTATTACCGGCAAATTCATCGAATCTTTGCCCCTGTACCGGCAGGAAAAGCGGTTTCGTCGCCATGGTATTACCCTGACCAGGGCAACCATGTCCAATTGGCTGATTAAAGTAGCTGATTTATGTACTCCTCTACTTCCGTTAATGAAACAGGAGATCCGTTCAGGGCCACTGATCAATGCCGATGAATCCAGCTTCCAGGTCATGAAAGAGCCAAACCGCAAGAATACCTCCAAATCCTATATCTGGGTATTCAGAGGTGGTCCGGTGGAAAATCCGGTGGTCTTGTTCCATTATGAACCAAGCCGTTCCGGTCAGGTGGCCCACGATTTTCTGGATGGCTATCATGGATATGTTCAGACAGACGGTTATCAAGGTTATAATATCCTGGAGGATCAACCGGATATTACCCTGATGGGTTGTATGGCCCATGTACGTCGTAAATTTGATGAAGTAGTCAAGGCCAACCGTAAATCCGGCAATAAGAAAACATTGGCGGCTGAAATTGCCCTGAAATATATCCGGCAACTGTACGCCCTTGAAAAGGAAGCCAAAGAACTATCCCCTGATAAACGCTACCTTATACGACAAGAAAAGGCCAAACCGATTATGGAAGAATTTGGCAACTGGCTGCGGGAAACCTATCCCCAAACACCACCAAAAGGATTACTTGGAAAAGCAATCAAGTATACCTTGAACCAGTGGGATCGGCTGAATGTCTACTTGGAGAATGGTATCTTGAGACCAGACAACAACCTTGCTGAAAATGCCATTCGTCCCTTTATAGTCGGTCGAAAAAACTGGCTGTTTGCCGGTTCCCCGGAAGGAGCCCATGCCAGCGCATTATTATATAGCCTGATAGAAAGTGCCAAGATCAACAACCTGAACCCGGAGAAATACATTTACTTCCTCCTGGAAAAAATCATTCATGTCAAAGAACAGGATGAACTTCTGGATTTACTGCCAAACAGGGTCAGCCAGGAAACAATTGATGAATTCATGGCATCCCCAGACCGTATGCCATGAATTTTAACAAATTAAAAGATGCGGTTTACTAAACGCTTACTAAATCAGGAAAGCCAACCCGGAGCCAAGCTGTATGGCGTTCGGACTTAGTGGGTCTTTGATTCCCTTGGCGAGAAAATAGTGGAATCCGGTGCGACGGCCTGCCGCCTCTGGCGGATTGACGGCTATATCCATGAGAATGCCTGAGACTTCGGTCAGGACACGGGTGGATGGTAAAGAAATCAAAGTTTGCAAAAAAAGAAAAAAATATGACTATTACCCTACCCGACCTTGAAAAGCGATTTCTTATAATTCAGAAACAGTCTGCAGAACAGGTTTCCCCGTAGAAGCTGATTTAACGGCTTCCGGCTTAATCTTAAATCGTTCCTGAATACGTTTTGCAGAGATGATTCTGCCCTTACGAGATGAGGGGGTTAAAAAGGATTTCAGCTTCATTTCAAGTACCCTGGGGTTCAATTCGCTTTCAATGGCACTTACCCCTTCAAGGATGATTTTCTGGAGGAGCAATTCGTGATCTGTCCTTTCGCGCATATGGACTGCAAAGGGAAGAAAAAATAGATTTGCGAACACTACCCCGTATAGAGTGGAGGTAAGGGCAATCGGTATCGTGGTAATGATTATTGAGACGTCACCCGAGCCGGCGAGCATGCCGATGAGTCCTACTACGCTGCCGACGAGTCCGAAAGAAGGACATATCTCTGCAAGCGTTCTGAGAACACGTTCGGATTCCTCTCTTCGCATTTTGAAAAAGTACATTTCCGTATTCAGAATCTCCGTGATCTGGGCCTTTGTGTAGCCGTCTACCAGAAATCCGAGTGCCCGCCTCATGAAAATGACAGACGTTTCATTTTCATCCTCCTGCAGGGAAAGGATACCCTTGAGCCTACTCTTTACTGAAAGGTCTACGAGGATTTCCACGATCTCTTCAGGGGCCTTCATCCTGGTTCGATAGGAAGCAAGCAAGACTCTGAAGACAATGGAGAGGCGTTCTGTACGAAAACTGAGAAAGGCCGCTCCAAATGTGCCGCCCAGCACAATGAAAAGCGCGGCAATATTAAAATAGAGTCCTATATTGCCATTAACGGCGAATCCAGATGCAATAAGGAGGGTACAGATACCCAGTCCGATAACCGTTCTTTGTTCCATCTTCTTTCTACTCCTCACTTATAATATGGAACTATAGATTCCTGATGTGCTCGGAACAGCATAAGGCCTTTCTTTGGTCATAATGATTTCGACACGCCTGTTTGCCGCACGGCTTTCCGGACCATGATTTGCTTTAATGGGTTGGTAGAAGGCGTGTCCGCTGACGAAAAATTTTTCTGCAGGGATACACATATCTTCGATGAGAAATCGTGCAACCGTGCAGGCGCGCATGGTTGATAGCTCCCAGTTAGAAGGAAACTGTTCCGTATGAATAGGCAGGTCATCAGTGTGCCCTGCCAGATTCACCATATAAGGCGTACTTCGGAGAATGCCGGCGATTTTTTGAAGAGACGCTTTGGCCTCTTCTTTGAGTTCCGCCTTACCCGTATCGAATAAGAAATCGCCCCTGAGAATAATTCGTACCGCTTTGTCCCGGACCAGGTCTACAGAGGCGAATGGATGCAATTCTTCCATATCCAGTGTTTCCCTGCTCATATCATATACTTTTTGCATTGCATTTTCCCCTGGCTCCCACTGTGTCTTGTCGATAGCTAATGGAAAAGTTGTCGCAGGATCGGCTTGCCCTGAAATGATTTCATCTGGTTGCGAGTCTTTGGAAGAGGCATGGCAGGCGTACATT
>Ga0190348_1000161_pt1 | contig 18806 bp, 15 predicted proteins | sample 48721367_MG_FD_161658 | JGI IMG/M metagenome (GOLD analysis project Ga0190348, IMG submission 161658) | Hydrothermal vent microbial mat bacterial communities from Southern Trench, Guaymas Basin, Mexico - 4872-13-6-7_MG | ecosystem: Environmental > Aquatic > Marine > Hydrothermal vents >... | reverse complement strand
CATAACGGCTTCCGAGGGGATTGGCGATAGCGCGATTAGCAAAATAATTTTTATGGAAGTTGGCCGAATAGGAAAGCCAGGCTGTTCGGCCGTCGGATTGGATAAATTTTGATGGGAAATTAAGAAAATAGCCTTGAGGGCCAAAATCCCTCATATAGCTAATTAATCTATAAGGTCCGGTTAGCTCATCGGCTTCGAGAATATAAGAGTTCATATTCTTGACACCTGGCCAGCCATCAGTAATGCACATCAAATACTTATTCAAAGGAGCATTATAGGTAATAGTTGTGCATCCCATATGATCATTCCAGACCAGCAAAGGCTTTATATCAGAAAAATTATTGGACCAGATTGGCTTTCCTTCTGAATTGAAACCGGCAAAAAACTCATAGGCTTTTATATTGTTAATGTTTTGAGGAGAAGGTGTCACCCGGGCCAGGTAAACAGCATCCCCGGCAATCCAGCTGTTGCCGGCTACCCGAGGAGTCGGGTCATTATCCAGGGCTCCGTGACCTACGAGGTAAGCTTTCCCATCCGGGGAGTATTCCAGATTGCGACCAAAATCAACAAAGTGGGGAGTGCCCATCTTTACTTGATGGCCGTTTTTACCCGATTCTGGAAAAAGCGGATTCTCAGGCGATAGCGGGCTTGGAATCCAGGTTTTCCCGTAGTCAAAAGAAATTCTAAAACCCGGAACAGGGCCGCATATAGCCCAGCTATATTCTTCCGGATATTCAGGTTTAGTGTAATCGAAGTCTATACAATAAGTTCCATAATACCAAATTCCATTATAGACAAGGTTGGCGCTTGGATACCTGCCGCCATAGGGCAGGGCTGAAGCTGGTAGGGTGCCGAGCGATTGGACAACCAGGTTCAAAGGATCATCACCGATGATTTTCGCATTTCCTGTACGAGCTTTTGCTCCGCCTGAAGAATGACAGCTTTCTTTTCCGATTTCTCCATCAGTCCATCCACTGTACATGTTTCCGTCATCTGCCCATGATGGATACCAGGTGTCCGCGTCAGTATAAGTAGCATATCTACCGGTAAAAGCGATTCCTCTTATGTCTCTGGACGATTCAAAGGGGCAGCCCTCAGGAGGCTCAGAATTCCAGACCTTAGGAATCCAGGCTTCCGATTCATAGGGTACTATGGCCTGCTTCGGCTTTTGATAACAGCCAATATCTATTGAAAACAATAATAGTCCCAGAAGACTCAGGCTGATAATAATTGACCTGATTTTTTTAAGGTCTATTATCATGTTAGCCTTTCTCATTTTTTTTCTTATATCATGTTTTAAGATCATGTCAAGTTTTGATCGCGATTTGGCATCGTAATCTCTCCATTTTCAGGCCTCAGTTAGCTCCCTGGGCATCATGGAAGCCAGCACGCTGACTGCTCTGCGAACCGGTGCGGCCTGTGGCTTGGCTACCGAACTGCTCAGCCGGCCAGAGAGCAGGAAGATGGCTCTTTTTGGCGCGGTTTCCAGGCTCGATTTCAATTGGAAGCTGTGGCTGCGGTCCAGAGCCTGGAAGAAGTTCACGTCTTTGACCAGAACAGGAAGCGAGCGGAACAATTTGCTGAACAGATGTCTGATAGATTGGGACTTAAAATCCAGGTAGCCGAATCAGCCAGCTAGGCTGTGGCCGAGGCGGACATAATCTTCACAGCTACCACTTCTAAGTTGCTGGTCTTTGCTGATAAAGACATCAAGCCAGGGGTTCACCTCAACGCCATCGGTTCTTATAAGCCGGCTGAACGAGAGGTTCCTTCTGAAACCGTGGCCAGAGCCCGGGTTTTTGTTGACAAAAAAACATGGCTCTAGAAGAAGCTGGTGACCTGATTATTCCAATAAAAGAAGGTATTTTTTCGGCTGAGAGAATTGTAGCTGAAAATGGAGAAGTGGCTTCCGGAAAAAAGCCAGGCCGGTTGAGCCCGGAGGAAATTACCTTTTTCAAAACGGTCGGGGTAGCTGCTCAAGACATTGTCCTTGTAAGCCGAATACTTAAAATGGCTCTGGAAAAGGGTGCGGGTAGAGAGTTTGATTTCTACCGCGGATAAGTCATCAGAGGCTGACCGGGTCTTTAATTTTTAAAATTTTAAGCAAAACCATTCTCGTCTGCTGCGACTCAATAAGGCAGGTTTTAGCGGAAAAAAGTATTTTTTGATAAAAAAGGGCCTGAAAATTAGGCTCATTAGTTGATGATAATTTTTCAGGTCCCGTCCTTACCGCTCATACAATTCAATTTTGTACAACTATATATATAAATTTAAAAAGATGTCTTTTCCCTAATCTAGGGCGAATGACTTAAAGGTTATTCTTGATAAAATTAAACATTGTCCGGTAAAGGTGCAACGTGGTGTTTTTTCCTTCGTAGATTCCGTGCGAGCGGTTGGGATAAATCATCATGGAAAAAAGCTTGTTGTTGGCAATCAGCTCATTAACCAGTTTTTCAAAGCTCTGGTAATGGACGTTGTCGTCTCCAGTACCATGAATGATGAGCAATTTCCCCTGGAGCTGGTGAGCGAAGGTGATGGGTGAACCATTTTTGTAGCCTTCTGGGTTATCCTTTGGCAGTCCCATGTATCTTTCCTGGTAAATGGTGTCATAAAGTCGCTGGTCACTGACAAAAGCTATAGCAATGCCCATCTTGTAGAGTTCAGGGTAACGGAAAAGAGCATTCAGGGTCATCTGACCGCCACCGCTCCAGCCCCAGATGCCTACCCGTTTCGGGTCAATGAAATTCCATTTTTTCTGCACAGCCTGGAGGGCAGCCGCCTGGTCAGCCGGGGCCAGGATGCCTACCTGACGGTAGATAATTTTACGCCAATCCCGACCGCGTGGCTGGGGTGTGCCCCGATTATCTATGCTCATCACCAGGTAGCCCTGCTGGGTAAGGAATAGATGGTAAAGGTAAGTGTTCCCACCCCAGGCATCGCGAACAGTGGTGCCAGCAGGCTCGCCGTAAACATAGATGAAGAGCGGGTATTTTTTGGACGGGTCAAAAGCCGGCGGTTTCATCAGCCAGCCGTCAAGCTGAACTCCCTGGCCAATATCTACTCGGAAAAATTCCACCGGCGACTGGCGCAGGGCATTAACCCGGGCAGCTAAGGTTTTGTTGTCTACCAGGGTTTTTAGCAGACGGTGGGCAGGAAGTTCCACCAGGTCAATCACCGGGGGTCGACCGAAGCGGGAGTAAGTATGGAAGGCGAACTGGCAGGTTGGAGAAAGCTGGTAGGAATTTGTTCCAGGTAAATTCTGGGGGGTAATCCTTTCTGGCTTTCCTGGTTTATAGAGATGCACCCGGTACAGGTATCGCTGAGTTGGATTGTCAGGCGAAGCGATAAAATACAGCCAGCTCTTTTTTTCGTTCAGGCCGCAGATTCGGATAACATCATAATTACCTGGGGTTAAAAGCCGGGCCTGACCATTAAAGTCGACACTGTAAACATGTTTCCAGCCGTCCCGTTCACTGGTGAAAAGAAAATGCCTTCCGTTATCGTAGATGGTTAAATCAGTGTCAACTTCTACCCAGGCTTTATCTTCATCAACGAAAATCGTTTTGACCTCTCCTGTGCCAGCTTCGGCCAGCAGAACCTCGTTTCTGTTCTGAAGCCGATTGAGATGTTGCAGCAGGAGCCGGTTAGGTCCAACCCAGGCCAGCCACGCCAGGTAATTATTCCTGGGGTCACCCGGGACTTTGAGCCAGGTAATTTTTTTGGAGTTGATATCAATTACTCCCACGCGACAGGCGGAATTGGTCTCACCCACTTTCGGGTACTTGAAAGAAATTATCCTGGGATAAAGGCCATCGGTGTTGTTAATCATGTGAAACACCGGAACGCCGGTGGTGTCAAGCTGCCAGAAAGCGATTTTCCGGCCATCCGGGCTCCAGCGAAAGCCATCCCGCAGGGAAAATTCTTCCTCGTAAACCCAGTCAAAAGTGCCGTTGATAATATCTTCAGAACCATCGTCGGTAAGCTGGGTCGTCTGGCCCGTAACCAGGTCTTCCAAGTAAATGTTATTTTTGTAGACGTAGGCTACTTTTTGTCCGTCAGGAGAAAACTTGGCAAACTGAAGGAAAGCTGGTTCAGTTCCCTGACCGAGTTTTTTAAGCTTCCTGCTGGTAAGGTCCAGCACCCAGTAATCACCGCGGGTTTTCTGACGCCAGACGCGCTGGCTGTTCGTATAGATTAGAACTTTTTTCATATCTTCTGAAAAAGAATAACCATCAATAGGAAGGGGATTTTTCTCGTTCGGAGGAATGAGATAGGATGCGGGAGCCAGAATCTGGCGCTGTCCAGACCGTGCTTGGTAAAGGACTATATCTTTACCGCCTGGTGTAGCGATGGATTTCTCCAGAGTGGTGAAGCTCAGGCCATCTTTTAGCCAGTGGGCGAGGCCAAAACTTTCTGAGGCAAATTCTCGTGAGGCGAAGATTCTTTCGAGAGTTAAGTTTTCCGGTTTTTTATCCTGGGCTATTAAATTAATTTCTGAGCCCAAGATGATGAGCAGCAAAAAAACAAATTTAAAAAATTTTCTTATTTTCATTTTTTGCTCCTTTGAGTAAAATATCACATATTTTATATATTAAAATGACTTTTATGGTGTCAATATATTTCTGTTTGATTTTGCTTGGCTTGAAAAGTTTTAATGAAAATCTTGAGCCTTTGGCTCTTATGAAGATAAAAACAAGAACTGTTAATACCATTGGTGGTAGAGCGTGGTGGGCCTATTTTCAGGCTCAGGGTGAATTAATGTCCCTTAAAAAGTTATGATAATTAGCTTAAAGGTGAATTTTGGATTTCAACTGGTCTGGAATAGAAAAGAATTCTTGTAAGCCGTGAGGAAAACAGGCAAAAATTAATTTCGCCTGAAGTTGTTATTCAGGCGGGAAGGAGCTGGATATGAAAAAGATAGGTCATTTATTAGCAATTATCCTGATCTCTCTTTCTTTATTTCAAATTTCCCTGAGCAGCCAAGAACAGGTTCAAGTACACTGGGAAACTGTAGCCAAAATAAGAGAGGAAGGTCTCCAGCACTCTCAGGTTATGGACATAGCTGGTTACATTGTTGATGTTCTTGGGGCTCGTTTAACAAATTCCGAAGCCATGAAGAAAGCTCAATTATGGGCAGTGGCCAAGATGAAGGAAATTGGCCTGGAAAATGTAGTAATTGAGCCTTATATGGATTATGGAGTGACCTGGGATAATGAATATTTTTCTCTTCATATGCTGGAACCAGATTATCAACCAATGACCGGTTTCCCGCTGGCTCATACCCCTGGAACAAAAGGCAAAGTCATTTGCCCGGTGGTAATCGGTGATATCAAGTTGAAATCACAAATGGCCCAGCTCAAAGGCAAACTAAAAGGGGCGATTGTTTTAGAAAGTCCTCCCTTACCCATAACCCAGGCTAATTTATCTCGTGGGGTAAGACGGCTGAGTGATGAAGATTTAAAGAAACTGGAACAGGATGTTATACCACCAGCGCCGCCCACTCCAGCTCTTCCCAACCCGGATTTACTTACTGCGGAAGAAAAAATTGCTTTCTTTAAGTCTGAAGGTGCGGTGGCTGTTTTCCAGTGTAGAGGCGGTCGGCCAGGTGTAGTGATTGGATTTTCCCGCCCGGGCAGCAAAAAAGATAAATGGTCGCGAGAAAAGACTTTGGATTCATTGCCAATCGTGGCCGTGACTCCAGAGCATTATAACCGGATGTACAGAATTGTTAAACGGGGAATACCGGTTAAAGTTGAATTAGAAATTCGCAACAAGATTGGAGAAAAAATTGAAAAGGCGGCCAATGTCATAGGTGAGATACCAGGTACTGACTTGAAAGATGAAATAGTCATGATTGGGGCCCATTTTGATAGCTGGCACGCCAGTCCCAATGCCAGCGACAATGCTTCCGGCTGTGCTGTTGTGCTAGAAGCTGCTAGGATTCTTAAAGCAATCGGAGCCTCACCACGCCGGACCATAAGGGTTGCTCTCTGGAGTGGAGAAGAACAAGGGTTGTTTGGTTCTAAAGAATATGTTAAGAAGCATTTTGGTAATCCTAAGGATCCCGCCAATCCGCCTACCAAAGATTATGAGAAATTCCAGGTTTATTTTAACCAGGATTATGGGGCCGGTCAGTATCGGGGCATTTATCTACAAGGAAATGAATATGTGCGCCGCATTTTCCAGGCCTGGATGGAGCCCTTTAAAGATTTTGGTATGACCACAATCTCAATTAAGAGTGTTGGTAGCACTGACCACGTTCCTTTTGACAGAGTGGGACTTCCGGCTTTTCAATTCATTCAGGATAGAATCGCCGGTACTGCAGGGCATACGAACTTGGATTTTCTTGATACCCTCTCGCCTGAAGATTTGATGAAAAACGCAGTAGTTATGGCTGCTTTTGCTTACGAAGCGGCGATGACGGATCTCAAGCTGCCCAGAAAGACTCTGAAATAATAAGAAGGCTGCGGTCTGGTAAAAAAATTTAGAAGCCGCCAAAATTAGTGTTTTGAAGCGACAATTCATGAGGATTTAATCTATAGCTATAACACCAAGTTCTACTTATCTGCGACTGGTAGTATCTGTGATCGAAGAGCGGAAGAGGATTTAAGTGCTGAAAGTCAGACTTGATTTTTTAGCTGCTTAGTCAGAAGTCTGGAATTTTTTGCCGAGACCTATTTTAGAAAAAACTCTGACCTTGAGTAATTTTTGTCTTGGTAAATTAATTAAGATTTTGAGGAAAAAATCTTTATAAATTTTTTTCTGGAGGCGGCAGATAACCTTTATCAATGATACCCATAAATCCTAACAGCGCTCCCCAATGATAAAAGGCATCGCTCCATCCGACATCATCACCCTGGCCGGTCTCGGCATTATAATTTTCAAACACATGTTTCTCTTTTATCCAGGAGGCTAAAAGTAAATCTCTTGATTTCTCCACCAGGTCTTTTCTGGCTTCAGGCAGATTATAATTCCTGAGGCCCAAATATACCAAAAAATTTAACGGAGCCCAGATTCTTCCTCTCCAGTAAAGGTTATCCTTATAGGCCGGGTCGTTCCGGGCTATGGAAGGCAAAATATACTTTCCCCAGAATTCTTCCGGATTATAAAAGTGTTCCTTAATCATCCTTTCTACCTGTTTCTGGCTAGGTACCCTGGCCAGCAGTGGATAAAATAAAGTGGGCGATAAACGGTAACTGAATTTCCCAGTCACCAGGTTTTTATTCAGATAAAGACCAAACTTGTCATCCCAGAGGGTTTCCAGTTTCTTGGAATATTTTTCTGCTCTTTCTTTTAATTCTCTGGCTATCTCTGGTTTGTCCAAAATATAGGCAATTTCAGAAAGACTCTGACAATCGGCAATATAAAGACTCATTAAACCCACATCAGCCAGAAGCAAGCGATGTCTGGTAGTATCAAAAACCGCTTCATCCCACATCGGAGAATTATCCAACCCTGATTCCCATTGTGCACCTATCTTGGTACCAATTCCTTTAATTAAATGCTCAGAAATCTTCCCCGGAATATAAGGATCAGACCCCCAGCATAAGTAGCCATCAATATCCCGATTATTTGCCCAGAAGCGATTCCAGGACAGTAAATTATTAAACACTTCCTGCAAAAACCATTTTTCACCATATTTTTTATAAATTTCTTTGATTATAAGAACACCCACCGGAGGCTGAGAGCGGTCTTCACTTTTATATCCTGGATGAACGACATTTGGAACAAATCCCCTTTGTGTAATTTCTTTGGTGATGGCCAGAGCGTTGGAGTAAGCCAGGTCCTTGTTGTTCAACGCTAACATGTAGGCGGCAAAATACGTATCCCATTCAAACAAAACCCAGCCACCCGCAGAAGCTGACCAGTTGCGACTAACCGGGGTAATTACCCTGTCATTTACAGGATCATAAATGGTGTTCCAGGCTAAAACGGTATGCAGGGCGTTGTATTCTTCTGGTGCTTCAGGACATACTACCTTACCATCAGGGACTTTTTTCCTGGCCTTTTCCAATACTTTTGCTATGTCATCTGGTGACTTTAACTTATGCGATGAAATCGTGATGGGTTTATCTAAGGAGAGACTGATTTTATCTGCAGTTTTTTCCCGACTGTTTCCATCAACGTACAGGTAAATATTTTGATATTGAGTTTTCCCGATAATCTGGTCCTGATTCAGGAATATTTCCCCCTTTCTTCCCCATAACATTTGAGGGACAATAATCAATGAATCCTGGGGGGAAGCCTCAAGGGGGCTTATTAATAAATAAAGCTCGTTATTAAAGGCCGCACTTTGAACTCGGAGGTGGATACCTCGCCATTTTACTTCCAGCTCGGTATATGAGCCATCATAAGTTCGTGGCCCGGGGATGATACGTTCTCTTGAGGCGAAGTCTTCTCGGCCAATCAAAGCGTCAGTTAGGGTTTCTTCTGATTCATGGTCTTTGAGCATGAGTTTAATGGCCAAGCCATCCGGCAGCAGAACATGAGTTAAGACGCTTCCGTTTTCCCAGGTATTCCAGCCTCTGGCTAATTTTTTTTGTAGAGCAGAGGTTTGAGGGCTAATGGGCTCAGAAGAACCCGATTTTTTCTCATCCTTTTCAGGACCACAAGCAAAGGAAAACAAGATTAATAGAATTGTGGAAATACATAAAATGGATTTAATAATTTTCATTTTTGTTCTCATTATTTGACTTCAAGCTCTACCTCGTAATAAAAGGCAGACATTGGTCGTTTGGAAATTGGTTCAGTATTATCTAACCTGACAATGGTGTGATAATAGCCTGGGCTGAGGCCCGCGGTATTAATTTGGCTGGTGATAATTTGGTTTTTCCCTTTTTTTGTAATTTTTACGGAAAGCCAGGGGGGAAGTGGCCCTTGAACCTTCCACAGCGGCAGGTCAACTGTTCCGACATTATGAATGGTTAAAGAAGCAGAAAGCTTCTCTGGCTTGGAGCTTTTTGAGTGTAGCGAGATAAGATAAGTATCAGCACTGATAATCGGTGGAAGCGGAAAGTCTTTTGATCTGGAGAGGCGCAGCATGATTACATCATTCGGGGGGACAGTCACCGATAGTCCCCTGGTGATTGGTCCGGTTGTCTGGTGTTTCCAGAGGTCGCGCACATAAAGGCTGGCTGCGCGGCTGAAGCCGAGTTCATCCCAGCTTATGGTTACCTGAGAAGGCGAATTGTTCTGGTTAAAAATAAGCACAGCCTGACTGCCATCGAACAATTTCTTTTGACCCCAGATACTGATTTGGCCTTCTTGCCTGATGATGTGCCCCTGAATCCCAAGTGGGTCTTGATCTATAGCGATAACTTCTATGTTGGTCAAGATTTGCCGGGTGGATTCGGACATCTGGCGCAGGTCGTTGCCAGCTATAAGCGGTGCTGCCATCATGCACCATAAGCTGAAGAGGCTTCGATTTTGGGCCTCACTCAGCCCGGGCATCCCAACGATCATCATGTCGGGGTCATTCCAGTGGCCTGGACCGGCATATTCATACAATTTCTCATTGGCGAAAACTATTTTCATGGCCGAGTTCCAGTCGGCTTTGCCTGGTTCACAGATATCACCGGTTGTCCTCCATAGATGACCCACGGCGGCCGCCCACTTCCATGGTTCCCCTACTCCCCATGAACACAGGCTGTGGACGAGGGGACGACCGGCGGCGCGCTGGGCTTCATTCAGTAAAGTGTAGGTCTGGACGATATCCTGTCCTTTAGTATTGCACCAGTCAATTTTGAGATAATCGGTTCGCCACTCGGCAAACTGGCGCATATCCTCAAATTCATGCCCCTTGGTACCGGGCATAGCCTTGCTGCAGGTGAGGGTGCCGGCATCAGTGTAGAGTGCGTATTTAAGGCCCCGTTGATGAATGTAATCTCCAAGCCCGCGGAGCCCACTGGGATATCGTTCGAGGTTCGTGGTTAGCTTGCCGTCACTCGCACGATAATAACAGATCCCTTCGTCAGGGCCCACGTATAAATAGCCAGCTTCTCGCATCCCGCTGCTGATAAGAGCCTCAACCATTTCTTTGATTAACTTCTCATTCTGCGGTTCCTGGCCAAAAGTATTCCAGGGATACCAGCCCATGGGCGGCGTCATGGCTAATCCATCATAATCAGCTCGAAATGCCTGCCCGGGCTTTTCCGCTGAGATTGAGCTAAAATAAAAGGCTATCAGCGTCAAAGTAATAATTAGCAGTAACACTTTTTTCATGGTTTATCACCCTTCAAATAAATTTTTATGATAATAAATTCTCTTCATTCGTTTTTTGCTGGAAGTTTCGTCTGTTTCCAGATTTTTGATTAATTCCTGGAAAAAGAGGCTGGCCTGCTGGAAAAAGCGTTTGTAAGACTGGTAGAAGTAATTTTTTTCTGGCTCAGGTTGGTAACCTCTTTTTTTTTGGACAGCCGCCCCGGCTGGCTTAATCAGCAGGCTAGCCAGTCTTTTTCTATTGATAAAGCCTGCCTTGGTCATTTAAGAAACCCAATTTTTTTCGATTTACCTTTTTATGATATTTTATAATTTTTTTATACATTTACAAATTGAAATAATAGCCAAAATAAATTTTTGGACCGAACAGGTTGACACATAAAATTTATTAAGGCTAAATTGAAAGTTCACAGGACTCAATTTAGGTATTAAACACAGGATTTTAATAGGTTACCCTATCACACTCCTGGCCTGATGCTAAAAGCGTCGATTTCCCGTTCTATCATCTTGGTGCTTACAAAGCGCCTTCTGGCTAAGAAAAGGTTTGAACATTGTTTTAGTACCTGATTTTTTGTTACACTCTTACCTGGTGTGATTTTTATTGGATGATGGCGGGCATAACATGATGATTAGAAAAGGCTTAATTAATAATCTTACCCGGCGGGATTTCCTGAAGGCTTCAGCGGCTGGTTTAGGAATTTTAGTTTTCCATCACCAGCTAGCCGGTCACCTGAAGGGAGGTGAAAGACCGAACATTCTTTTTGTCCTGACCGATGACCAGCGCTTTGATATGTTGGGTTGCGCCGGAAATCCGATTATTAAGACACCAAACATTGACCGTCTGGCGCAGGGAGGGGTGCGATTTGAACAGGCTTTTGTCACAACACCAATTTGTGCTGCCAGCCGGGCGAGTATTTTCACCGGTACTTATGAGCGAACCCATACTTATACCTTTACCAAGCCTCCTCTGACTCGCGTGTTCACAGATATCAGCTATCCAGTTTTGCTTAGAAAAGCTGGCTATCGGGTGGGCTTTGTGGGTAAATTCGGAGTAAAGGTGGAGGAAGGCGTTGAGAAACAAATGTTTGATTATATGAAACAAACCAGTTTTCCTTATTTCCAGACAATTAATGGAGTCAAGCGCCACATAACCGAATTAGAAGGCGAATATGCCGTTGATTTCCTCCGCGAGCTAAGGGCCGGCGAGTCCTTCTGCTTGATATGGTGCCCCTGGGCGCCTCATGCTGATGATGGTAACCCTGAACAGTATTTCTGGCCGCCGGCCGTTGATGATTTATACCGGGATGTGGAGATTCCTGTTCCTGAGATGGCTGACCCTAAATATTATGAGGCGCAGCCTGATTTTCTGAAAAATACCATGAATCGTACCCGCTGGTTCTGGCGCTTTGATACACCTGAAAAATACCAGAAGATGGTTAAGGGGTACTACCGGATGATCAGCGGTATTGACCTGGTGCTCGGGAGAATCTTAGCTGAGTTAAGACGCTTAGTCCTGGATAAGAACACAATCATTATTTTTTCTTCTGATAATGGATATTTCCTTGGTGAAAGAGGATATGCAGGTAAGTGGCTTATGTATGACTTATCCATAAGAGTGCCTTTAATAATTTATGATCCCCGAGCTCCAAAGGAAAACCGTGGCCTTCTGAGGAAAGAGTTAGTCCTCAACATCGACATCCCGACTACCATCTTGGACCTGGCTTGCCTACCCATTCCAGATAAGTACCAGGGATGGAGTCTTAAACCCCTGCTCAGGCGCGGGAAACCAGATTGGCGGAATGAAATATTCTGCGAGGAACTCTGGGATAATCCAGAAATCCCTCAGAGTGAGTGTATCCGGACTGACCGCTGGAAGTATATTCAGTATCCCAGGCACCCGGAATATGTAGAGCTTTTTGACTTAAAAACAGATCCCCAGGAAAAACACAACCTGGCCCGTTTACCTCAATACCAGGCTACTATTGAAGAGCTCCGTGGCCACTGCCAGCAATGGATTCAAAGGCTGGTGGAAGACAGTAAAAAATTCATGTGAAAATATGCGCAAGAGCCTTTTAACTCGTTTATGATGAAAAAGCTTCCAAGTTTTAAAACAGGATTGATTAGATTTCTGGTTTGACTCCGAGTTCTGTTCTCAGGCGGTTAAGCTCTTTCGTCAGGTCATCTTTAACCTTCTGGTAATTAGGATGGTAATAAGCATTGTTTACTTCCTGGGAGTCTGCTTCGAGGTCGTATAATTCCCAGCAATAAATATAATAAAAGTGAATCAGCTTGTAGCGGGAGGTTCTGATTCCATAGTGATGTTTGACCGAATGGACGGCTGGATATTCGTAATAATGATAATAAAAAGATTCTTGCCAATCAGAAACTCTTTTTGCCTGAAGGATGTCTTTAAATGATTTCCCCTGCATATAAGCAGGGAGAGGCAGTCCAGCCATTACCAGCAGTGTTGGAGCTAAATCCACGTGGAGTACAAGGTGTTCGCTGTCAACCTTCCTTTCCACTCCATCGGGATAGCGGATGAGTAAAGGGAAGCGGATGCTCGGCTCATACATAAAGCGCTTGTCAAACCAGCCATGTTTACCCAGGAAGAAACTTTGGTCAGAAGCGTAGATGACCAGGGTGTCATTGGACAGGCCTTCTTTATCCAGGAAATCTAATAGCCGGCCGATACTTAAATCAATTGAAGCTATACAACGCAGATAATCCTTGATGTATCGCTGGTATTTCCATAAAGCCAGCTCTCTACCTTCAAGCTTTTTTCTTCTGAAATCTTTATTTTCATCTCTATAAGCTTCGTCCCAGGTTTTTTTCTGTTCGTTAGTCAGGCGGTTATAAGCCGAATTCCAGCGCGCCAGGCCGGTTTTTTCATGCTCGTTAATTTCTTCCTCGCTTAAGGGGAAAAGTTTCAGGTCGTAAGACAGGTAGGTGTGGTCAGCAATCCTCATCTCCTGAAGCTTGGCGGCCTCACATCTTGTGCGATAATCATCAAAGAAAGTTTCCGGGACCGGTAGGTCCTCATTTCTAAAAAGACGAAGGGCTTCCGGACCTGGCATCCAGTTGCGGTTAGGCGCCTTGTGGTTACAGAATAGCAGGAAGGGTTTGCTTTTATCTCTGTTTTTAATCCAGGCCAGGCATTTTTCAGTGAGAATATCAGTGACGTAGCCATGTTCCTGGTATTTTCGGTCTTTTTCAATGAAGTCCGGATTGTAGTAATGCCCCTGGTCGGGCAGGATGGAGAAATAGTCAAACCCAACTAGAGTGGCCTTTAAGTGCCATTTACCCACTAGAGCAGTCTGGTAGCCAGCTTTTTTAAAAAGCACAGGAAGCGTTCCTTCCTGGGATTTCATTTCCACGCTGTTATTAATAACTCCATGCTGATGACTGTATTGACCGGTGAGAATAGAAGCCCGACTGGGGGCGCAGATAGAATTGGTAGCGAAACTGCTGTCGAAACGAATTCCTTCTTACGCTACCCTGTCCAGGTGGGGAGTCTGGATAAGATGGCTGCTGTAAGCGCTGATAGCCTGACAGGCGTGGTCGTCAGACAGAATGAAAATAATATTCGGTCTGGAACTCAGCCTCCGGCAGGAAATGAAAGAGAAAAAAGAAAGGAGGCCTAAATAAATGGCTTGCATCAAATCATCATAAAAGCATCTAGAGATGTTGGGCCCAGGAATGAAGTTTTTCTGCAGCCGGAGTGGCAGTTGAACTCGGCTTAGAAAATCCTAGGGTTAATCCTAGTGGAAACAAGAAGAAGAGAACAAGAAAGTTTTGTTTTAATTTTTTCATCGTTTTATTCCTTTGAGTTTTTTAAACCTGGATAATTCATAAAAAAAGCTGTTTCCTTTCATAACGTATTGATATACAAAACTTTAAAACAAATAGAAAGAGAAGTCAGCCATGAAAGATTAGACTAATCAAAGGCTAAGATTTTTGGCTGTTCTTGAATCAATTTTTCTTGTTTTTAAATTTTATGAATAGACCAGGCTTAAAAAAATCTACTTTTTAAATTTCAAATTTACTACCAAATCTGGTTTCGTATCTTTATTAATTCGGGATATTTATCATCTTTATCATCAAATTTGACTTTAAGATGCAAAAGTTCGGTTTTCAACTGTTTCACAATGTTAGCATAAGCCGGATCATGATAAACGTTTCTCATTTCATTTGGATCATTCTCCAAATCAAACAGTTCCCACTCCGGAGGAGTTGGTTCAGGAATAGCTCCGTTAGCATCTAAGGGTAATCCATAATAGAAGATTAGTTTATATCGATTGGTCCGTATTCCATAGTGAGCGGCGACGTTAAAATGAGCGCGATGCATCCAATATCGATAATACATAGAATTGCGCCAATTCTTTGGCTTTTTTCCTTGGAACAAAGGCCTTAAGCTCTGACCTTGCATTTCGGAAGGGATGGGTAGACCCGCATAGTCTAAAAATGTTTCGGCAAAATCGATATTTAGAACAATGTCGTTGTTGATACTTCCGGGTTCGATTTCTTTAGGAAAACGCACAAGTAAGGGCATCCGAATGGATTCTTCATACATAAATCTTTTATCGAACAAACCATGCTCCCCAAGAAACACTCCCTGGTCGGAAGTGTAAACAACGATTGTATTTTCAGCAAGATTAGCCTCATCAAGATAGTCGAGCAACCGACCCACGTTCTCATCAATCGATGCCACACACCGTAGATAAGCTTTGATAAAAATCTGGTAAGCCCTCCTCTTTTGCTCTCGGGGAGGCAATTTACTTAATTTAGCTCTAACATTATCAAATTGATGTCCCTGAGTTTTATGTAAAAAAAGTGTTTCTTCCATATCGATTTTCTGCGTAGCTCGTTTTATAGCTTCACCTCGATTTTGATAATCATCAAATAAATTTTCAGGTTCTGGAATTTCTATATCTTCATACAAGTGAGCATGTTTTTTATCATATTCCCACATGTCATGTGGTGCTTTATAATGGACTAAGAAACAAAAAGGTTTATTTTGCGGTCGATTTTTCAAATGTTCCAGTGCGATATCGGTAATAATATCTGTAACATAACCTTTATATTGTTTGCTTTCTTTTCTTCCTCTCTGCCACGGAATACCTTTTTCTATTAGGTGAGGATCGAAATAGCGTCCCTGGCCTGGAAGTACATTGTAATAATCAAAACCTGTTGGTTCGCTTTTTAAATGCCATTTTCCGATAATTGCTGTATAGTAACCTGCTTTTTGAAGTAGTTTTGGAAAAGTGAGCTGCGTATTATCAAATACATCATTTAAAGTACGACATCCGTTTTTATGAGAATACTTCCCGGTAAGAATGCTAGCTCGACTCGGAGTGCAAATGGAATTAGTTACAAAACAATTTTTAAACAGCATGCCCTCTTTAGCCAGAAGATCAATATTGGGAGTACGAATAACGGATGATAGAAATCCTTTATAAGCACTTATAGCAGCTGCAGCATGGTCGTCAGCCATGATAAATAAGATGTTTGGTGGTTGCTTCATGCGGGAGGATGATTTACATGCATTATTACTAAAGACAGAAGTGCAAAGGGCCCCTGCTGCAATTCCTAATGTTTTACAAAATTGACGTCGTTTCATGATTTTTTTCTCTCTATTAGAATTAAAATTTTTTTCAAAAAACGGAAATCAACTTAAGAAAATTATTTTCTCTGATTGACAATAGGCCCTCTTTTAATGCATTTCAGTTTTTGGAAGTTAATATAATTGTGTAGGATTTATTTTGTCAAGAGTAGTATAATCGTGATCATTGACGATAGAGCTTTTCTTGACATAAAATAAACATAAAAAAGAAAGGAGTTAATGTTCTGTTAAATGAAGCGAAGAGATTTTATAAAGACGGCGGGGATTGTCGCCCTGACCGCTCTTTCTGGTTCAACCTGCTCGAAAAAGACGGCCAAACTGCCCTCCATCGTTATTCTCTTGGCCGATGATCTGGGATGGAGGGATGTGGGGTACCACGGAGGTAGCATTTCCACCCCCCACATCGATCGCATTGCTCGGGAAGGTGTGAGACTAGAAAATTTCCATGTTTGTCCCTTATGTTCTCCCACCCGGGCGGGATTATTAACCGGTCGTTGGCCCATTCGATATGGCATGGCTGAATCGGTCATCACGCCATGGCGCCGACACGGCCTCCCCTTGAATGAAAAAACTCTGGCCGAGCTCCTTGCTGAAGCCGGATACGAACGTCGCGGCATCATCGGAAAATGGCACCTAGGCCATTACAAGAAAGCCTTCCTCCCCCTGAACCGGGGATTCACATTCTTCTATGGACATTATAATGGGTATATTGACTATTTCACCCATATCCGGGAAGGAGAAATTGACTGGCACCGCAATTTTGAAAGTTGTCCCGATGAGGGCTACGCTACGGACCTTATTGCAAGAGAAGCCGTCCGTTTCATCGAGGAAAGCCCTGCGGACCGTCCTTTTTTTCTCTATGTCCCATTCAATGCTCCCCACCTTCCACTTCAAGCCAAGGAAGAGGACATAGCTAAGTACCGTTATATCCAAGACAAGAAAAAAAGAATCTATGCCGCCATGGTAGATTCTCTGGACCAGGCAATTGGCAAGATACTTAATGCCCTCGAGGCTAAGGGTATTGCTGAGGACACTTTCCTACTTTTTTTCAGCGATAATGGCGCCACCAGCATTGGTGATAATCGCCCTTGGCGCAACGGAAAAGGCTCTGTGTACGAGGGAGGAATCAGGGTGCCAGCTGTGGTGCGTTGGCCGGCTGGCATTCGTGGCGGACATGAAGTCGATGCCTTGATGGGATATATTGATGTCTACCCAACAATTAAACGGATTATCGGGCACCGTGGCCCTGATCCCCATCCTCTGGATGGCATGGATATGCTTGATGTGATTCGTGGCATCAAGGAATCCCCGAAAAGGTATTGGTATACCTACATCGCTCAAGGCTCACCGGAGAAAGCAGCCGTTTCCGATGGGACTTGGAAGTTGGTTGTTACTGGGGGAAATGTCCTAGAACTTAACCCAGATAGGATTATGCTTCCTCAGAAGCCAGGAGACAACATTACGATTGAACTCTTTAACATCAAAGAAGACCCCAAAGAGATACGAAACCTGACCTGGGAACATCCCCACATCGTTGCCTCCTTGCTGAGGCGCCTTCAGGAATTCCGGAGCCTCAAGGTCGAGGGAATACCTGACTACCGTGATGGCCGCCGAGACTTCAAAGCGCCCAAAAATTGGGAAATTAAGGAATGACCGTTTGATCCAGGACTTAAAGTCATTTCCTTTCCGTTAGACCATGATCTGTTCTTGTTAGCGAAGGGGATGAGGTCTTAGCCAAGAATAGGAGTGCAATTTTCTCTCTTGGAGCTGATGGATGCACGGATAAGTGTTACCAAAGTACGATTCATCGCAAAAATGAGTACCTGAAGATATGGAGGCGATAGATTTTGAGTTTGGAGTAATCCAGGTCACGAGAGCCATAAGCTTTTTCGTTTAATAGCTTTGATCAAATTATTAAGAATACCCTGGGCATAACGGATTAACTTTTTAGTGAAATGCATCAATAAAGATATTCCGGAGGAGAAAGCTTTGCGGATCCTGTCGGCAAAATGTCGTTCTGCCTCCTCCACCCCCTATTTCATTAAGCACGTGGGAGTAGTCAGCGGGAAGACGGCGATAATTAAAGCGGATAGCGTAGGGATAAGGAATCCTCCTGTCCAAGGCCACGATGTCTAAATTGATTTAGCCATTAAGGCTTAAGGAATGAGAAAATAAATATATGTAAAAAGCATCTTAGAATAGTAACCAAAAAATTGAAAAATACTTGACATTTTAATATAAATAAAATAACTTTCAAAATCTAAGAAAGTATGTTTAAAATAAGTTTAGAGAAACTGAATAATTCTTTAAATTTCTTCTCGATATATCTTCAAATTTATGAACATATAAAATCATCTGAATTATATTTGTTTTGTTTCATTGCTTTTAAAGAGGGGGTGATAGATTAAAATTTAAAATCAATAATTTTTATATTTAAAAAAATAAAAAAAATAAGAAGGAAGGAAGGAAATGAAAAGAAGATTGTTAGTTATTTTTCTAATTACTCTCATTATTTCTTTTATAGGAATTTCAATAGGAAGAGCCCAAGTTCGACAGAGTGGATCTATAAGAGGCATTGTTGTGGATGATCAGGGAGAGCCGCTTCCAGGAGTTACGGTTGAAGTCAAAGGACCCGCTCTTATCGGGACTATGACTTTTGTTACTACAGAAAAAGGGATTTTCCGGATTCCAGCTCTTCCGCCAGGGGAGAATTATGTGATAATTTGCACTCTAGATGGATTCCAAACTGTTCGAAGAGAAGGTTTAATTGTAAATGTGGGGAAAGTTACCAATGTGAGAATTACTATGAAACCATCAGTTATGAAAGAAGAGGTAACCGTAGTTGCAGCTTCACCAATGGTAGATGTCGCTTCTAATAAAGTTGTCCAAAATATAACAACTGAAGTTATAGAAACTTTACCTATTGCCCGAGATATTGTTTCAGCCATTCAGATAGCTCCTGGAGTTA
>Ga0190348_1000157_pt1 | contig 19085 bp, 16 predicted proteins | sample 48721367_MG_FD_161658 | JGI IMG/M metagenome (GOLD analysis project Ga0190348, IMG submission 161658) | Hydrothermal vent microbial mat bacterial communities from Southern Trench, Guaymas Basin, Mexico - 4872-13-6-7_MG | ecosystem: Environmental > Aquatic > Marine > Hydrothermal vents >... | reverse complement strand
TTGATAACATTAAAATGCTTTTGTAGTAAAGGAAAGATGAGAAAAATGGCTGATTATCTAATTGTCCTTAATAAAGATGAAAATACTGTCATGTTTATTGATGAAAAAACAAAAGAGATTGTTAAAACATTTGAAGTCGGTCAGAACCCGCATGAAGTTTCTGTCACCCCTAATGGGGAGAAAGCATTTGTATCATGTGCAGGAGCAAATACCGTTGAAGTTTTCTGTTTGAACCCATTATCCAAGAAAAAAATTATTTCTCATCCAGAGTTTCGTTTCCCACATGAATCTGCCGTTTTACCGGATGGTTCAAAAGTCATTCTCGCTTCCACTTATGCCAATAAAGTGTTTATTATTGATGTTCAAACCGAAGAAGTTGAAAAGGTCATTCTTGCGCAAAGAATGAGCCATATGGTTGCATTAAATCCTGATGGTTCCAAAGCATACATCTCTAACATTGGTTCAAATAGTATTTCTGTTTTGGAAACAAAAACCTTTGAATGGTTAACTCACATCCCAGTCGGTCGAAGCCCGGAAGGTATTGCTATTAGTCCTAATGGCAAATGGCTCTATTGTGCCAACCAAGATGATAACCTTGTTTATGTTATAGACACTACAACTAATGCTCTTGTTGCTCGCATTGGGACAGACAAGCTCCCTATTCGTGTTTCCTTTACAAAAGATAGCAAGATTGCTTTCATTCCGAACCGAGAAGGCAATTGTGTTTCTGTAATTAATGTAGAAATGCATCGTGAAATTAAGCGCATTCCTACAGGCATCTGGCCTGGGGGAACAGTTTTCAACCATGATGATAGCTTTTGTTATGTTGCCAATAATAAGACAAATGATCTCTCAATAATTAAGGTCTCTGATTTGAAAGTTGTTGCAACAATTGATGTTGGGATCCATCCGGATGGGATGGCCTTTTGTCGCATAGAATAGATCTCTTATTAGTTAAAAGGTGGTATTTTGTTGAAGCAAAAAATCCTTATTCTTGAGGACCGGTGCACAGTGTGTGGGCATTGCATCGAAATTTGTCCCCGCGACAGTTTTCGAATTGTCGATGAGAAATTGGTTTTTGATGGCACTTTCTGTCATGACTGTGGTCATTGCATATCCATTTGCCCAAATCAAGCTCTGACACATCAATATCTGCCTAAAGAGGATTTCTTATTGATTTCTGAATCTCTTCCCTCCTCATCTTTTCTGTCTGGTGAGCAGATGTATTTTGCCCTTAAGGCTATTCGAAGCACTCGGGCATACTCCAAAAAGAAAGTTGAGAAAGTTATTCTATCAAAACTTGTGGACATTATTCGTTTTGCCCCTACCGGCCATCATGCTCAAAATGTTGAACTTGTGGTTGTACAGACAGAAGAAATTATAGAGGCGTTAAAAAGAGAAAGTGCTAAAGCCATTGAAAAGTTCCTTAAATTTATTAATAATCCTTTTTTGCTTTTTTTTGCAAAGCTTTTTGGCAAAGGCGCTCAAATTAAAAAAGCAAAACAAGCCAAACCGCGTTTCACGAGAATGTTAAATGGTTTTCAAGAAGGTAAAGATTATCTTTTTCATGGTGCACCTGTAATTTTCGTCTTCCATGCGAAAAAAAACAGCACTGTTCCTGCTGACAATTGCAACCAAGCAGCTGCTTATGTTCGTATTGTAGCTCATGCCTTTGGGTTGGGTTCGTGTTTTATTGGATATTTAATACATTATGCAAAATACAATAAAAAGATTCCAGAATTGCTAAAAATCCCCCCAACAAACGAAATTTTTCAAGTGTTAATCCTTGGCTATCCAAAATACCGCTTTAAAACTTTTGTCTCGAGGAAACCTTCAAAAGTCGATTTTGTTTAAAGAAAAAACGAGAGCGTGAGATTGATGACAGATTTGCGCAAATTCCTGACAGAAAATAAAGAAAATGTTCACGAACTTTTAAACCATATGTGGCAAACTATTGAACAAATTGCTTTTCGTTTTGAGAATACTTTGCCGGATGTGGATCTTGACAACACCCATGGCAATTTTGTAGAAATTAATGACGGCTGGTCAGAAGCGGTATATGCTAATCCTACCTTAACTTTCCCCTATGGTGAGATCGGCTATTCCTTGGATGGCTTGTATTGTGTTGTTGCGGTTGCTCGTGAAAAAATGGTGAAAGAGCACTTCTTAAAAATAATGGAATTTGCTCGAGTTAATGATGAAATTACAATCGAAATTTATGGAGGGGATGACTGTTTTACGACACTCTACCACTCTAGAGACGAAGCTGATTTTGATGACCTATTGAAGAAAATTGAAGATTCTCCGGAAGAAATTTTGCAAATCGATTTCAGTGTGGATGCTCTCCCTGAAGAAGAGGTAAAAGAAGCGTTATTGACTGTTTTTCTTCAAGCATTTACTTATCTCTCAGAATATAATTGCTTGTCTAAGTTACCCTCCTACAAATGAATATTTACTTGAAGGACTTTTCTCTTTTTCCTCAAATAATAATTCCTAATCTGATTTTTTGGTCCAGTATTGAATTAATTTTTCAGAAAGTTCTTTCTGCTTCTTAATCTCTTCTCTGAAAATTGATTTTTCCACTGAAGTAAAATCAAGGTGGAGGTAATTTAAAGTTATGGCAATATCAAATAATGGATAGAAGAATGCTCGTAAAAGGGCAAGTAAAATGCCGATATATAAATAATGAACAGTTTGCTCGAGATAAAAAGTAGCTATCCAAGGGGCAAGAATAGAAATTGTGAAAAATGTCAGAAAGACCCCGAAACAGTTGAAAAAGGTTGTATTGCTTGTCAAGTTCCAGGATTTTTGCAATGCTGCACCAACATGGAGATTATCCTTCGTTAACCCCGGGACAAAATGTGAGATTTTGAAAACGAGGAAAAAGGGGAATAGCATTGCTACTAAAAAGAATACCCACGCCAGGAAATATAATCTTGGCTGGATTAATATCGCAAGAATGAAAAGAAGAATTGGAAAGACAGCGATTGTTAAAATAACAAGCATAAACAAAAGATTCTGCGTTAATTTTTTCGCAGTATTTTCGAATGCGCTAAGAATCTTTCCTTGTTTTCTTTCTGTTGTCAAAATTGTGATGTTAGAAATAAAGTTCATGCGAAGGATGAAGAGAAGAGTTGCAACAAACACTAAAATAATGAAAGATGCCTTTCCGAGATTAGAGGCAAAGTTAATTTCAAATTTGAAAATCATCTTGTCAATAATTAGATTATAAATTAACCCAAACTCGAATTCGACAAGTTGAAAGATCCCAAAAAATGCTAATTCAATTAAAAAAGATATTATAAATAGTATTGGAAATTTTCGAAAATAGATTTTAAAAGCTCCAGTGAAAACTCCTCGGAACCTGGAGCTGTCTACTACTTTTTCAGATTCTGCCATTCAAGTCAACCAATTTTTTCATTTACAATTGAGTAAATTACTTGAGCTTTATTTTAAAAAGAATGTAGTCACTTTGAGAAATGATTTTTCTCGCTCTGTTGCTTCATCTTTGAAGCAGTTGTTGGAAGTATGCAATTCTCGGAAGTGGTAAGCAGAGAATGCCGATAATAAATGCGATGGCCAAATAGATATATTTTGACCAGTGTACCTTTGAAACATCATCTATTGCCCCCGGGTGTTCTCGAAAGCTAAAGAGTAAGATTAAAACTCCGAAGATGGTTGTAAAGGGGTTAATTATCAAAAGCAACGCGAAAATCAGCGAAATGATTCGATGTGTTTTTGCATTAAATATTGCTCTTGATGTGTGTCCACCATCTAGTTGTGATGCTGGCATCAAATTTAGCCCCGTTAGAATTAATCCTACATAGCCTGCAAACATCATGGGATGCATTGCCACCGTTTGGGTGGTGGGATCAAAATACGGGAGGATATGTGCTATTTGTCCAAAATAAATTAAGAATTCTTCGAGTAACACGATGGGAATATCTGCAATATTAATTGGGTCGATAGGTTCTGTGATGTCAATCACATATGTCAATTTTAAACCTATGAGAAAAACCGGGATTGTCACAATAAATCCTGCAAGTGGCCCTGCTATCCCAATGTCGAACATATCATCCCGCGTGGTGAAGGGTTCTTTCTGACGGATCATTGCTCCAAAGGTTCCTAAACTCTGGAATCCTGGTAAGGGGGGGACTGGTATGAAATATGGTAAGGAAGCATCTAATTTCTTAAGCCTTGAAATCGTATAATGGCCTAATTCGTGTACAGTTAGAATTAACATTAATGAGAATGTATAAAGAAAGACGTCCAGCGCAGTTCTTCCTGTGAAATTATATTCTTGAAAGATAGATTTTGTATACTGCCAACCTGCAATTGCAACAGTTAGTATGGTTGCAACAAATAATGCAATGTTCCAACCTATTGATTTGAAGCTAAATCGTTCTTTTTTCGTTTCCGGTCGCCAATAAAAGAAGCGAATGGTTATCTCTTTTCTATCTTGAGAAATTTGTTCATTTCTGATGATTGTTCGTAGATTTCGTTCCTTAAGGAACGGGTCTTCTCGTAATTTTCTGAATGTTTTTTTGGGATCTGTTGGTTTTTGTATGATAAAGACCGGCCCCGCTTCGCTGTTGTGTGTCTCTTTAATTTTGAGGTATTTCGTCAAAGCCTTTTTCAAATCATCAATGGAGAAATCGATGGGAACAAATTCACGATCGCGAGGGGAAAAGATTGCCATCCGGAAAGTTGGTTGAAGTATTTTTTGCTCTGTTTGTTGTTTTGGTATGTGTTCTATTGCTTTCTTGGTTAGTGGTGCCCCACAGACGGAGCAAAAATCACCTGAGGTGGTTGCTTTACAAAGCCAGCATTTCCCTCCCTCAAGAGGTTCTGTACGTTCCAAGATTTCTTTCCGCGTCTTTTCCTCTAAAGGCGCAAGGCACTTTTTACAGTAGATCTTTTCTTTCTGCGTTGTAATGTCCGCTCCACAGTGCCAACAAAACTGGATTTCTGATGGGGGAGAAATCCTTCTATCATCAAATGGATTCCCCTTTTTTTCAGGTTTTTCATCCAAATTGTTATTTTCTTTTTCAGTTGGCACTGCTATCTTCCTCTGTTCATTAGATATCTATCAATCGTTCAATCGATATTAAAAAGCCTATCATATAATTGTTAAAAATTTCTTCTTACAAATTTACGGCTTTTCTTGGCCCTTTAGTTTACTTGTTGCATTTTTTTCATTTAATTAGAAACGCTGGGATTGGAACGCAAAACCCCCCAACTATAAGCATTATCCCATAAAGCAAATAACGACTCCAATGCATTATTTCGGCTTCATTTGTTGTTGGCGAACGAAAACGTGACAATGGTATAAATAACAATAAAATTCCCAATGCCCAGGTGGTGTAGTTGAGCATAACGATAACAGCGGTCAAAAAAGATAGGATTTTCGACCATTTGTCGTTAACCATGCATCGTGTTAATTGCCCCCCATCCAAAATTGCCCCCGGGAGGAAATTAAGCCCATTAATTATCATCCCTATTAAACCAGCTTGAGCAACAGGATGTAGGAATTTTAATTGTGTTGTATAATCAAAAGGTGGCGAAATTGCAGTCAGTTTAGCAAATGAATCCAGAAGTCTCTGAAGGAAAATCAGTGGGTTAAATTTGCTTAATTTTATCGCTTCTTCAATTACTTCTTGGGGGAAAGTGGTTTGAGTGAAAAGAAACGGAAATGCCGAACCTAGTAAATATGTTCCTATTGAAAGAATCAGCCCGAAGAAAGGAGGAAAAAAGAAGACGTCAAAGAGAGGCTGTTTTTTCCGGGCTGGTTCTATTACTCGAACAATCCCGCCTGCCATACCAAGCATAAAGAAGCTTAGAAAACCTGGCATTGTTGGGAGAGGAATAAAATATAATGGAGTGATCTTAATAGCTCTCTTTTTTTGGAGGAGAACATGCATCACTTCGTGTAAGATTAGTTTTATGTTTAAACAGAAGCTGAATAAAAAGATGGTTTGGACGAATCCGTGAGAAAGGGCAAATAAGCGGTAAATTTTCCGATAATAGAAAAAACCGTTAATGAATATTGATAGTTCTGTAAGAAGTAGTAAGATAATTTGCCATTTTACTGTTGCTAACGAAAAACGTTTCTTTATTTGTAGTTCTTTTCCCCAGTAAAAGAACTCAACTTTAATTAGTTGGATGTCTTTCTGTGGTGCTTTTTTCTTCTTAAAGCTTACTCGAATGTCATTTAGCATAAAGAGTTCATTTTCCTCAAAAAGTTCCAAGTCCTTTTGTTTTTCAGGTTTTAAGATAATGATCTCTGGACCTAAGGGCGTACGGGCAGCATTATAGATTTTAAAGTGTTTTTTTGCAAGTGCCAGCAATTCTGCATAGGAAATATTTACTTCAACTATTGACTGGTCTTTAGGTGAAAAAAGAGTGATTCTCTCGTGTTGTTCTTCATCGAACTTTCTCGATTTTTGTTTTATAGTTAGTTCTTCTATTCCCTTTCTTGTCAAGGGGCTTCCGCAAATACCACAAATGTCCCCAGAGGTTGTTCCTTTACAACGCCAACATCGCATATTTTTTACCGGTTCAATCTGTTTTTTGATTTTCTTTAGCAAACTATTTTTCAAAGGCATTTTGCATTTGTCGCACCAGAGTGCCTTGTGAGGTACCAATTCATTACAGTTCCAGCAGAGCTTTTTTGTCCGGTTCTCTTCTTCTCGAGCCATTTTTTTCTTCCAGGACGGCAGTTCTTATTTTATGCTTGCTTTTCTTGTTTGTTTATAATGTCACTTCCTCCCTTTTATCGTTTCCTTGCTAATTTATAGCTTGTAATTGCATCTTTTCTTTGAAAATCGTGTTGCTAACATAAAAAGAGACATTTCGTAAAACCTAAAAGAGCTATGGTAAAAAGAGAGGTTATTTGTGAAATAAAGCTCTGGAAGCAGAGTTCTCTGGTGTAAATAAATGAGTTCGTTTATTATACGGCGATTTAATCCCACAACTGACCTTAATGCAGTCCAAAACATTAATCGAAATTGTTTACCGGAAAATTATCCCCGTTTCTTTTTCACGGAAATTTATGAACGTTTTCCTGATGGTTTTAATATTGCCATTGACGAGACGACGAATGAGGTAGTCGCCTATGTTATGACACGCATCGAGAAAGGGTTGTCTAATTTTGGTTTTGGATTATGTAAAAAAGGTCACATTATTTCTATTGCTGTCATGCCTCAATATCGACGAAAAGGTCTCGCCAAAAAATTGATGCTTGCAGCAAACCATGCTTTACGCCTGCGTGATGTAAAGGAGGTTTATCTCGAGGTTCGTGAATCTAATCAAGCTGCTATCAATCTTTATCAGCAATTGGGTTATATAACAATGAAAGTTTCCAAACGCTACTATTCAGATGGCGAAGCTGCTCTAATTATGGTTGCGAAAATTTGATCATTTCTTTTTTTAAAAATGCATTAAGTTGAAAGTTTTTTTAAAAGTTTGTTAAAAAAAGGAAAAAAGGGAGCTGTTTAGTATTCTCCCATGTCAGGCATACTACCAGGTCCGCCGCTAGGGGCTCCACCACTTGAAGCTTTGGCTGCAATTACGTCATCAATTCTTAGGATCATTTGTGCGGCTTCACTGGCTGAAGAGATGGCCTGACGAGCAACGCTTATCGGTTCAAAAATCTTCTCTTTGACCATGTCTGTTGGTTTTCCTGTGAGAAGATTAACACCAGCATTCTTGCTCCCTTTATCATGCTCAGCTGTCAATGAGACTAGCACATCAATTGGGTCAAGGCCTGCATTCTCTGCAAGTGCGCGTGGAATTATTTCAAGTGCTTTAGCAAATTTTCCCACTGCCAATTGCTCGCGCCCGGCAAGGGTATTTGCATATGCTTTTAATTTCTGGGAGAGATAAATTTCAGGTGCTCCACCACCTGGAACAACTACGCCATCTTGAATGATATTGCGAATAACACAGAGGGCGTCATGAATAGATCGTTCTGCTTCATCCACAATAAGATCAGTTCCACCACGAATGAGAATGCTCACGCTCTTTGGATTGGGGCAACCTTCTACAAAAACAAAGTCGTCGTCAGCAATCTTGCGTTCTTCGACATTCTTTGCATGACCAAGGTCGCTTTCTTCAATACCATCAATACGTGTGAGAATCTTTGCGCCTGTAGCTTTTGCGAGTTTCTCCATGTCTGATTTTTTAATCCGTCGAACAGCGAGAATGCCTTTCTTAGCTAAGAAGTGTTGAGCAAGGTCATCGATGCCTTTTTGTGAAAGGATAACATTCGCACCTGAAGCGATGATTTTGTTTACGAGGTCTTCAATCATGGTTTGTTCTTGATCCAAAAATGCTTTCATTTGATCTGGATTTGTAATGTTGATTTTTGCATCAAATTCTGTTTTTGTGACCTCAATTGGCGCATCAATAAGGAGGATTTTTGCATCAGTAATTTTCTTAGGCATACCAGAGTGAACAACACTCTTGTCTAAAACGATGCCTTTAATCAATTTGGTCTCACTGAGCGATTCGCCTTTTTTCTTTTCAACTTTAATGTTATCAATATCACAGATGCGCTTTCCATCTTTCTCAACTGTGATGGCCATTGCAGCTTCTATCACAAGGTCTGCTAAATAATTGCTGTGTCCGGCAATAACTTTACTCCCCATTGAGGTGCGAACACCATCTTTTATGAGATCACGGTCATTAAGGTCCACTTTGATTGCCAAATCATTGAGATATTCTAATGCTTTGGCAGTTGCTTTGCGATAGCCATCAACAATTATGCTAGAATGAACATCTTGAGCGAGAAGCTCTTCAGCTTGCTTCAATAGTTCACCGGCAATAATAACAACAGTAGTTGTGCCGTCTCCAACTTCATCATCTTGCACTTTTGCAAGCTCGACAACAAACTTTGCAGCAGGGTGCTGAATCTCCATCTCTTTCAAAATTGTTGCGCCGTCGTTGGTAATAACCACATCTCCAAAGGAGTCGACGAGCATTTTGTCAAGCCCTTTGGGCCCTAGAGAGGAACGGATGGCTTCAGCAATAACCTTTGCTGCTGCGATATTATTTTGTTGAGCATTTTTGCCTGTAGTCCGTTCTGTCCCTTCCTTTAAAAGAAGAACTGGTTGTCCTCCAATATTTACTAGACTCATTGTATCATGTCACCTTTTAATTTTCGTTTGGTTTTCTTTTGCCAGTTATTCGGCGTTTTTCGGTGATTTGTACTGATATTTAAATCTTACTAATAATTCCTTTAACTCATAGTGCTGAGAAATCAGATGGCTGGGGGACATTCTGTGGTTAGGAGGAGAAGGGACAAAAGTATTTTCAGCATAATTTGATGGTGAACTTTTCTTTCTCGTGAAAATCTTTTTGAGCTGCCAATCCTTTTTGTATATTGAAGCCAATGACTCCCTATTCTGCAGAAGCTCGTACAAAGGCAAATTTCGTGCGCATGTGTGGTGAGCTAGCTTGTTTACTCGAGGTCTCTGCCAGTCCTAAACCGGGTAATGTCCATCGCTTCAGTGATTTTGCCGATCTTCGTTATGAAGACTTCCTTGCTTCTAGCGTTTCATTGGGTTATTGGCTTGAAAGTTTGGCTTTGAAAGGTTATCTTCTTTCGTGTGATCAGCTCTCTTGGGATAAACTCGAGTTGGGTTTGACTATTCGTTCTGCCGTAGAGCAAAGTAAGTTTTTCCATACACGAGGAAACACTAACCTAGGTATCATTCTTCTTTTTTCACCCCTTGCTGTTGCCGCAGGCCTAAGTGCTAGTGAAAATCCTTTTCTTTCCCTCGAGTGTCTTATTCCTAATGTGCAAAAAGTTATGGCTCAAACTACTGTCCAAGACTCCATACACGTTTCGGAAGGAATTGCCTTTCTTTCTCCGGGTGGGCTTGGAAAAGTTGCTAAATATGATGTCACTCGTTCTGGTTTTCGTGAGGAGCTTCTTGCAGATAACGTCAATTTACTTCAATTAATGTCTCAATGTTCTGAACGTGATAATATCTGCTATGAACTCTCTAATGGTTTTCCTATTGTTGTTCAGACTGGTTTTCCTACTTTCCGTTCTGTTCTCGAGTCTTCGCAGGATATCAATCTTGCGACCATTAATACCTATCTTACGATTCTTTCAAAATATCCTGACTCTTTAATTAAACGGAAATTTGGTCTCGACCAAGCAAATGCTATTTCACAGCGTGCTTCTGCCATCCTGGAAATCGGTGGCGCAACTACTCTGGAGGGAAGACGTGAAATCGAAGCTTTTGATATTGAACTTCGAGAAGAGGAGAAATTAAATCCCGGCACGACTGCTGATCTTGTTGCTGCCACTCTTTTTCTTCACTTTCTCACCGGCGGAAAACTTTGAATTTGCTTTCTTTCTGATACTTCCTCTGCAATTTTTGGTTTTAAATGCTGTTTTGTTATTTTCTGTCATAACAAAAACATTATTTTAGGCAATAGTAAAAGAAAATTCATAACAATTAGTGTGTTAAAATATAAAAGCCATTTTATAATATACCAAAGGACGTTCGATTGTCTTGAGTGATGAAGTACCCGAAGATATTGAAACATTAAAGCGTGAATTAGCATTCTATCGCAATCAAACAAAAGTATTACGAGAAAAAAATCGTGATTTACGCAATGCTTTGCTCCTTGCAGAATCAAAAGAAGCCCCAACCGAAAAAGGGAGAGAGATTGCTGACGAGTCACTCTCTGATATCCGTAAAATCATCTCAGACTCGAAAAAGCAGATCACCGATAAACTGAGCCAGTTCAAAGAAACGTTAAAAGAAACAAGTGCTGGTCAAAGTAAAACAGCTGGGAGTACATCTACTCCCACCTCCCCTGTTTCACCTTCAGCGAAAGCTCAAGCAACCTCGCCCGAAACGGAGGTTTTAGCTCGACAATGCGAATATTTGAAACAGGAAATCGAACGGCTTGAAAATTTCCTCGAACAATCAGAAATGGTCAATAACCGTTTGCGAGAACTATTAACTCAACATAATATTGATGTTAGTGAGATTTCCAAAGCAATTAGTGAGGTTTCTAAATCAGCAATCTCCCCGAAGGCACGGCAACGACCTTCTCCAGCAACTTCTGCCACATCAGCACCCACACAAAAGCCCGCTGTGAGTGCTACTAAACCTGCGGCGGCATCTACTCCGACAGTTACCGCAAAGCCAACCCCCAAACCAGTAAAGGAATTGGACCCCGAAATCGCAAAAATATTTAATGCTTTCCGAGCAAAGTTGGGTCAAAATTTGAGTGAAGATGATATTAAGATAGAAATTTTGAATTTGCGTGAACAATTAATGGACCTCATCCCCCACTCACGAGTCTTTTATGAAATGCAAATGGAATATCGTCGCTGGAAACGAGGTACAAGTTCAATTGCTAATCTTAAGGATGCTCTAAAAGAATGGGAGAAAACCATCGCTTCAATGTAAATATCTTCTTTTTTCCTTTCTTTATTGCTGTATTAAACTCACCCTTCTATTCCCTTTGAAAATAAGGAGGAGGGGAGTGAGAAAAGTCGGTTCCCCTCCATTTCGGATGTAGTGGAGGACTGATATCCCAAATTGTTTGGGATGACAGTTCGAGGTGAGAGGTGAGGCACTAAATAAATCCTTTTTTTCTTTATTAAAGAGCTATAACACTCTAATACTCGTTACAACCAGTAGCTAATCTCATTCTGATGTTACCAAGCGAACATCCTATTATCACATATCCAGCTTTTTTCTCTTTCATTTCTATAGAAGTTTTTTAATATCATACTACAAAAACGCTTTTATGTTATTATTTGCATATACTACCATGGTGGTAACTGCTTGAGCTTCACACAAGACATCATTGAAGAACTGAAAAAATTAGGCTTTAATGAATATCAAGCCAAAGTTTACACTGCGTTAGTTGGACTTGGGGTCGCAACAGCTTCGGAAATATCAAAAGCAAGTGGTGTCCCTACAAATAAGGTCTATTCGGTAATTGATAGTTTAAAGGAGCGGGGATTGGTTTTTGCTCAAGAAAGTGATACAAGTGCAAATCGTTATCGTCCCCGGAGTCCTGATGCAGTTATGAAAGAGCTTCGCAGTGAATATGAAAAGGCTTTTCAAATTACTGAACAAAAACTCTTTGCGCTTTATGAGCGGAGCAAGAAATCATTTATCCCTGAGTTGTGGATTCTCCGTGGTGCCCAGGCTGTCTTTAGTAAAATCAAAGATATGATAATGGATGCAACTGAAACAGTCAATATTGGCATCGACAGTTCTTTTGATTTGCAGCTTTATGGCGTTGATCAAGTGTTAAAAGAAGCAAGCAGTTTCCTAAAAAGCATTAAAATTATTACCGGGAAAGATGGTATTGATAATCCAAACGAAGTTAATATTTTAATGAGTTTAGCTGAATTTGCAGAGATTCGAGTCTCCGAGAATTTCCATGCAATTTGGGTTATTACTGATTCTCGTGAAATCCTGCAAGGCGCCTACGCTCAATTAGAGGGTGGTATCGAATTGGGTATTATGGCCACTTGGAGTGATAACGAAAGTTTTGCAAAGCTCTGGGAACGGTTTGCAGATTCTCTTTGGAAAACTGCAACCTCCTTTGAAGAGATAAATTTGCCCTCAGCTTAAAAAAAGGAGAAAAAAAAGAACCTTATTTTTTTCTAAAAAAATTACGCGGTTTGCCAGAAGCTAAACTCCGTTTCTTCTTCTTCTGGCTCCTTTTTCTTCTTTTCTTTATCTTTTTCTCTTTTCATGATCTCTTTCACGAGCCCTTCAAAGAGATCCGGCACACTGACCCCTGTCTTAGCAGAGGTTTCAAGGTAGAATAAATTCTTCTCTTTTGCGAATTCTTGCCCCTCTTCTGTCGTTACTTTTCGTTGTTCAGCAATATCGATTTTGTTTCCTGCTAGTATGACTGGAATATCGCCTGCGTTTTGCCTGATTTGTTTGAGCCAGTAATCCAAGCTGTTAAAGGAGTTTCGATTGGTTATATCAAATACAAGTACGCCCCCAGCTGCGCCTGAGAAATAAAAAGGTAATAGCGACATGACAAATTCTTGCCCGCCGGTATCCCATAATTGTAGTTTAATATGCTTATTATCGATGACGAGGTTTTTCGTTAAGAAATCAACCCCTAGCGTGGGAAGATAAGATTCTCTGAAACGATCCTCTGCAAAACGAATTGTTAAGCTTGTCTTCCCCACCTTGCCAGCTCCTACAATAATTACTTTAAATAAATGTTGATATTGGGGGCCTTTTTGTCGCGAAATTTCTGGTTCCTCCTAATTTTACACTCGAGTCTTATCAATATATTAATCTCTTCATTTTTATATTATTTGAAAAGTGATAAACTATCTTCGAGCCCACAATTCGACTCCCAGAATCTTCTTTCTCGAGACTAAAATTCTAGGATAGTAGTTCTCCACTGGAAAAACTCCCTCAGGCAAAGTTGTTACTTCTTCAAAGGAGAATTTTCCTTGCGATAAATCATTTTTGTTTTCGCCGATAACGAGGTAGAGTTTGTTACCAATCAAAACATAGTCACAACTCGATTTTGCCGGTGATTCTAGAGCCGTCATTGCCGTATAAACTTTGGCTAATTTTGGTGGCATGTCTTCGGGTGGTTTTAACCCTTTTCTTTTAGCTGGTTGTTTCGTTTTGGTTGGGGTTGTTTTCTTTGATGTTGTTGTCTTTGTAGTCTTTTTCTTAGTTGTTGTTGTTGTTGTCGTCTTTGTTGTAACCGTTTTAGAGGGTGGGGGTTTTGGTTTCTCAATTTGAGCGGGAGGAGGATTCCTTGGTTGTTCGATGGACTTCTCCTTTTCTTCCTCATCAACTATCCCTCCCAAATATTCGAGGATGGGCTTAAATTCTTCATCTATCCCTTCTGCTTCTTCGATATGTATAATTGGATACCCCCCTTTCTGCAAACGCAAGGCAGATGCTTTTCTAGCAGAAGCAAATTTCTGTACAATGGAAACATTGGAACCTTTGAAAAGGTAGATACGACGACTATCAAAAGAGACGACGATTAATAAGCTATCGTGTGTCACTTTCACATCATTTGGGTCAATCTGAATATCTTCCCCATCTTCTGTAATTTCATATAATTCAATTAACATTTCTCTCACATTCTATGGTAATACTTTTAGTTTTTTTCTTTAAAAAAAAGACTTTCGTTTGTGGCATTTGTTGAAAAAACCTGTTCGATAAGTTTCTTAGGCTAATAGTTTTCTTTTAATTTCTTCCTAATAATTTTTCAACAAGTGGAAAAACCTTTTTCAATAAAAATCAATTAGAAATGAAGCAAGGTGACGTTTGCTTATGCAAATAGTTAACAAAGAACAAGTCTCAAATGAAGTTTCAGCAATTTTGGATGAACATGTGTATAAAAAGAGTAAAGAAATGTGGGCTTTTTTAATGACCAATGAAGAAATTCAAGAAATAATAAAAAGCTCCAATCACTTGGCTGTTAAATACTTGCGGTATACGGACCATGGCTTGGATCATGTCACGATTGTCTCACGAAATGTCCTTCAATTATTGGATATTACTCGAGGTGAAATTACCCCAGCTTTAATTCATCACAACCTTGGCGATCAAGATGATGTTGCTCTTGTTTGTCTAACGGCTGCTTATCTTCATGACATTGGCCATGTAACGCATCGATCGTTTCATGAATTAATTTCCTCTTTAATGGTTAAGGAACTTATTTACCCAAAATTAAAGAAAATATATCCGGTTACTGCAAAAAGAATACAGCTTCTTTCACATATTCAACATGCAATTTTCGCTCATGCAATGGATATTGCCTGTCTTACGCCGGAGGCAGGATTTGTCACCATCGCTGATGGCTTGGATATGACGCAAGGACGAAGCCGCAAACCATATGATCTAGGCAAAGTTGACATCCATTCAATCTCTGCTTTAAGTATTACAGAGGTTGAGATTTTAAAAGGAACCAAGAAAAAGCCCATCCGATTAAATATTCATATGATCTCCGAGGCGGGAGTATTTCAAGTGGAAGAAGTTTTCCTCCCCAAACTTCGTTCGTCTGGTTTGGCAGATGAGGTTGAAATTAATACTCTTGTGAATGGAAAGCCCATTGCTTTATCACAGGTTCTTCGGATGTATAAGAAATTTTGACGATCTTTAGACTTTTCTTTCTTATTTCTCTCCTTTTATTAATCTAATCGCCAAAATGGTTTGAGTATTTTTCGAAGCGCTTGTAATGTCTCTTTATATTCGGATATATTGCCACCCGAGAGTAATTTCTTCTCAGGCTCTTTTGCATAGTCGAAATCCTTCAAGAACGGTGAAATGCTTGCAAGGACAGCTTCGCCCAGTTCCTTAAATTTGTATCCTCCTTCCAGCGAGTAAATAACTTTCCCCCCACAGAGTTCTTCCGCAAGCTTTTTGATTCGTTCACTTAGAACTTGAAAGCCAAAGGTTGAATATGACAAATGACCATACGGATCTTCTCTTAAGCCATCATATCCTGCAGAAACAAGTAAAATCTCTGGTTTATATTCTCGTGCTATGGGTACAATGAATTTGTCAAATGCATGTAATGCTTCCAGATCTCCTGCTTGCAACGGTAATGGAATACAAATGTTGTACCCTTCTCCATCTTTTTCGCCGATTTCGTAAACTCTCCCTTGGAAGGGGAAGCTATAATTGGGATTGGCATGTATAGATGCTTTCAAGATGTCACTCCGGTTGTAGAAAAGGTCTGCAGTACCATTACCATAATGATTGTCAAAATCGAAAATCATAATTCGCTTGGCTTTTTTCATCTTGAGAAGATAATTAGCTGTAAATGCCACATTATTGAAAAAGCAAAACCCCATGGCATTTGTGCGTGTTGCATGATGTCCTGGAGGGCGTACAAATGCAAAAGCAAAAGTGTTTCCTTCTTTCAATGCTTCTTCAGCGGCTAATTTTGTCCCTGCTACTGCCAGTAACGCAGCAGAAAATGTATGTTCTCCTATAATTGTGTCAGCAGTAATAGCTACATCACCGATCATACTTCCATGTTTTATTAGCTCAATTAGTTGGTCGCTGTGAATGTCTTTTAGAGCTGTTTCCTCTATGGGTTCTGGAGTAAGTACCTTCACTTCAGGGTGGTCATAAATGCCTGCCGCAGTAAGTGCTTTCTTAATTACTTGAAGTCGCCGTGGGCTTTCGAGGATGTTGGGCATTTTATGTTTCAAATACATGTTGTGTTCTATAAAAGAAATCATTGCAATGCTCTCAAATGACTTTATTTTAATCGTTCTTCACTTAACATAATAGTTAGTTCCCTTTTATTTGTTCTTGTGCGAAATAAGGGAATAAGAGCAAACAATTGGTTGAAAGTGTGAAGGATTATTTGTTAATAGCTTTTTCTGCAAGCAGTAGCACAATCTCGATTTGCTCCTTTGCTGTTCCTAGATAGTTTTCTGGATGGTCAAAAATCTCTTTTAGCTCTTTTTCGGCGATTGTTTTCATAATTTCTTTGTTTCTTTTTAACTCGTCGAAAAGTGGCTTGTTCTCTTGATAGGCCTTCATTGATAGTTCTCGTAAGAGTTCGTGGGCAACTTGGCGATTCATGCCATTACGAACAAGTTCTGTCATCACCGCTTCAGCCATTACGATTCCTTTCGAAAGGTTGAGGTTCTCTTTCATCTTCTCGGTATTTATTATAAGCCCTTCTGTAACGAAATCAAAATCTAAAAGCATTTGATCTAATGTTAAGAAGATACTGGGATGTAAATATCGTTCATTTGCGCTATTTGCGAGATCCCGTTCATGCCAGGTGACAATGTTCTCGAGGACCGGTGTTGCGTATCCTCGCATCATTCTTGCAAGCGAGCTTATTCGTTCACTTTTCTCAGGATCACGTTTGTGGCTCATTGTACTTGAGCCGACTTGTTTGTCAGATTTAAACGGTTCGCGAACTTCGCCTATTTCTGTTCGTTGAAGATTTCGAATCTCTGTTGCAAATTTATCCAATGAAGACGCAAGAAGTATCAAGCTCAAGAAAATCTCTGCAATAATCTCTCTCGAGAGGAGTTGATTGGTAATGATTGCAGGTTTAATTCCTAAACGGTCCATTGTAATTTGGACAATTCTATCAGCATGAATCCCATAGGCTGCACGGGTACCAACGGCACCTGATAATTTTCCTATCACTCGATTCTGCGAGATATATCTGATGTTCTCAAGGTGTCGAATTAATTCCTCGAGCCAGATGGCGATTTTATGCCCAAAAGAATAAGGCACTGCTTGTGAGCCATGTGTCCGGCCAATACAAACAGTTTCTTTATGTTCTTTGACAATTTTAATGAGATTCTGAATCACTTTTACAATTCTTTGTTCTATTAGTCCTAATGCTTGTTTTGTTCTTACCGCTTCGGCTGTGTCTATAATGTCGTTGCTTGTTGCACCGAGATGAATATATGCTCCGAATTCTCCCACCTGCTCTGCAAATGCTCGTACAACAGAGGCAATGTCATGAGAGATTTCTCGCTCAATTTCTGCAACTCTCTCAAGTGTGACGAATTTGGTTGAAGCTTTCTTTTCTATTTCTTCTGCCGCCTTTTTTGGTATATCCCCAACTATCGCATGAGCGTAGGCAATTGCCGCTTCAACTTTTAATAGTAATTCTAATCTTTTTTCTCGTGAAAAGAGCTGTCGCATCTCTTCACTACCGTATCGCCAATCGATGGGATGCAAACAACTCGTTTTATCTTTAGTCATTTTTTCTTTTCCTCTAACGAACAGTATGTAAAACGTAGATAGAGGGTTTTTTAAAATTGTCTCTTACACTTAAGAAAACTCTGGCAGTTTTACTTTGACCATTTTTCTCTGACGGTTATTAATAGCTAGAATAACGTTTCTGCTTATTATTAGAAGTGTTAATATAACAGCCACAAAAAACAAGAGAACAGGGGTTAAATGGCGATTTATTATTACTAACCAAAGATTTACACTAATAAAAAGGCTATAAATCACTGCTAAAATGATTGGTTCAGAGAATGATCTCTTACCAAGATTGCCAAGAAGTAGTAATATTGCCAGTAAAATTTCCGGAGTGAAATAGGCGCTATAAAATTTGAACGTCCCTTTTGGCATGAAAATATGCGTGGCAATCATATAAATTGCTACTATTGAAAATAATTCTGTTGAGTCATTTTTCCCTCGAAATGATCTCCATAATAATGGAATCGCTAAGACATTGGCACTTAGAATCATTAAGAACATTGAATTAATACCAAAAGCAATTCCATCTAAAATTGCTCCTTTAATACCAAGAAATTTCATTGCAAATGAAAATGTTACCGGCTCAGCCTTGTCCGGTAGGAGTATCGTGGTGGAAAGACTTAACATTTTTCCTGGGAAGAGAAGATGTACCCCATAATAAAGAGGTGTTATAAAGAGCCATGGAATTGACCCTAAAAAGACAATTCCCAGAAAATACATAACAATCATGCCACTCTCAAAAAGAGCTTTTCTCACCTTTGTTTTGCGTACTTTTTTCCCCAGCATCACCATGAAGAGAGGGTAGGTTAAGAAAAGGGCATTTTGTTTCGTTAGTGTTGCTATTGCTAACCAGAAGACTACGTGTCGCCACTTGTTTTCGAGAACAAAGTAGAGAGCAATCAAGGTAAAGAGTGCTACCGGCCCGGTGTTTAACCAATAAACACCGTTGTAAATAATGTTAATTGGTGCGAATGCCATTAAAAGTCCACCACCGGTAGCAAAAAAGTGTCTTTTAGATGATGCAAGGGCTTTATAAATAATTAAAAAGACCATTCCAGCGCATGCTGCATCGGTTATAATTAGTGGAAGTGCTATGTAGAGATAGATTCTGCCAAGGCGCCAAAAACTAAGCAAAATATAGAGGAAAAATGGTGGGTAAGAATAATAGTACAATGGGTTGGTGGAGTTTTCAGCAAGATGCCAGTCAGAAAAGGGGTACCATCCATCTTCGTACCATCCTTTTACCCAAGAAACATAGTAATAATCAAAATCCATATACCCTTCAAGAGGGACATTATTGGGATTTAGCATAATGACTCTATTCCAAACAATTTCTAAATTAGAGACAGCATAATT
>Ga0190348_1000156_pt1 | contig 19093 bp, 21 predicted proteins | sample 48721367_MG_FD_161658 | JGI IMG/M metagenome (GOLD analysis project Ga0190348, IMG submission 161658) | Hydrothermal vent microbial mat bacterial communities from Southern Trench, Guaymas Basin, Mexico - 4872-13-6-7_MG | ecosystem: Environmental > Aquatic > Marine > Hydrothermal vents >... | reverse complement strand
CTCCTTTTTAATAACTAATTTGACAATGTGTTCCAATGACTTTAACAAAGGATTAAAGGCTTCAGGACGGTATTCTTTCTTGAATTTTCCTTCCTCGTTGAGGATGATCTCTTTAGGCGTGTTTTTTAAAAGAATTGATAAAGCATCTTTCGCATGTTGGCAAGAGCCGCAAAAAATATTCCCGTCAAGATCAGGAAAGACATCCAAAACATCTGCCGCTTCAAACAATTGTCTAACATGTCTTTGTGAAATTTTCGTCCCCCAAAGGAGGTCTTGTTTGTTAACGAAAATTGTATAGGGGATTTTTCCAGCTTTTATCTCTTCGCCTTTGAGTTCTTTTAGCTCTTTTAAGGACCAAATGTTTTCCTCCCAATTATTAAGGTCAGCATCGACAACAATAACCAACCCATGAATGCCCTTTAAAACAACCTTGCGTGTTTCTATTAAGCGCTTTTGTCCTGCAGTCGTGAAAACGTGGATCTTGAAGAGAAAGTCATCAGAGTTCGGTTTTTTCCCGAAACCAAAAACCGCCTGATCAAAAAATACCGTCCGTCCCGTTGCCTGATCCGCAACGGTCACAAAATCGATAACACTTTTAGGGTCCTCCAATGTTTTTATAACTTTAATAGCAGTGACTGTAAATGTCTTCCCTGACATACTAGGACCCCAATAACAGATTTTCAATGATCTGATTGTTCGGTATTTATGTATCAGCATTTGTTACTTTCTCCATAGAATTTTTGTTTTTCACTTATGGGCTTCTATGTGAATGATAACCTCTTTGCATTCTGGGCATTTCTCACTCCAGGGAATTCGAGCAAAACAATTAGAACAGATCATTTCAGGTTCTTGTTCTACTTCCCCCGGTTTGAAAAGCGCATCTGGTTCTGGGTGCTTCATTAATGGTTGAGGGTCAGGTATTTCTTCAACTTTCTTAATATCTTCGCCTAATTCTTTCTTCACTCTGTTGATATAAGGATTAACTAAATCGAGACGCCGGTTTGCTGCTTCTAATAATTCAGTATTGCTTTCAGAAAGCTTTACAGCGTTTTCGAAATAATGTTTGGCTTTTAAGAGGTAGAAATGTGATTCGTTTAATTGGTTATTGTTTGAATAGCCAACTGCAATGTAAAAACAAGCCATCCCCAATTCTGTTGAGGCGAAAATCTTTACTCGAGTATCGGTTGTTTCAGGAAGATCAAAATTCATCATAGAAAATCGGTATGATGCTGCCCCCGCAAAAAGCTTGGCAGCGCGCTCAAAATTGCCTTGTTTCCGAGCGATAAAGGCTTCTGCTTTTGTAAGTTCTGCTTCAATCTCGATTTTCCGCAATAGAAGCATTTGATAAAACGGGTAAGCATAGCTTTCAGGTTCTGGTTTCAACTTTTTCATGAAAAGAATCGCGCCTTTTATTGCCGAGTAAGCAGAGATGAAGAAATAACGATATTGTGGACTTGTTTGGACGTGTTTTTGAGCATTTGCTTGATAGACGAGAGCGACCAAATAAAGTAAAATAGCAACCTCGTAATTCTCATCAACAAACCGGCCTAAATAACCATTGGTTAGTAAAATCCATTTGTTCTTTACTCCGAGTTGTTTCAATTTTGTTTTCATAAATATCTTTGCTAAAATCCTGGCGATTTTTTGGAGTGCTTGGATTTGTTGTACGGGTTCTTTCATGGGAAAGATAATATCAATAAGATTAGGAAGTTTTGTGAGAATTTCATCGACAATTTCAAGCTTAGCAGGGTTGCCTTCATTTTTACTGTTTTCAAGTTGTTTTACAAATCCTCTCAAAAAATTCTGCTCTTCTTCCAAATAGTCATTGATGTCTTTTAATTCCAAGGGGATCTTATAGAGATAACTCATCATTTGTCACCATTTTTTTATGTCTTATAGATAATTTATTCCACAACGACAATTGCGCCGATAGCATCGTCGAGTGAAGGTCTTTCCGGTTTAATTTCTTTGACTTTTTCGCCGCCTTCAGCTGTCTCTATCTTTTTAATTTTGGGCGGTCCGCCAGGGACCGACGGTTCGCGCTTTTTTGGTGTTGGCCTTATCTGCATGTCTTCTCTTGGAGGGGTCAATCTTTGAGGTGCTGCTGTCTGGCCTTCGCGTAGATTGTTCATCATTTTAGTCATAACTTCAGCAAATTGCCCAAAAACCGCTTGGAGGGTTTCTTCAGTACCTCTTGTGGTCTCTTGGCCGGCATTTAACCCAAAAACTCCGCGTTCTATACGCATTTTAAGCCGGATGGAATCACGAACCCATTCTGCTCTGCCGCCTGCAGGAATATTTTCTTCAATATATTCAATGATGTCCGCATGTTTGTTGGGACTAAGAGTAATAACGATATTCATTGGTTCCGTCCCACGAGGAGACGTGGGCGTTTTTACAGAAATACTCCTCTTTAGAGCAGATATTAGGCTTCGCCTTTTGCTTTTTTCAAGTTGAGAACTGTCTGAGGCTTCAATCCATTCCTTTGGGATGGCCGCCTTCGTTTCTTTCTTTGTTTCTTTTCTTTGTTTTGTTTTAGAGCTGGTTGGTGTTTCCTTGCTTTTTGTTGGCGTCTTTTTCTTCTTGCTCTCAGCGGGCTTTTTTGTGGGCTCTTTAGAACTCATTTCCATTATCATCTCCTAAGTCTGAAACAAATTTCCGAGCAAAAAGCTCAAACCCTCTTGAATTGGACATTACCGGGTCTTCGGGAATAATCAACATTTCAGGGTGTTCTGCCAATCCGGCTTGTTCAAATCCTTCCTTAATTCTATCACCAAAAATGTGTACGCCTCCTCCACATAAGATTATTCTCTCAATAATTGCGTCTGGGGGTAAAGTTCCTATCAGACGATTAACCTCGTCAAGAATTACATCAGCGATGATATCAATATGGTATTCTTTCATGCCAAGAATGTCCCATTTCTCACCACCTATCGTGAGCATATCCATACCTTGCGATAAAGCGGACATGAGATCAAAGGGACGAATGATCTTGCCGGTTTGATTTTGTAACTCTTGAGCAATCCGGTGGGTTAACGTGTCCGTTGCTTCTTCTAAACTCCCAGAAGCTTGTCGCATAACTCTCCCCTCATATAAGGTTAGAATGTCTGTTGAACCATGGCCAATATCAATGACTATCGCATCAACTGCCCGAGACTCACCAATACTCTTAAGCGTATAATAATATGTTCCGAAGGGTTCCGGCATAACAATACAATGTCGAATGGTGAGTTTCCGCTCAATAATTTCACCTGTAGCTTCATTTTCGACATTTATTTCTAAATTGCCTTTCAATCCTTTGGCTAGTTTCACCATCTCTTTTTTGGAAGAGGCTACAGGGACACCTGTTGCCATGATAATCTGGTCATAGTTTTTATTTGACGTTAGGGCAAGAATGGCTTTAATTGCAAGGATAGCATCTTCAATGCTTTTGACCTTCCCTTCGCTGGCAATCTCTCGTTTCACTTCACTTTGTAATCTTGCAAGCTCACCAACATAAAGGCTTTTATCTTTTTCATGGATGACCAGGTTTTTCTCTAAAGATGCATCGCCACTAAACCCCCGCCATCCTTCTAAAGGCATCCCAACAATTGAAGGTATTTTTTTAAGAAGATGAGCACAAGATAGTTTAATCGTTGATGTTCCTAAATCTATGCCCATTGCACGATAGGTAGGCCGTAAGGACATTTCAATCATTTCTCCAAAAGAATCTCAGTCAAGAGAATTTGACTCAGTATCTATATCATATATCTTATGAATAAATTCTTGCATTAGGATAAAAAGTATTGCCATTTTAACATTCCTTTTCTTCTTTGAAGAAGGTAAAATGCCCTACAATATCAAGGTTTTTAATCTGAGGGAAACTTACTTTTGAGTAGTGGATAAACAAAACATTACTCATTCAAAAAAGTGAATGCATTGGAGGTAGAAAAATTTGTTTAAACAATTGTCTTCAAAAGAACTACAAAAAATCTATTCTGAACGTCCGTGGATAAATAAAAACGCTTTAACTAATCTCTTCCTTTCAGCCTTTGCAGAAGCAGTAATCCCGGCAATGGACCAAGCCATGGAAAAGATGTTTAAAATTCTGACCAGTACGGAGTTTATTGCAAAAATTGAAGAAGATGTTATCGATGAGTCTATTCAACGAGTAATAGCTATGATAAAAGATGATTTGAGGAAAGACCTGGTTAAAGGCATGTTATTTGATGAGTGAAACCGAAACTCATCTTCTCACCTTTTTTTTGGTTTTGCCTGCTCAATCCAAGTGATCCAATCATCAATAATTATTTTCTCGCCTTTCAAAGCAACTACGAAGGTCTTAATTTCAGGCTGGATCTCTTTGGCATGTTGGAATAAAATTTCAACCTTGAAGTCGGGGAAATACTCCAACAAGTCAGCTTTTGTGATGATGACTGCATCTGCTTCTTTGTAAATAACAGGATACTTTTTCGGTTTAAATGGCCCTTCAGGGACACTGGCCAAAATAATGCGGTAATCTTCCCCCAAATCGTGAGAGGATGGGCATACAAGGTTTCCAACATTTTCGATGAACAAGAAATCAATGTCTGATAAGTCAATTTTCTCAAGCGCTTGAGTTATTAACCGGATATCAAGATGACACATCGAGCCTGTATTAATCTGCAGCACTTTCACTCCATAATGCCTGATTCTTTCAGCATCGATAGTTGTGGCGAGATCACCTTCAATTACTGCTATTCGTTTTTTCCCTTGTAAACGCTTAATGGTTTCTTCAATAAGTGTTGTTTTTCCCCCGCCAGGGGAACCCATAAAATTAAAGGTAACAATGCCTTTTTCATGAAGCTGTTCACGAACCTCAGCAGCAATTTGCTCATTCTTCTTCATCACTCGCTCTAAAACCGGGATTTTTTTCGTTTCATTCATGATTAGGATTTCCTCGCTAAAAGCCAACTTGAAATGGTTATTAAATAATTAGGTATTATTTTGAATAATTTCCAATCTATTTGAGCTTGTCTTTTTTATCTTTGTGAATTCATTTACTGTTTTTTTCGTTTTCCAAATGATCGTGAGTTTCTACAATGAATTAATTTTTAAAAGAATAAGAACAATAAGTCTTTTGTAAATTAAGAGACATTGTAGTTATTGATAATTAAATAGTTGCCAGCCTGCTCTAGCATTCAGTTCCTAAAATTCGTCAAGTGGAGACCTATTGATGCCTATTAAAAGAGCCTCAAACATTACTTTAAATCCAGATGCTGCAAATGAACTTAAAATTGTTCTTGTTGGTGATTCAAAAGTTGGGAAAACAACTCTATTGGAGACTTTAAAGGGCGATGGAATGATCGAGCGTGGCTATTCTGTTTCATTACAACTTGAGTCTCGAGAAATTGCAAAAAACAGCTCCTCTCCAAAAGTCGGACGGATTTTCGATTTACGTTCCCAGAGATTTTTCCCCTTTCTTCATTCCATTTATTATCATGGAGCAAAAGGGGCAATAATTGTTTTTGATGTTACTAATCGTCTTAGTTTCGAGTCAGTTATTAAGTGGCGTGACATTATTTGGGGGCATGTGGGAAAGATACCTTTACTCTTAGTTGGAAATAAATCCGACTTAAAAAACGACCCTGAGTTGCATATTTCTATTAACGAGGGGAAAGCCTTAGCAAAAGAGCTCTCTGCCCTTCAAGAAATACCGGTCCCCTATCTCGAGGTGTCAGCAGTCTACCACATTATTGCTTTTTGTGATGAACGTATCAAACCAATTGAAACAGAAGATATTTATCCTACTTATGAGGAATTTCGGAAACCATTCTATATTTGGTTAATTGAAATCATTAAAAAAGGCGGAGAGACTAAGCTATGACATGTGTACAGCCTAATGTGGTAGAGGAAAAAGACATTTGTGAAGTGCAAGTAATATGATTCGGTCCGTTAATATTACAAAAGATGCATATTACCAAATGCTGAGGTACGTACTCAAATACGCTAACCCGGACAAAGCTTATCGGCAATGGCGGGAAGTTATCGGTTGGCTGATAGGCAAAGTTAACGGTGACTCTATCACAGTTCTCCAAGCAATCCCAATGACAAGCGGGAGCTCAATTTTTGTTCAAATAGCTGATTATACAATTTTGCCGAAAATTGCAGAAGAAGCGGAGAAACATGGTGCAATTATCGTCGGCTGGTTTCACAGTCATCCTTCTTTTGGCTTTTTCCTATCAGGTATAGACATTCGAACACAAAGATACCAACAAAGTCTTTTTGAAAATGCAATAGCACTGGTTTGTGACCCCACAAAAGTAAGTGAAACTGAACCCGGCATTCATGGATACCAGGTGAATATGGAGCAAACACTTGGAAACGATTATCGTGAGTTGACAGTACACGTTTCTATAGATGAACCCTATCCCAAAGTGTTAAAAACTCTCTTACTAGAAGCAGGAATAACCCGTTCGTTTGCTGAAGTAATAGCGTATGAAGAATTAGCCGGGTTATTTGCCCTTGAAGGAATTGCCCCACCAATATCCCCTTCATTGAAAGGTGCAAGTTTATTACCAGCTGAACGAGAAGCGGTTCCTGAAATTGTTGCTTCTTATATCATCCATGATTCTCTTGAATATAATAGGGAAGGCTACCTTCAAATCAAAATTTCTAATGTTGGTGAAGGTATTGCTTTTGTGGTCGATTTTGCCATGCTTCCTTCTTTTGATTTTAAATTATTATCCATGTACCCACGACGGACCGTTGATCAGTTGAATTATGACTCAACAATTGTTGAGACTTTCAAAATCAAACCAACGCAAAGGGGCGAAATTTATCTTCCGAGCTTAACAATTTATTATTTCACTGCAAAGCAGCGAAAATACCAGGTCACAGTACCAGCACAGAGAGTAATTGTGGAGTGAAAAAAAAGAGAGGAGGAATATAGTTCTCCTACTATTGTTTTGCTCTCCGCTCGCGAATCCAGCCAACAAGTCCAATAATAACAAAAGCAAGAATGGCCAGCAGTAAGATGACAAAAACGCCGTAAATGTATTTTGGTGCATCTTCACGCTTCACTTTGACGTTGACTGTTTTCGTCTCACCGATTTGTAGTTCGTAATCAACAACTTGCTCGTCGCCAACATCTTTAATGTCGCGGTAATAAAGTTTCAATGAAACTGTATAATTATCTTTCACAGGCCACTCATCGCCAATGATGTGTTGAAAAGCAAATGTCCGTGATTCGTGGGGGGCAACGGTATTTCTATTGGGGAGGGAATCAAACGAGAAATCCTCAAAGGGTCTTATGTCAACAAATTGCCCGGTTTTATTAACTTCTAAAACTTCAACTTTAAGATAGGTTAGAATGTACGTGGCGAGAGACTCATTATTATAGATAGTTCCTCCAAAAATAACAACATCGCCTTGATGAATGTCACCAGAAGGACCAATTCTATTAAATACTACTAAATGTCCTGCTGAAACTTTTGCCAGGTTGGGCTCTATTACGAATGCTACTGTTAGAATGCATGTTAGAATAAAGGTTAATCGAAGTAATTTTTTATTCATTCTACTCACTCGAGACTGTTTTTGTAGGAACTTATTTTCAGTTTAAGTTTTATTTTCTTTTAAAAGATTTCTTTCAGATGAATTTCAACTGCTTGCTTTTTCTTCAAAAAGCTTTGCTGCAACTGCTGTTCTAATGTGGCGGTATTCTTGTTCAAGCCGGGCATCGAAAGTATTGTTAATCGTAACAGAACTATCTGCCGTTTGAAGAACAACCCCTCCAAGGGCAGTGATGCGGTCCTTTGCTAGTTTTAAAGTACATTTTGTACCACATTTTTTCGTAATTTCTTTCGCAATTGCGGTTAAATCCTTCAATTTGGCGGCATCTTCTTTTCTTGCCTTGATCAGCAAGTCGCCCCCACCCAAAGCCACTCCAGATTCAATAATGAGCTCCCGCAAAACCTTTTCATAAGCAGCCTGTTTCGGGAATTTTGACAATTCAGTTTTTGCCAGCTCAAACACTTTTAAAATTTCATCTTCTTTTTTTTGCAAGATTTCTTGTCTAGCTTGAAGGTTTATGGATGCAATTTGTTGTTTTTCCAGTTCATTTATTTGTTTAAGTTGTCTGTCTAAAATTGTTTGCTTCTCTTTTTCTGCTTTTTCGGTTCCTCTTTGCATGATCTCTTTTACTTTTTGTTCAGCTTCTTTGAGGATAGTTTTTGCCTCAGCTTTTGCATCTGCTAAAATGTCCTCAATCATTTGATTTATTCGAGTCTCTTCACCAGACAAAGTTGTTTTTCTCCTAATGTTTAAACGAGTGATTCAAAATTTGAAATCCCTATTAAAAATTTTTTCACAAAAACTTCAAAAGAACCCTCTTTTTCTTTCTTTTCAAATTAACACAGCATTTATATTTAAAAAATAATAAACTGATTTGTTTAGAACACTTCACAAATATTTTTCAGTAATTAATCGGAGAACTTAAAATTGAAACAAACGGAAAGAGTTCAAACATTGGAGTATGCCATTCGAGATGTGAGTGCGGAAGCCCGAAAACTAGTCGCACAAGGAAAGGAATTGATCTGGCTAAATATTGGGGACCCGAATAAATTCGACTTTGCAACACCACCAAATATTGTGGAAGCTTTTATCAAAGCAGCTTCTACAAACAAGAGTTTTTACTCAGAGTCTCAAGGAATAGTCCCGCTGCGAGAAGCCATTGTTGAAAAGGAAAAGAAAATTAATGGCGCGAAAAATCTCACAATTGATGACGTGCATGTTACTGCAGGGATATCAGAAGGAATCATGTTTCTCTTCGGGTCTATGCTCTCGCCAGGAGATGAAGTTCTTATTCCTGGACCATCTTATCCTTCCTATTCTGCCTTTCCCAAATTTTATGATGCAAAGGCAATAACTTATCGAACCATCAGCGACGACAATTGGCAGCCAGATGAAGATGACATCCGGAAAAAAGTCACACCAAAAACAAAAGCAATTCTCGTAATAAATCCCAATAACCCCACCGGAGCGGTTTATCGTGAAAAGGAGTTGAAAAACATTGTCGATATCGCCGGCGAATTTGATTTGCCTATTGTTGCTGATGAGATCTACGACCGGCTAACCCTCGACCAAAAATTCATTGGAATGCCTTCTATTGCTAAAGACGTCCCGCTATTTATGATGAACGGCTTTTCAAAGGTTTACTTGATGCCTGGCTGGCGAGTTGGTTATTGTTACATCCAGGACCCCGAGGACAAAATTCGAGACATTTTTAATGGGATAATCAAACTCGGAAGATTACGTCTCTGTGTCAACACGCCAGCACAATACGGTTGTGTTGAAGCTCTCACAGGCCCACAAGACCATATAAAGGAAACCGTCGCAAAACTGCGAAAACGGCGCGACCTCATTTATAAACGTTTGAATGAAATAGATGGGATTTCAACAGAAAAACCTGAGGCAGCCTTCTACATTTTTCCAAAGATTGAAAACTTGGGAAAATATTCTTCTGACAAAGAGTTCGTTTTAGCACTTCTCCGCGAAGAAGGTGTTGTCTCTGTTTTTGGAAGCGGTTTTGATAAGGTCTATGGGAAGGGCCATCTTCGTTTAGTTTTCCTATCGCCAGAAAAAATTATCGAAGATGCTATGGACCGCCTCGAACGGTTCATGAAGCGTATTTAGACGTACTTTATAATCGGCGTATTTTTTTTCGCCAATTTATTTTTTCTTTTTATTTCAGCCAATTAAAGATTGTCTGTAATTCCTCCTGTTGTTCGAGGAGATCATTATAGTCTGTGTTTAAGCGTGTTGCCACTTTCAACAAAATATCTCGAGTAAGGTTGGAACCAATTAACCGTTCAATAGCTGATTGTAAGACTTTGAATAATTCCTCCAGGTTGTTTGCAATCTGGGTCAAATCACCTATTTGGCTAATGTATTTCTTGAGGTTATTTCGATCGAGGAAAAACTCGAATTGTTCACTAATAAGCCTTGCAAGTGTTTCATCCTTAATAACTAATAATGCATAGGTGTCTCTTTTTAAGCGCTCAAGCTCTCGGCGGTTTAACCAATTATCCACTTCATCATAAATTAATTGAAAGAGGTCATCAATGAATTCAAGAGAGCGAGTGAATTGGAAATCCTTTTTTTCCAAGACGAGTTTCCATTGAGGGAGGATTTCAAGATATTTTTCAGAAACAAGTTTCTCAATGATCGTAATGCATTCAGCTTCTGTTATAGAACAATTTTCCTTTATCTCACGAAATACTTTTTGGTTGCCAATCAATGCGAGAATTTCCAGAGCGGGTTCACCGCCGATGGAGATAACTTCTTTGCGTTGCTCACTCTCGTTATCTAAAGCCTTTAGCCCTTTTCTTGTTAATTCGAGCACGGTCTTGTCGTTGATTTTGAAAAAGGTTCTAACTAAACCCACTTCTTCGAAATAGCCAATAATACTTTGTACGACATCAACACTAAGATCTAATTCTTCACTAATGGTATTAATATCGTTTTGCCCGTTAATTCGCGTGATAATAGCCCATTTTATATCGTCTAATTTTTTGGGCGCACGATCTGTATTAATTAGTTTAGGAATGTGATAGGGACTGATGGCTTTTGAAGTGATTAGTTGCTTAACTTTCTCTTCAAAAGCAGCAAAATCGCCGGCAAAGCCATTAAAATTCAGGATGTCTTTCTTATAATTCCGTTCAAATTCTCTGACAAGAATTTTCAATTTTTCTTTGAAGGAATAATCTTTACTGCTTAAAATTAACAACCCCACAATTAATTCTCCCGGCTCGACTTGTAAAATAAAGTCCCCGCGGTCAATGTATTTCACCATTTCCTTTCCTTCAGACGGTTTCAATTCTTCTGCAAAAGTTATGACCGCTGTGATAAACCCTGAAATGAGCGTTGGATCCAGTTTAATGTCTTCTCTAAATCGGTGAGAAAATAACTGTACACCAGATTGCTTGTGAATAATTTGAAGTTCGTATGGGACAGTCATTCTTTACCCTTCTTCTTTAAATAGTTTGTATTATTTGTGCTCATACATTTATCGGACCAATGTCTTCGCAATTTCCGCAAACAATATCTTCTATCTTATCAGCATATTTTCGTAGCACTCGAATTGTCAAGCCCATAGAATTCAGCTCGAGAGAAGAGCCAATTAATATATAGTCACCGGCGTTTGACAAGATCGTAAATCCTTTTTCTCCTCGGACAATGACCTCTAAGAGTTCACCGTGTTCATTGATAGAAACTGCCTGTTCCCCTGTCGAAAGAATAGCTGCAGAGATAGCGGATAATAAATCTGCATCTGCTCCTTTCTTCGCGAAAAATGATATCTTCATGCCTTCACGATTTACAACCGCGAGTGCCTCGAGGTCTGTAAACTCGCCAATTTCACGAAGAATCTGGTAAATCTGTTCTTGAACTTTTGGGTCGGTCGCCATGTACAATCTATCCTACTTAACAATGAATAGCTAAGCTATCTTTAGATTTTGAAATTTAAATATATACCTTTATGGATAAAAAGCTGCCCGCAAAATGATAAACATCACTTCTAATAAGCTGCGGCCACATAGACAACTTCTTTTGCTTCTTTTCCACAAACGATACATTTTCCAGCTGGCTTTTCTTTTATGTCTTCCCGTGTTCCTCGAATGTCCGCACCTGTTTCTTCTTTTATTTTCTCTGCGCATTCAATGTCGCCACACCAATTGACTCTACTGAATCCTCGTTTGGTATTTTGAATTTCTATAAGCTCTTCGTAAGTTTTTGGATGGGAAATGCTGTCCTCGAGTAGTTTGTCTGCGCGTTTTTGCAGATAGTCATTTATCTCTTTGAGAATTCGTTTGACTTCTTTTGTCACATCTTGGATCGCAATTGTTTCCTTATTAGTAGGTACAAGCTTATCTCGTCGTACAAGAACTAGTTGTTGGTTTTCAATATCGCGAGGGCCAATTTCAATGCGAATAGGCACACCTCGAACTTCCCATTCATTAAACTTCCAACCAGGGGTGTATCCTTCGCGAACATCTAACTCGACTTTAAAACCTGCTTTCAATAACTTCTTTTTGAGTTTCTCACTTTCTTTGATGACCAACTCTTTTTGTCCTTTCTTATAAATAGGCACAATGACTACTTGAATGGGTGCAATGTAGGGGGGGATGATCAATCCTTTCTCATCACCATGTAAACCAATAATCGCGGCAATAAGGCGTGTAGAAAGCCCATAGCAAGTTTGATAAACGAATTTGTTTTGTTTGTCTTTGTCTTGAAAAACAATCTCAAACGCTTTGCTGAATCCCTGCCCAAGATTATGGGTGGTACCTATTTGGAGTGTTCTTCCATCTGGGAGAGGACAGTCATACGCAATAGAGTAAATGGCACCGGCAAAGGTGTCATGTTTTGGTCTCCGGAGAATCAAGTAAGACATACAACAAAGCTTGTAAACAGCCTCATAGATTTTCATTGATTCTCGTACCTGTCGCTCAGCATCTTCTGCTGTGGCATGACAGGTATGCCCTTCTGACCATAAAAATTCGCGGTCCCGTAAAAGGGGTTTTGTTTCTTTCGTGTCGAAACGAATGATATTACAGAATTGATTGATTTTGAACGGTAAATCCCCATGGCTTCGAATCCAGAGTCGGAACATATCATACATAATTGTTTCAGAAGTAGGGCGCAAAGCTAATTTCCGCTCGAGTTCTTTATCGCCCGCCCGGGTTACCCAGGCCACTTCAGGAACAAAGCCGTCAAAATGTTCTGCTTCTTTTTCAAGGTAATCTTCAGGAATGAATAGAGGAAAATAGGCGTTTTTATGCCCTGTTTTTTTCAACTCTGCATCAAGTTTTTTCGTAATTGATTCCCAAATAGAATAACCATAAGGCATGATAACATTTGAACCTTTAACAGGGCTTCGATTGTCTACAATGTTTGCATAAGAAATGATTTCTGAATACCATTTAAGGAAGTTCTTTTTTTTGTCTGGAAGTTTCATAAGCGAATAGTTTTCATCTTGAAATTAAATCTTTTCTTTTCTTTCATTCAAAAAAGGCTCAATTTATGCGATTAAAAATGCCGCATTGTTTACTTTTGTTCTTCTTTTGACCGATGTAAACCTTTTCTCGCAACAACGAGAAATGCCGTAAAGTTTACAATTCTTGTCACCGGTCGAATTGCGCCGATCTTTGTGGTAAGGTCTCTCCGAATAACTTCAAAAGCCTCAATTTGCAGGAAATTTTCTTCAACCATCTTCACAATTGTTTTTTCTACCTGGATAAAAGTTGGGACAAACACGACCAAAACGCCCCCACCCATGAGCGACTTTCGGGCCGCACTAATAACATCCCAAGGATTTGGCAAATCTAATATCACAGCATCAACATCGAATTCATCGAAGCCTTCAGACACATCTCGTAATTTCAATTCAACAACATCTGCAAGGCCTAATTTATCGAGATTTTTTTTGGCGGTCCGTTGGTGTTTCTCATTGATCTCATAAGAAAAGACCTTCCCATTGGGTTTGACATATCTTGCTAAGGCAGCAGTTAGACTACCACTTCCTGTACCGGCCTCAATAACTCGAGTGCCACTACAAACACCGGCTACAAAAATAATCTGAGCAATATCAGTCTGATAGATTATCTGTGTTGAATGAGCAATAGCTCCAGAATAATCACAAGGTAAAGGTTTCCATAAATAGAAAATGGCTCCTTTGTTATTCTCAATTCGTTCGCCAAATTCGCGACCAATTAAATCGTTGAATTTAATCGAGCCTTTGTGGGTGTGAAATTCTTTGTCAACCTCTACTTTTACCATCCATTTTTTTGTGGTAGAACTCGAAATGAGAACAAAATCGCCTTTCTTAATTTTCATACACGCCAAACTCCTAATGTTGATAGCTCAAGAAGAGCTTTAATAATCCTTCCCCAAAAACTTATTTTTTCTGTTCGAAGAGTCGAGAATATTCGTCAGTAATAATTGCTTTTAGAAACGTGCCATCAGAATAGCCAACGACCATTTTTGCGCCTACAATTGTTGTTGGTAATGATTGAACACCAAACTCTTTGGCCTGTTTACTATTCGCATCAACATCTATCACTTTAACCTCCAATGGGACCTCTGCAGAGAAACTTTGGATTTTATCAAGAAGAGGTGGGCACCATTCACAATCTTTACTTGAGAAAAAGATAATTGGTAAACGCTCATCTACAAAGGCACCTTTAAAATCAACCCACTGCTTAACTGGAGAGCCAAATTTTCCATTCCATTCTAATAACATTTTTGCGAGCATTGAGAAAATATCCGAAACATTTGCGCCGGTTTTGGCACTTGCAAACACAATACCATTGAATTCTGAGCGGATGTCTAAGGAGGCCATTTTTTCCGAGATGGCATTCATATCATGTTTAAGATCAATCTTGTTAAAGAGAACAATCTTTGGGATTTTTCGGTTAATGACTTGCTCGAGACTATCATTCCAAACTTTAAGCCTATCAATTGTTTCTGTCCGTGTTACATCGGTGACAAAAATTGCGGCGTCAGATTCAATAAGATAGCGAAAGGCGAATTTTTTAAATGTCTCCTGGCCACCGATATCCCAAATCGTTAACCCCACATTTTTATTTGCAATCTGAATATAGCGCGTATAAATATTAAAGCCGAGTGTAGCAGCATATCGTTCTTCGAAGCGGTTATGAACGAAACGTTGAATGATGCTGGTTTTCCCTACATTGGGATTTCCTAGCACTACAATTTTTTGGCAGTCAACAGAACCTAGCACTACACTCACCAGAAACCTTTATCTGTTTTTTCAAAATAGTTTAATATTATGATTATCTGGGTATAATACTCTAATATACTTTTGTTTTGCGGAAAAGGTTTAGGTCTTTTTTTCAGATGGGGGTTTGATAACTTTGGCGCGTTTCCCGCGTTCGTTACAAAGAAGGCAGGTATAAAGAAGACGTGAATGAGTACTGCTCTTCTTAAGTCGAACTCTTGCAGTAATGCCCGGATAAAGAAAGCTCTTACAATTTCTACAAAATCTTACGCGCCATTTAGGGGGGATTTTTACTCTTGCTTTCATTGCGATTTTTCGTGCAAGTTGCCCATATCGAAGAGCTAACTCTTGGTCTGTTTTATAGATGGCATCGGCTCGTGTCAGGAGGATGGTAATGCGTTCCAAAGCGATTTTTTTTATTTTATTTTGTTCTCTTCTTCTTTTCAAGCTCATTCGATCAGACACTCTACGCGCTTCTATTTTCCATTAGCAACAATTCCACTTGCAGGCGTATTAAAATTTTCCCCAAAAGGGCTTTTTTTCTGCATAGAACATTTTATTAATATTAAAGAGCGAAGAAAACGAAAGATTAAAAATCTAAAAGATGCAGAACGCAAATTATTCTAAGAGGCAATCTATATAAAACCATTTTAAATGCTTCTTTATATAGTCCTCTTTCAATGGCAAATATAACAAAATTAGTAGGGTTAAATCATGCCAACAGTTTACGATGTTCCCCCAGCGGATTTAATCGAAGCTCTTTCAGCTGAACTCCAAAAATCAACAAAGATAACTCCACCAGAATGGTCGGCGTATGTGAAAACAGGCTCCTTTAAGCAACATGCCCCGCAGGACCCGAATTGGTGGTATACACGTTGTGCTTCAGTACTCAGGAAAGTCTATCTGAATGGTCCTATCGGCGTGTCACATTTGCGGAAGGAATATGGCGGTTTGAAACACAGCTACAACCGACCTGAACATTTCAGGAGAGCAAGTGGTGCAATCATTCGCAAAGTTTTACAGCAACTAGAGGCAGAAGGATTGATTAGTTCCTCTCGGAAGGGGCGAACAATAACTGCAAAAGGTCGCTCTGTATTAGATAAACTTGCAACCAAAATCATTAAAGAAAAGTATCCTGAGTTGAAAAAATATTAAGTATTGAAAAGATAATAATATTAAGTAAGTCGTGATAAAAATGTCTGAAGATCCAGAGCTTGAAGCATTACGGAAGAAACGAGCTGCTGAATTAGAAGCGCAAGCACAAGCGCAAGCAGAAGCAGCAGCTCAAAAAGCAGAAATTGATGCACAGAAAGCAATGATCTTACGACAAATCCTTACCCCCCAAGCACGAGATCGGCTTGCAAATATTAAAATTGCAAGGCCAGAATTTGCTGAGAGTTTAGAAAATCAGCTCATCTCTTTAGCATCTCGAGGAAACTTACGAGGACAAGTGACTGAAGAGCAATTAATTGAAATCCTGAAAAGACTCCAATCAGGCAAACGAGAAAGCACTATCGAATTTAAGCGGAAATAATTTGCCGTAAAAAAATAGCAAAAGGAAGAAGAAACGAAAAATGACGAGAAATAAACCTCTTGGGAAAAAACTCCGAATGAGTAAAGCAGCAAAACGAACAAATGGTGTTCCAACTTGGGTCGTGATGAAAACTTCAGGAAAAGTTCGACAACACCCGAAAAAACGCCACTGGCAAAGAAATAAAATGAAGGTTTAAATAACTCTCAAAAAAACCGAGGTAAGAAAATGTCAGAAGAAGAAACAGTCGAGGAACGAATTTATACGATTCCCTTTTATCCCAAACTAAAGCTTTCAACAAGAAATAAACGAGCCCCTCGAGCAATACGAATAATGAAAGAATTTATCTATCGGCACATGAAGGCCGAAGATATCATTATCGATTCGGAATTAAATGAATATATTTGGGCTCGAGGAATTCAAAAGCCCCCACGAAAAGTACGCGTACGAGCAATAAAAGACGAGGAAGGAATCGTCGAATTATATCTCGTCGAAAAGAAAGTTGCTACGGAAGCACGCGTCCCAGAAATTCGTCGCCGACCTGGGCGTGGAGAATTACGTCCTCCCGAAGAAGAGGATATCGAAGAGGAAGAAGACGCTTAAGTCTTTTTTCCATCGCTCCTTTTTTTCTTTCTTTCAATTTTCACAGTTAAAAGCGCCTTAACCATTTTTTGTGTCTCTTACTCATTTTTGAGTAAAACAAAAATCATTATTTAATTATGCTAATAAAGAAACTAGCTAAATGGACTTACGCATTTACGGTTGATCTTTATGAACTCGGCATCAAAAAATGAAAAAATAGACATTGAGGAAGTCGACCTAAGCAGACTCGAGGTTGAAGACGAGGAAGAAGAGGCTCCTCTCACTACTTTAAAAACAACGGAAAAGTTGCCTGAATTGAAAGAATATTCGGGAAAAAACATTGCTGTGCAGGTCGCCGCCGGAGCAATCTTGGGCTCGTTAAGTATTATTATCGGGTTCTCTTGGGATGCAATTGTAGAACGAATGGGCGGCTTTGGCCCTGCTTTCGCACCGGGGATGACCTGGATTGACTTCTTAGCCATTCCAATTTTGGTCGCTTTTCTCGTTTTTGGCCTTCTAAGTGGTTTCATTGCTGCAGTCATAGGCTGTGGTGCCATTGCCTTTTATCTTTCAGAAGCATTTGGTTGGTTAGCAATGATTCCAAAGTTCCTTGCAACAGCGTCGATGTTCTTCTTTCCATGGCTTGTCTTGAAAATAATGCATCGGCTTGCAAAACGAACTGAAAAGCAATTTTTCAAGAGGTTCCCCCTTTCTTCTGAAGCATTTAAACCGGTATTAAATTATGTTTTCCTAATGTTAATCGCTATTTTTAGTAGAGCAATTGTAATGTTTATAGCTAATGTGTTTGTAATAGCACCGGTTTATTTGTGGCTATATTCAAATAAAACACAGTTTTCCACTGTTTTTACCAACCCTGTGTACTTTCTTACAGTGGGAGGAGGGTATGCTTCTTGGAATCTTGTCCAGGGCGTTTTTGATGCGCTTATCTCCTATTTAATTGTCTATCCAACAAATCTCTATAAACAGTATGCCACCTGGTGAGCATACCTTTCGCCCTTTTTTTCTCGCATTTAAAAAATAAGAGCTTAAACTGAAAAATTCTTATAGTAGAACACATAAGACTTTTTAGTTAGATTAAACTATGCTATATACTACCAATAATAATTCAAAATGTAGTGCGCATGCTGTACCCTTAAATTAAGCTTGCGAACACCTCCAGTCAAAGCTTAATTTTTAGGGCTTAAAATAAGAGAAATGAGTTTGTATCTGCTCAAAACGAAGGCCGTTTCCAATGATCGCTATAACTAAAGAATTCAAACAACTGCTTCAAGAAATGTTCGAAAGTAGAGGTGTAACTGAGATTCCTGCAAATGAGCTCCTGGAGTTACTATCAATTACCTTTAAGGAATTGGAAGTCGTTTTAAAAGACGAGCAAATACGGGATAGTTACAAGTTTCTCCAAGCTAGCGATGGGACCTATTATGTCAGGCGATTTGTTCGCGCAAAATTAGAAGTGAAAAAAATGTCAAGCGATCACAAAATCCAATGGGATAACATCGGAGGATGCCCTTGTTTTACTTGCTATGAATTGGATAGGTGTGATATAGGAAATCCCATCTCGTCGGTGGATTGTCCACTGTTCACACGCTGGTTATTTGCCGACGAAGAGGATGATGTGGAGGATAAAGACTAGCCCCACTCAAATTGTCCTCCTTTTGGGCGGCATTAGAAACGTCTTTTCTACTGATGGATAAAAGTATTATTAAATCATTTTTCGTAAAACCTAGCTATAAGAGGTAATTACTAATCAGATGTAAAAGGAAGAAGTCGCAATGAATTATCGCCAGAAAAGCCGAAAAAGAGAATTTTATTATAAAGAGGCAATCAAAGCTGGCTATCGTTCTCGTGCATCCTATAAACTAATTCAACTCAATGAGAAATTCGCTCTTTTTAAAAGGGGAAATAGTGTCCTGGACATTGGCGCCGCTCCCGGCGGTTGGTCGCAAGTTGCAAGTCAACTCGTTTCTCCCGGCATAGTCTATGCCATTGACCTCGAGTATATAGAGCCCATTGAGGGGGTAATCACAATACGAGGAGATATCACTGCACCTGAAACAAAGAAAAGATTGCGAACAATTATCTCTGAACCAGTGGATGTTGTTCTCTCAGATATAAGCCCAAAAGTTTCAGGTAATTGGAGCACAGACCATGCCCGGCAGATCTATCTCTCAGAAGAAGCTCTCCGGTTAGGCATTTCCGGCATT
>Ga0190348_1000155_pt1 | contig 19219 bp, 14 predicted proteins | sample 48721367_MG_FD_161658 | JGI IMG/M metagenome (GOLD analysis project Ga0190348, IMG submission 161658) | Hydrothermal vent microbial mat bacterial communities from Southern Trench, Guaymas Basin, Mexico - 4872-13-6-7_MG | ecosystem: Environmental > Aquatic > Marine > Hydrothermal vents >... | reverse complement strand
AGAGACAATGGATTTTTATTGAGTAAAAAAGACTATTTTGTAATGTTAAAAGCAATGAGGGAAAAGTATGAGCAAGGAATTTGAAAGCGAGATTTTTGCAGCTGTGAAAGAAGAAATAGAACGAATTGAGTCAGAGCGATATAATTCAAAAAATCCTGTTCTTGTAGTAACAAGTAAAGACTCAACAAAAGATATTGTTATAAAAATTCTCAGTGCTGAACGAATGGGTGCTCCCTTGAAAATTCATTCGACTAGTTTTAATCCGGCAGAAGATTTAGCAAAGAAAAACCTTTCTATAGGGATACGCGCCTTGAACTCCTGGCAGTTCCGAAAGAGTATGGACCATTTATCTTTGGCTGCTATACAAACAACCGATAAAACCATCCAACAAAAAGTCAATCTTTACAAACAATTAAACAAGCTTCTTAAAGCAATAATTCAAGCAAATCCGGAACGAGCTGTGCGCAATCTTCAACCGATTTTCAAAGACATCCGACTGTCGATTGAGAAATATGACCTCTTTGATAAAGCAGAACAGCAGCACTACCTTCAACTCTTAGATTTGCTTTTCAACTTTGTAGAAGCACTTACAAAAAAAGAGGTGGCATCTTTAACCCATCAATTATTAGCGAGATGTTCAATTTCATTAATGAACTCTGAGTATCTTGCTGCATATATCTGGTTATTTAAAATTTATCTGCTTAATAAAGACTCATTTACAACAATTGCAAATAAAAATGAACGCTTAAAAGAAGTTCTTGTGAATTTAAAAGAATATCTAAGTATTGAAACAGGATTGAGCGAGGAATTGGATGACAGCCCAACAATTGCGAAATCCGGTGACCTTCGAGATATCTTTATTGACCTTCTTACTGAGATTTATGATGTAAATTTTCTGGAAAAAACAAAGGAAATTCTGAGTTTCCCTCCTTTTAAGTCAACTTGAGGGTTGAATAGAAATGAATGAACAACTTGTGAATTCTTTAGCTTACCTTAGAGATAATCCAAAACAGCCGAAATTTGTAGATTTCCAGGTACTGGCTGAAAGAGATCGGAAGGCAGAAAAAGGCAATTACCTCTTTTTAAAATTGTATGAGCCAAATACAAAGGCTTTTCTTTGTAATGCGTTCGTTTACCCAAAGGAATGGTACCCCGGAAGACAAAAACAGCCGAATTTTTCTCACTATCAAAATGTTTTGCGTTATTGTTATGCTGGCTTGCTTTCAGATAATCAACCACCCGAGCTGCTCCTTCAAGTACTACAAGCCGTTTGGTTCCCCGTTGCCGATGCTACTAGTGGAACGAATCCCTCGAATGGTATGAATGGTTATCTTATCCCCTTGAAATTTATTATTGCACCTGATTTTAATGTTACAGGAGCAGAGCTGGAAAGCGTTTTTAACTGCCCAGCGAAATACTTCTATGAATCGTTTCTAGGTTTACAAAGAAGCATCCGACTAACACCCACATCAATTGGCTATGTCCGTGGAAATGCCATTCATAAAGGAATCCAATATGCTTCAAACGAATGGATACGTAGCCAGGATCCCGTAAAAGCCATGCGCGCTTATCATCGGGCCATTCTTGATGTTTGGCGAGATAATTTTGATATTTTAATTAGAAAAAGCTACAAACGTGGTCCTAATAAGGACTTGAAATTGCCCATCCAGGTAGATTCCATTGTCGTTGATAATATTATCGAACAATTTGAAGGGGTATCCCCCACCCAGCTTTTAAATGAGTCCTTGTTATTTTCCCCGGAACGAGGAATTTCTGGAAGGGCAGACCAAATCATTCTGCGAAAAACCTTCGAAGAATTATGGGAAATCAAAACCGGAAGTCGTTATTATATCGAATCTGATTATGACCCTTTCACAGGAGCTGCCCATCCTGGGGGTGTGCAGGCGTTTGCTTATCATGATATTATCAAAAAAATAACTGGGCGCACCCCAAAAACCTTTATAGAATTTTTCGATGCTGATGCAGGTCTCTCTGAGGATAACCCAGAGATTATCCCCTTAGAACAACATGCTGTTATTAAGCGACGAAAAATAAACTTGGAAGAAGAAAACTGCGAAGAATATTGGAATCTCCTTCTTCAAACGAGAAATATCGCTTTTGCCATTGAATCTGGTTTACTCTCAGGGTATGATCGCTATAAAATCAATCGCTTCCTCTCAAAACGTTATATGCCTGCTCTCGGGACAGACTTTAACCTTCTAAGCAGTAATTGGTTCAGGGTCTGTAGTTATTGTCCTTCTAACCAGCTGGGTATTTGCGCCGATGGAAAACGAATGCTAGACCCTGATATTTGGCTGCATTTCCCACAGTCATTATTCGAGTATTGGGCGTGGTACTTTAAACAATTGAAATTCGAGTTGAATAATGTCAAACGACATCTCTATCGCTTGGCGACAACTAATATTGACGTTTTAGAAAAACAGGGAGTAACAATCTCGAATTTAAAGAAAGTGAAATTTGACTCCTATAGATATCTCTTAACCTTAAAAAGTGCGAAAAGGATTTTTACCCGAATTAGAGAGGGGGATGATGTATTTGTCACTCCTACCCATCTAATCCCAGGAGAAATTTTCAGCATAGAAGGGAAAGTACAATCGTTACGAAGCGAAGAAATTGTCATAAAAACCCGCTCTATTATTAAGGGTCGAAACCAGAAAGTTGATACTTTTCGTGTAGATCAAGTGGAGAATGTCCTCTTCTCAAAATGGCAGTCTCGTTCATTGACTGACTTTTTATTTGGTGCTATGGCACGTTCGGGAATTCAAGGGCGAACAATTACTGATTCGGAGTTACCTTATACTGTTCAATTACTTTTGGGGTTACAAAAACCAAAGCATATTAAGCGAGTACCTCGAACTGCCCTACTGTCTGTTCTTGACTCAAGTAAAGTAGAAGCCATTGAGAAAGCTTTGGGTTTAAAGGCAGGCGAAATTATGCTTGTCCAAGGTCCACCGGGGACAGGAAAAACGCGGATGATTGCTCAGATGGCGAAGGAAATGTTTGCTGAAGCATATTTATTGCGTTCTCAAGAGGTTGATGAGGCCACCCCTTTGACAAAAGCTGTTTTAATTCTGGCAAACACTCATCGAGCTGCGGATGAGGTGATAATTAAACTCTCGGCATTCCCAGACTTAAAGCCATACATTATTCGATTGGAGTCATATTCAAAGGAACATCCACCTGAGGTTCAGAACTTTATCATCCCCAAAATTGTTGCCTACGAAGAGACGATGGGTGAAAAAGCTGATGCAGTGAAGCTGGTCACTATCCTTCAACAAGGAAATGAACTTTTTAATAAAGCAGGAATTGTTGTTGGCACTTTGGGGAGTGTAGGGAGCAATCTTCTAAAAGGAGTGAATTTCAAATGGATCATCGTTGATGAGGCAGGCCAGGCAACAGAGCCGGCATGCTTGGGCGCATTCCGACATCTCACTTCTAAAACGGATTCAACAGATGGCTATCCTCGTATTATTCTCGTTGGCGACCATTTTCAACTCCCCCCTGTTGTCGCGGAAGAAACGAAAAATTACACCCCTTCAATCCCCAAAAGCCTTTGTAAGGCGGGATTGATCCCAGGAGACAGTTTAAAGACCTCCCTTTTCGAGCGATTACACCGACTATGGGGCAAAAAATTTGGAAATGTCATTATTCTTGATAAGCAATACAGGATGAATGAGGCTATTTGCAAAATTATTAGAACCGCTTTTTATCCGGAAGTGGATTATCGACCTGCAAATGAAGAAATTGGAAAGCATTCATTAACCGATTTTCTTTCACCTTTTGAAAAAGATCTCATTGAAAAAACAAAAGAAGAAATCATCGCTCAAATATTTAATCCTAAACAACCAATTGTTTTTATAAATACCGCCAATGACCCCAAAGCCTTTGAAGGGCAGCAAGATGTTGAAATTCAAACAGAGTCGCGTTTTAATTTACGGGAAGCGAAAATAGCTGCTATTATTGTTGCGCACTTTCTAAAACAATATCAGGAAACCGCGCAACTTGAAATTGCCAAACAAGTAGGTGTCATTTCACCATATCGAAATCAAAACAATTTGATCTACAGCGAAATGCGCGCCATTGGACTTGCCGATGAGATCATTGAAAATATCCGGGTTGATACTGTCGATCGTTTCCAAGGTGATGAGCGGGAGATAATAATAATTAGTTTAACAAATAGCAATAAGGAAAATATCATTGGTCAATTACATTCTGAGTGGCGAAGGCTGAATGTCTCAATTAGTCGTGCAAAAGCAAAATTAATTCTTTTGGGAAATCGTGAAACCTTTATAAAACCGGGTGGCGATAAAAATGAGATTGAAGCAAAAGAATACTTTAGAAGAGTTTTTGAAACCATAGACGCTTTAACTCGTGAAGGCTTAGCAACACAAATTGATTCCAAAAACATCAAAACTTGAATGTAAGACTTTTTTATAATTATTTTAAAAAAACATATGCCAAATAAATAGAAAAAGAATAAGAATAGCAATACCTCCATATTAGAGTAAAATCAAAATCATCGCCGCTAAAAAAAAAGAGGACTAGTGAAGGATTGTGAACGCAACGAAAAAGATTCTTTTTGTAACGCATAGCTTAACACCAGACAAACGCATAGACCAAGTTGCTCAAACATTGAAAAAACAAGGGTTTGAGATTTATTTAATTTGTAGAGGACAGAAAAAGGATACTATTCCTGATTTTTACAATGAAATTATTTATGTTAAGCTGAACAAAAAACACCTCGCATATCTGCCTGGTGCTGTCAGTAAAATGCGTAAAAAATTCAAAGAGCTTATCACCAGAATTGCACCGGATGTTATCCATGCAAATGATCTACCAGCGGCAAATATCGTTAGAAAAATTATCCCTCCTAATGTAAAGTTTGTTTATGACGATCATGAAGTGTGGGAAATATATTACAAGCTCTACACAAAAAGAACAAAGAATTTGCTAAAAAAAATCCAAAGAAAATATTTGTGTATTGCAGCAAAGATGCTGACCAGAAAAGTAATGACTAAAGCTGACTTGATCATTTTTGTAAATGATTATTGGGTAAAATATTACTCAAAGAAAGGCATAGAAGCTGACAAAATGATTTCTTTAGAAAACTTCCCTCTTAAGAGGGAGATTGATAAAGTCCTCTCTAACAACTTCAAACTAGATCCTTTCTTCACAGATGACTCCAGAAAAAAAATAGTCACTGCTTCAAAATTCTCTAAAATTTCTGCAAGTATATTGAGAAACATCGACAACATCGCTCAAGCGGTCAGCGAGTTGGACAATTGGGTCATTGTGAATTTCGGCCAATCTGATGAGAAGTTTGAAAAGCTTGGCGTCGTTTCTCTTGGGTATAAACCAAGATATGAGTTTTTAGCCAGTTGCAAGAAGTGTGATGTGGTTCTTAATCCTTTACTTATTGATGAGTTAATGGATTATTGTTCGCCAAACAGATTTTTTGAAGCTGCTTTACTAGGTGTCCGGATCATCTCTTCTAAAGTTAAAACGCTTGTCGACAAATTTGACGATTTAATAATCTGGATAAATCCCGAAACGCCGAAAGAAGAAATAAAATCTATCTTAAAAAATATTGACAAATATCCTTCCGGCGAAAAAATACAAAAAACCGCAAGTAAATTCATTTGGGAGAATGAAGAAAAGAAACTGATCGTGGCATATGAAAAGCTCTTATATGGCACTAAAGGCAATCTTCAAGAGTAAATCTAAAAAAGAAGGTTTCGGAAAAAAGGAGAAAATCACTCTCGAGATTTTTCGTCGCGCTTCAGTTTGCAATAGCTTAGCATTTTTTTGTATATCCGCCGCCACGGATATTGAAATTCTTCTAATGAGTGATTATGGATTAGAAATACGAATGTACCGTGATAAGAAGAGATAACATCAATTTGCTTTTTTATTTCCTTCAAGACTTTTTTGGGTGTGTTAAGTTCAGGGTAATTATTTACGATTGTTTTATCCATTATCATTAGGGGATACTCGATGATATTTAGTGTCTTGTTCTCCAGAACATCAAAGACTCTAAAAGGATAACATACCCCTGCACGAAAACCAAAGCACTTAGAATATCCTAAGGACGAATCATACGCGAGTCCTGCTTGGTCAAATAAACGCAAAGATTCGGGGACCTTAATTCGTAAATAATGGTTTCGTACGCCAAATTTGTCTTCTTGTGTTAGCTCTGTTAAAATTTTTTGTTCCTTAGTTAATTGTTCGAAATTTAAATAGGAGCTATAGGATGAGTGAAGGCCAACCTTATGCCCCTCTGAAAGTATTTTTTTAATAATTTTTTTGACTTTTTTAGAATAAGGGTCATATCTATTATCAAATCTCGATGTTCCATTGAGCAGGAAGAAAAATGTGGATTGAAAGCCATATTTATTTGAAGTATAAAGAATATACTTTATGCCGTTTTTTCTAAAAGTAAATAACCATGTGATGTTTCGCCACAGCTCACCCAGGAACCCTTTGATTGATTTCTTTCTTATTAATTGGCTACCTAACGAGCGAATGCGTTTTTTTATAGTCCCCAACTTCAAATTGTCAATATCATGAGTTAAAAACAGTTCAAACTGTCTCTCCTTTCTGGTTAGTTTTGGTGATATCTTAAGCAGAAGGGACCAAAGTAGTTCTAAATATTCATTCACTATTGGTCTTTCAAGAAACCCCTCCTGAAAGGCTAAGCTCTGTTTCCCCGGGAATCTGCCATGCTCGTCCTGATAATCATTTATCATTTCCTCGTATCTTGTTAACATAAAAAATGAGGAGGCAAAAAAGTCAATATTTGTTAGAATACAACCCTCATCAATTTCTATAAATGGTTCTTCTTTTTTTGATCCCCCTACATAGATAATTGGCATTTTTTTCTTTTTTTGTCTTTGCGCGTCTTTACATTCTTGTTCATAGTATTTCAAGGGTAAAGATGGTAGTGATTCTTTTTTCAGATAGTTCTCAATCCAGAATTTGCTGCTATAAATAATCATATCGAATTTTTTATCTTTATTTGGCGTAAATCCATAAAAAATCTTAATGTCTGGCTGTGAATCGTTATGATAGTCATTTCCATCAATAATCTCAATTGGGATTCCGAGGAAATCCTTGAATAGCGTTGTTATAGAATATCTTACTGGGGGATTGTCTATTTTAGGATCCACTATAATTAAAATCACTTGTAATCAAATCTGAATCTTTTTACGAGTTTAAAATTTTATTTACTATTCGGTTTTGATTCTGCCGGATTTTGCAATGTACGGTATAGGAGAAATCCCCCGATTTTTTCAAAACTGAACGTTCTTTTCTCCAGAGGTCTCATATTTAAACTTGGCACTAAAACAATTATTATTAAACAATGGTGTCTTTTTTGAAATGAATTAATGATGTTAACAAAAGAAACATTACTGGCAATTCTCACCGAGTTTCAATCGAAAAAAGATGTTGCTTGTACATACGATTTCAAAGAAAAGTTTGGTGTTGCATTAGCTCCCTTAGAAATACTTGGGATTGCTAAAGTTGTGAAAAACAAGATCCCGTCTTGTGGGCAACATTGCAATCGCTATGAAAACTGCCAGTGGATTGACCTCCTGCAATCGCGCAAAAGCAAGAGTTTGTATCGATTCACAAAGAAGGGTTTTGTACTGGCTTCTTCGCTTCAGGACGGAATTTTATCGAGTGACGAGAAAGATGCTTTGCTTTTAACATTTCTTCAGAATAACTCTCTGTCACAATTGTTCCTCTCCCTCCAACAGGATAGGCAGACAATTCAAGTGGCTGTTTTGGTGAGTTATCTTTTAGCAAACTCCTCATTATCAATCTATGCCATTCGAAGTTGCTTGCAAGATATTCTTGATCTTTTTCAATCTTTGGGAATGCTGGAGATAAAAGAAGGAGCAATAATTACTAATTTTTAGGAAAATAATTATTAAAGATTAAAAAAATAACCACACTTGTTATAAGAGAAAATTATTTTATTAGAAAAAAACATCCAAAAATGAGGTATCCAGGTGTGCTGATGAGATGTCGAAGAAAATCGTTCAAAGTTCGTTATTAAGTCAAATTGGCTTTTCAGAAAATGAGCAACAAGTTTATTTAACAATTCTTGGCATTGGGAATGCTTCTTTAGGTGAGATTGCGTTACAAACACAATTGCCTTTAGAAGAAATCCAGCAAATTATCCAAGAATTAACGAATCGCGGGTATTTAAAAAAGATAGAGGGGAAGATTAACCGCTATATTGCTGTCGAACCTTTTCTGAAGGGCTTTCTCTTTATTGAAAAGGAATTTCAAAATGACATTATCAATATTGAAAATTCACTCATTAGCAGCATTGACAGCAATTATTCCAATCTTGTCAAACAGATGGATGAATTCCGCGTTGCTGTGGAGCCGATTTATAATAGAATTGTCGAAGAGTTACGAACTTCCAATGAACAGTTGAAAATGGATTTAACAAATGCTATCTACCGTCACTCTGATAAAATTGCCAACCTGGCCGAAGACTTTGATCTCTTGCTTACAGAGGGCTTTTCTAAAGCCTTTCTTTCTATCAGCAATGAACTCTCAAATCTTAGCAATGAAATCAGTATCATTCTCCGAGAAGAATCTGATAGAGCAACAGAACGGTTGCAGAAATTCGAACAATTAACAAATCAAACCATTCAAGAAATGCTTGCCCCCATCGACAATTCCATTGAGCATTACAAAACTACTGCCGCTAACGATTTGAAAACCATCCTCACAGAAAACAAAGCAGAGATTTCTGCCTTGCAAAAAAATGTCAAATCACTAACGAAATACAGCATAAAAGAATTTGCTACTGCCTTGAAGGAATTTGAAAAAGAATTTAATGCAATCATCACCAAAGCAACTAATGACTATGCAGAAGTCTTAACAAATTACCGGACAAAAATGAAAGAAATTTTCAAGTTAGAAACAGGGAAAATTGATGGGATCGTTGACAACTTAATTGCCGAAGTTGGAAAAAACATCGATCAACTTTCAATTGAAGCGAGCAATTTAAAAGAGAACATTGATGAAATCTCCAAGGTGGGACGGTTAAAGCGCCCTGACCCGGCTCTTGTGGAGGAGGCGAAAAGGCGTGCGAGTAAAATTAATGAGCTTTCTCAAGCCATTAAGACGCGTTATTCTGAAGCTTTGAATGTTTATAAGAAAAATATCGTAGAAGGCATTACTACTTTAATGAAAAATAGTGATGCTACACTCTCAGAACAATTGAAAGAGGGCAAAACAAAGATTAAGAACCTTAAAGTGAAATTAACAACAAAGTGGTCAGAAATCTCGAGTAAATTTGAGAAGGACTTGAATGCTGCGACAAAAGACATTCTTAAAGATGCAAGCGCTAAAATCGCAACTTCCTCACAACAAGCTTTTGATGTTTCATTAAAGAATTTAGAAACATTGAAAGGGAATATCTCTGAGATTCTCTTGCCTTTTCGTGATGTAGTTTTCAATGATTTAGAGGATACCTTGGAGAATTTATTTTTGGATTCTTCAAAACGGTTGCGATTGCATAATGAAAGTAACAGCAAAGCCCTCGAAACAATCCGCTATCTCACAGATGATATGAAATTTGCATTTAAAACCCAGGTCCAGGAGGAACTAAGCAAACCAAAAATGATTGCTTCCGAAATGATCTCGCAATACACAAATAGCTTAGATAGCTATTTAACAACGCTTAATCGCGACCAGTTTAATACACTTGAAAAAATCAGTAAGGTTATTGATAGTTTTCTTAGTAATTTGAAAGACGCTTTAACCGAAACAAGTTCACAAATATCCAATCGGCTTGCCGGGATTATTTACAAAGTAAATGAAACAAAGACATATCTTCAAGAGATAACAAATGCAGTTGATCAAATTATCCCTGTTCCGAGACCTCATTCACTTATCATTTATGGCAATCAAAATTCAATGGCCGCTATTTATGATATGCTGATGCGAACAAAATCGACCTGTACGGTTGTGATGCCAACGATTGACCAAACTTTTGTTGACTTTTTAGTGAAACAAATTTCAAAAACTGTACGAATTAGAGTGCTCGCAGACATCGATCCTTTCAGAGATGAATCACTTATCTCAATAATGAAAGAACAAGGAAACATAACCATATGGCAATACACCATGCGTGACTTTTATGCTGTGACCCGCGATGGTGCTGAGGTGCTCTTGGCCCCTGTAACACGAGAAGGGGAACTAACCAGCTTCTTGACGGAACAGGATGCTCTTGTACGAGCGGTACAACAAATTATCAATGCTTCCTTTATGGCTCGTTCCAAAGAAATTTAGTCTGGCTTTCCACCTTGACTTTTCTGTTCTTTTTTCTTCCTTTTCCTCTTTTTATTTCATTATTGTTAGTAATTCTTTCAGCCCTTTTAACCATTTAACAATGCTAAGCTGGACGAGTCGTTCTGCCTTTGAGGAAAGGTGCCAAATGGTGAGTAAGTCATATTCGCGTTTTGCTACGATGAATAAATCTTTTAAACAGGCTTTAATCCGTTCTTTTTGCTTCAACATTCTCGAGGGAATGATGGGCAAAGTTCCTTTTTCATTTCCGCCAATTGTTTGTATCACGGCTAAAAGTCCAAGGCATGCGCTTTCTAATAACCTTTCAAAAGAATTGGTTAGTGGGATACAGAACTGCTCTGAAGGGATGTTCAAAAGTATGAGTGGTTGTCCTTCGGGTGAGAGATTTTCCATATCGAGCAAATAAATGGCTTCTTCTTCATCATCTGCAAAATGGATGAACCGTCTGTCTGGCAGCAAGTTCAATTTTTTGGTTGTAAAAGTTAGATGCTCGAGCGCCAAAACCCGAAAGGAAAAAGCGTCCTCTAATTTGTCCAGGAAATAGCTACTCTCAATTAAGACCCCGTTTGTTTGTTGATAAAAGAATTTGAGGTAATCTGGTAGTGTCATGTCCTTGAAAAACAGCAGTTCATCAATATGACTGCTGGTTAATCCCGGTTGAAAGGTTACTTCTACACGGTTATCATCCAAAAACTTGTCTAAGGATTGAATTCTTGCCCACGCCCCAGAGATTGGTAAGATGCTTTTTGAAATAAGAAATAAAAAAAGAAGAGAAATAAAGCTTTTGCCTTACTTCATAAGTTCTTTCATTTTATTATATCCTAATTCGAAGGCTTTCATATTGGCTTTTATTACTTGTTCTTTCTTTCTGAATTGGATAGTAAGCGCTTTTTCAAAAGACTCGCGAGTAATTGGAAAGTCGGGTGTCGCGAAGAGCGCTCCCACAAGAATGACGTTTTGTGTGCGAAGATCTCCTGCTTTTTCAGCCAAGGAAAATGCATCTATTAAATAGACTTTCTCTGTGAATTGCTTCACAATGCTTTCGATTTCTTCTAGTGATGGATATTTTGCCCCTTTCTTGATTTGAAGACTGGGCGGGATAATAATATGTGTGTTCATAATAACAATCCCATTCTTGGGTTTTAGTTTATTCATTGCCCGTGCTGTCTCACCAAGCTCAAAGCTTAATAATACATCTGCTTCGTGGTCGGGAATGAGCGGCCCATGGACCGGTCCCATCCGAATCTCTGTATTCACAACGCCACCACGTTGTGCCATCCCATGAATTTCACTTTGTACGACATGGACATTTTGAAGGAGGGCTGAATTTCCGATAAGCATTGCTGCAGTAAGGACGCCTGTCCCGCCCACACCTGCAATTTCTATTTGATAAGGTTTCTCTAATTTGGTCATCTTTTTCACCTCTTTATAAAAGCATCATAGGGGCAGATAATCCTGCAAACCCCACATCCCATGCACATAGATTCATCGACATGAGCTTTCTTTTTATCATAGTCAAAAGTTATCGCTGGACATGCAAAAGTGCGAACACAGATCCGGCAACCGGTGCAAAGGTCTTCATCCACAAAATAGGTGTCAAGTTTTTGCTTGGCACGTTTAACTTGGCGGGTATACTCGAGTGCACACTCCCTTCGGGCAATGACCACAGAGAGCTCACCACTATCAATAGCTTTACCAATAACTTCTGTGGTTTTCTCGAGGTCATAAGGGTCAACCACTTCGACATTTTTAATGCCAAGCCCTTTACAAACTTGCTCCAGCGAAACTACTCCCGCCGGCTCACCAAAAGCGGTTTTCCCAAGTTCGGGTGTTGGTTGCCCACCTGTCATAGCTGTTAGTTGGTTGTCCATAATAACACAGACAAATTTGGCATTATTCACTATGGCATTTATTAGCGCAGGAATCCCTGTATGGAAAAAGGTGCTGTCACCTATGACTGGAATAACAACTTGATTGGTTGCTTGGGCGATTCCGTTGGCAATACCAATTGATGCACCCATTGCTACTGTTGTATCTACTGCACTTAATGGAGGCATAAAACCGAGGGTATAACACCCAATGTCTCCTGGCATAATCGGGTCTAGTTTTCGTTTCTTTGCTGCTTGCTTAATAGCAAAGAAAGTTGCACGATGGGGGCAACCGGCACAGAGTTCTGGTGGGCGATTTGGCAGTTTTTCATTGATTTCAGCGTTTGTTGGTAGATTCCCTTCTTCTGTTTCGGCTTTCTTTAAGTTTAACACTCGAGTGATTGCCTGTTTAACAATTTTAGGATTCAACTCATTTGAGATGGGAATCACTTTCTCTTTTCGACCGAAAATTTGCACTTGAATGTTATTTTCTGCTGCTAATGCTTTAACACTTAATTCTAAATATGGTTCAACCTCTTCTACGATCAAACATTTTGGATATTCTTTAAGCAACTCGATTATTTTTCCCTCAGGGAGAGGGTTGCTAAAGCCAATTTTGTAGACAGTTGGTTTAAGGTCGAGCTCTTGAATTGCATCTTTTACATATTCATAAGAGACACCGGATGCAATAATTAGTAGCGACTTATCACCCTTCTCAAGGACATTCCATTCAGATGTGTTTGAATACTCCTTTATTTTCTCGAGTTTCTCCATGAGTAATGGTTTTGTTCTTCTTGCATTAGCTGGTAGACAAACAAATTGTGCGGGATTTTTGATGAATTCCCCTTTGTGTGATTCTTTTTTCGGAATCGCACCCAGCTCCACAGGTCCTCTTGAGTGACTTAAGCGAGTAGTGGAACGTAGAACAACTAGCGATTCCCACTTTTCGGAAAAGTCGTAGGCAAATTTAATCATATCAAGAGCTTCTTGGGGCGTAGATGGCTCCATGCAAATGGCATGGGCAGCAAGAGCATACATCCGTGTATCCTGTTCATTCTGGCTTGAATGAAAGCTGGGGTCGTCAGCGATAACCATAACAAAGCCACCTTTCATGCCGCCAAAAAGTGTGGCTGTAAAGAATGGGTCAGCCGCAACATTTAAACCAACATGTTTTGCAGCTGTAAACGACCGGAGGCCACTCCAGGATGCTCCCAGGGCAACTTCAAAGGCCACTTTCTCATTAATGGACCACTCTGCATGCATCCCTGTTTCCTTTCCAAACCGCGCGATTGTTTCCATGATCTCTGTGGAGGGCGTTCCAGGGTAGGCTGCAGCAACATCCACTCCTGCTTCTAAGACACCTCGAGCAAAAGCTTCATTTCCACTCAATAGCATTACAGTTTTTTCTTTGGACAATCTTTTTACCTTCTGTTCTTTTTTATATGATTTTTCCAATCATCTAAAGTTCTTCTTCTTTTGACACTTTAAACGTAAACTCTTTTCGTTAAAATATTTTTCACGATAAGTTATCGTTCTTTAGCCAATAACGAACAAAAACGACTATTTAATTTCTTTTAAAATTCCGAACTAAAGGATTTTTTTATCAAAAATTTTTTAATTGGTAATACAAACTTGAACTCAAAAAAAATCATTATTAATTTGTTGAATCGTGACGATTATGGACTTAATGGATTGGATCTGGCTCATTATCATTTTTGTTTTTGCTGCTGGGGCAACAGCTCTTCTTACATGGTTTCTCAGTAAATTCTTCTTGAAGAAAGGTATCTATGGTCTTGATGTCCATAAAAAAGAGCGACCAAAGGTGGCTGAGATGGGGGGTGTCGGCATTGTGATCGTTTTAATAGTGGTGCTTATTAGTTGTATCTTTATCTTCCCAGACTACTGGCAATTTTTCACTGTCTCAGCAATTGTTATACTTCTTGTAGGGCTTATTGGCATTTGGGATGATTTGAAAGCTTTAGGGGCGATTACTAAACCTTTCTTGCTTCTTCTCCCGAGTATCCCCCTTCTTATCTGGCAACTTGTCGCAAATCCAACTTTTGAAAAGACGGGGCTCTTACTATTTAACCCGCGCCCCTTCCTTCCTCTTATTGGTTCAATAACCATAACAATCGTTTATTGGTTGTTAGTACCTTTTGCTATTACTGTTTTGTCGAATGCCACTAACATGCTAGATGTGATGAATGGTTCCACGCCGGTAACAATGCTTTTTGTTACAGGAAGCGCACTTATATCCACCATTGTGTTGGGCGTACAACAAAAAACTGTCATTGATACTTTCCCGGGTGTTGTACTATCAGTCTTGCTTTTTGCCTGTTTGTTTGCTTTTTATTGGTTTAATCGCTATCCTGCGAAGATCTTTTGTGGTGATACAGGGAGTTTAACAATTGGTGCAATGATTGCGTTAGTTGCAATATTTGGCCGAATTGAGATTATCGTTATTGTCGCAATGATGCCTCAGATAATGAATTCTTTTCAAATCCTTTCCAGTATTAAGGGCCTTCGAGAACGCCGGCAGATAAAAGAGCGACCAACTATCGTACATGATGACACAGAAGAAATTTCGGCGAACCCTCACAAAAAAGCCCCGCTCACTTTGACGCGTTGGCTCGTTGCAAAACAACCAATGCGGGAGCATGAGATTGTTGTTGCAATGGGTGTAACTTCTTTCATTTCATCGCTTTTGGCACTGGCTACTCTTGGATTGATCTATTTATCCCTCTAAAGTGCCATTTTAAGTCCCTTTTTTTCTTTCCTTTTTTAACGTATTCTGTAGATGTTATCTCTGTAATTATTAGAACAAGTTCTTGGTCTCACATTGGTTTTTTAATAAAATGCTCCTAATTAGCTCTCATAGGTGAGGAACTTGGAATCTTTTATTAAAAACATAACCGAAAAAGAGAAAGTCCCTGATTTGTTTGCTTCGAAGGAAGGACAGCATGATGCCAGTGATGTTGATAATGATTTGCGAAAAATCATCGAAAACATGCAAGCGAAAATTCTGGTGATCGGTGTTGGTGGTGCAGGAAATAATGCAATCACTCGCTTGAATGAATCTGGTATCGTCGGTGCGGTTACTTTGGCAGCGAATACTGATGCTCAACAACTTCTTTATTCGAAAAGTCATAAAAAACTCCTTCTTGGGCGAGAACTATGTCGGGGATTAGGCGCCGGAAATGATCCTCAAATCGGAGCAGAAGCGGCGATGGAATCGAGTGAGACACTAAAAGGTATTTTATCACAAGTAGATATGTGCTTTATTGTTTGTGGTCTGGGTGGAGGTACAGGCACAGGTGCTGCACCAGTAATAGCTCGTATCGCTAAAAACCTTGAAGTTCTAACAGTTTCAATTTGTACTCTGCCTTTTGAAGTCGAAGGACGCACAAAATTGCAACACGCAAAAGAAGGGTTGCGCCGGTTGTACGAAAGTAGTGATACGACAATTGTTGTTCCAAATGAGAAGCTGATAGAAATTGCCCCAGAACTCTCTCTAAAAGAGGCTTTTCTCGTAGCAGATGAAATTCTCATTCGGGCCGTACGCGGAGTGACTGAAATTATTAATCGCCCAGGTGATGTGAATGTTGATTTTGCTGATGTACAACGTGTTTTGGGCGAGGGCGGAGCAGCCATAATTGGTCTTGGAGAATCCAGTAGCCCTGACAATCGTGCTCGCGAAGCAGTAGAAGATGCCTTGAAGAATCCACTTCTTGAGGTAGATATTCGCTCCGCAAAAAGTGTGCTGTTAAATATCACAGGCGGTCCAGACTTGAAGCTCAATCAAACCGAAGAAGTAATCCGGGCGGTAACAGACAGTTTAAGTAATGATATTGTAGTAAAGTTTGGTGTGTTAATTGATCCTAAACTTGAGGGAACAATACGTGCAACAATTATTGTGAGTGGTGTGCGTAGTCCTTATATCATCTCTAACATTCAAGAAGATGCTTTAGGAATGGATGTTCTCCTCGAGGAGGATTTGGACTTGGGACTTGAAACATTCGAATAATTGTTATCAAGTTTCTTCCTTTTTTCTCTTTTCTTATTCTATGGTAGGAACAGTTTGATCAAGCTCTAACTCTTCTCTAATCATTCTTTCTTTTTCATCAAAGACAAGAGGCTCATCCTTTATCGAGGATAGCTCTGTGTTATCGCTCTTCTCTGATTCTGTGTAATCATTCCCCATTAGACCTTTTATGCCGGAATAAATCATGCCTGCAAAAATGATAATTGCACAAAGTGTTGAACTTGCTAGTAAGACATACATAGGAAGAACATATTCGGCAATTAAAGAAACTATTCCCATACCTAAGAGCTGCGCGATTCCTTGAGCGAGTTGCATTGCTCCAAATACCCGCCCTTGTTTTTCATAAGCAATTTTTTCTTGAATTAGGGTCGAGGAGGGTACGTTAATTGAAACACTAATAATTCCAAATGAAAAGAGGATAGCTGCCATAACCCATTTGTTTCTTATTACTGCAAAGAAATATAGGGCAATTGTTGCAAACACAAACGCAATATTTAATACCATCACTTTCCGTTTAATTTTCCCAATTGCCATTAAAACAATCGCTGTAATGATGCCCGAAGCGCCCATAAGCCCTTGGAAAATGCCATACCATGTTGCCCCCAAAGACATCTCGCCTTGAAGAATGACAATAAACAATACATTTACCGCCCCAAAAGTGAAGGTAATCGCAGAGAAAATTAAGAGCATATAGGAGATTTTAGGCTTTTCTTTAACTGCTTGGTAACCAATACGAATGTCATTATAGAATTTCTTCATTTCCGCTTTCAATGTGCGTGTCTTTTCTTTTACTCTTTCTGGAGGCTTCTTCCCAATATGGAAGAGAAGGGTAATAAGTGTACCGGAAATTAAAAAGGTTCCAGCATTTGTAATGAAGCTTCCGAGATAGCTTGCTTCCGCTAACACCCCTGCTAAGACGTATCCAACAATTGTTGCAATTTGGAAAACAGTGCTCCCAATGGAATTTGCAACAAGTAAGTTCTTCTTTTTAATGATCAAGCGTGTATAGGCGTTTCTTGCCGGGAAGAAAAAGGCAGCAGAAGAGGAGTTAATAAACAATAAGAGAAAGAGTGGCCAAATAACGTGAGTATAATTAATGGTCACTAAATTGTGACCAGGAGCAATTTTAATGAATGTTATTATTGTTAATGCATCCTTCAGTAAATAAATAATAAGGAATCCTATCGCAGCAAAAAAGCTGACAATATTTGACCACAGCATGATCTTACGTTGATCGAACCGGTCGGTATAAACACCTGCAAAAGGAGCTATAACAACAAAGGGTAAGAGCCAGATGATAGAAAGAATACCCATCATAAGAGGGCTTCTCGTAAGTTCGTAGATTAGAAATTCTAGTGCTAAACCCGAGATCGCTCGACCGATATTCTCAATGAATTGTGCCGTGAAGAGTAGCATAAACGGACGATTCTTTAAGACTTCCTTGATGGAAGGTTTTTCTGGGACGATTGTTTCTGTTTTTGCTATTGACATAGATTGTAAGAGCTCCTTTTTATTCAATGTCTTTTAAATCTTAAATCTTTTTTTAATTTGACTTTTTCTCTTAATTATCTTTATATGGTCAGTAATTATGAAAAACGTGGTCGAAACTGACCAAATTTTCCGCATTAGAAAATCTCGGGTCTTGACAAAAGATTTTAAAATATCTGTCACTTTTTCTGTGTAGCGACTATTGTCCATATGAACCAGCTATTAATGTGAACGTGACGAGTATGAACATCGGAGAATTTTTCACACGAAGTAAACGATTATTGATTCATAGTAAGCGACCTGATCGAAAGGAAATCTGGTTAACTGTGCGAATTACTGCAATTGGCATATTGCTTGTTGGGTTAGTTGGTTATATTATCCACATTCTCTTTACTGTAATTGGAAACATACAACAAAAATAATTACGCTCACTTGTTTATTCCTCTTAAGGCAAAGCGCTAAGTCTTCTTTCTAAAAGAAGAGGACGAATAACTTCCTCTTTCCCATTTGAATCAATTTAGAGCTCTCTTTGGGAAAGTTTTTTCCAGGATCCCTTCTCCAAAAGGACAAACAATCTTTATTAAAGTAGTATAAAAAAGATTTAATAGGAACAAAATTCGGAAGAGCCTAAGGGTTGAAGAAAGTATGACTATTTGGACGCTACGGGCAACAATTGGCCAAGAAAGAGCCATTGCAAAGCATATCAACAAAAAGATCGAAACGAAGAAGCTCGAAGTTTACTCTTTGTTGATACCTGAATCTTTGCGGGGCTATTTATTCATCGAAGCAAAAGATATTGAAAATGTGGACAAAGCGGTTCTGGGCATCCCGCATTTACGAAGCCGTGTTGTTGGTGAAGTAGATATCTCTGAGCTGGAAAGTTTTCTCGTTCCAAAACCAACCATTGAAGGGTTGCATGTCAATGACATCATTGAAATTATTAGTGGGCCATTTAAAGGCAGTCGCGCCAAGATCAACCGTATTGATGTGAGTCGTGAAGAGGTTACTGTGGAATTGCTTGATTCCCAAATCCCTATCCCTATTAAACTTCACTCAGACTTTTGTAAAGTCATCGAAAGCGCTGCCGGCGAACATGTAGAAGAAGAATTAACAATGGTGGAATCAGGGACAAGTAAAGAAGGCGCTGAAAAAGATAAAGGTAAGAAAGAAAAAGAAGCGGAAGAGGAAGAAGAAGATATCTTTTCTGAATTCTTCAAAACTTAAAGAATTGTTCATTTTCCTCCTTTTTCTCTTTTCTGTTAAACTGCTTTTTCATTTAGTTAACAAAGCTTTTTTATGTAAGCAATTTTTCAAAAAGAATGAATTAGAGTACATTCATTAAAACCGCAAACTGATTAAGCGGGTAAAATCCCCTATTCATCAGAAAAAAGAGCTGTTAAGAGGATTGAATTGTGTCAAAACAAAGAGTTGGAAGAATTCTCAAGATCTCCGGTCCCGTTGTGGAAGC
>Ga0190348_1000147_pt1 | contig 19530 bp, 34 predicted proteins | sample 48721367_MG_FD_161658 | JGI IMG/M metagenome (GOLD analysis project Ga0190348, IMG submission 161658) | Hydrothermal vent microbial mat bacterial communities from Southern Trench, Guaymas Basin, Mexico - 4872-13-6-7_MG | ecosystem: Environmental > Aquatic > Marine > Hydrothermal vents >... | reverse complement strand
GGTGCTGCAACGGAAATACCAAGGAAGTCAGGGAATGCCCCATTAGAGAGTGTGTTTTATGGCCTTTCAGGTTTGGTATGAAGTATGAGACCTATTTGAGGAGAAAGGATGAAAATTCTTAATGTAGTGGGGTTTTCCGAGAAATGTGTGAGGAGTGTTGAGGAAATAATTTTTGGGGAATCCTTCTGGATATACGATTACGTGAGGAGGAACAAACATGAATAAAATTCCTTTCCACTGGCACACGCAGAAGAACTGCGTGGTGTGCGGGAGGGTTTGGTGCGACGATCCTGCGCATTTCGTTACTGACGACGAGTTGGAGGGCATGGAATGATATTCACGCTCAAACCTTGGTGGAGAATGTTCGAGGAGGAATCCGTATGGTAAAAAACAGCTTTGACGGATACGGCGATAATGCCGGATTCTATGCGTGGGTGGCTATGCTGATATTTATCGGCGTCGTGTTCATCACCATGTGGTTTCTCTGCCATCTTAAAGTGTTTTGCGTGGGAGGGTGATGATGAACGAAAAGGAAGAGTATGAACTGACGCTCAGGGACCAGATAATAATGGCCGTTCTTGTGACTGCGTGCGGCGTGGCCCTGATATTGGCGTGCATGTTTGTCGATTACTGAGGTGGTGCAAAGCATGAGAAAAATTATAGGAATAGCATTTACCGCTTTGATAGTCGTGGGTTTTGTTTTGTGTTTGTATTTGATGTGTTTCTTGTTTGGGCGGGTCATCGGCCAGACAATCACGATTGTAATCTATGCATCATTGATAATTTGGATGGCAATTAATGAAAGGAAGTTTATGCCGAGTAAGGAGGTTGGTGTCTGGATGAAATTCAACATAAAGCCATGGAAAGAGATGAACAAGGCGGAGATTGACAAGTTCAATTCCGCCATGGAAAGGGTTTGGAAAATGTCGTGAAAGGGGTCAGGGGGCTATGCCCAACCGTTCCGTCTGTTCCCCTGCGGGGCAACAACGTCTCGAATGCTGTGATTACCCCTCAGCTCCCACGACAGCATGGAAGGCAAAGAATATGTTTACATGGCGATTTATATTTGCGTTTGCGCATTTATGCTTGCGCTTGGATGTATTGCATGGCTGGCATACCAAACAAAATCAATCCTGAAGGGTCTGTGGAAGAGGTTGAAAATATGAAGTTTGAGAAGGGAGAGATCCCGCCGAACGGGTGGTACTGGGATTACGAAACGCTGACGCCCGTCGTGCCGTGGGAGAAGGAGCGTGATGATTAATGGATTACCATCCATGGATATTCGACGAGAAATATCTGGACTGGCTGTTCCACACGAGAGAAGGTGAGATGTTTTTGTACTTTGGGGTGTGTGAAACAGAAACATAATCTTTATAAATAATTAAAACAATTAATTTAATTAGGTGTTGGGAATGAACGAAATAACTACCATAACAATCCAAAAGAAAACGAAAGAAAGGCTTGATTCTCTCGGACGATTTAGGGAATCGTATGACGATCTTCTCAACAGGATACTTGACGAGTTCGAAGAGAAGAAGATTGACATGGTTTTGGAGGGGGATAAATGAAGTGGTGCATCTGCGGTTCGAGGATGATTGTTGACGAGCACGGGGTTGAGTGCTGCGTTAATCCGAACTGTATAATAAACGCAAAGGGGTATGCATGAGCAGGAGCATGATTGAAAAGGCCGTTAGGAATGAAGTTCAGGAGCAGGTGAACGAGGAAGAAGCCGAGATGAGGGCGGAGCTCCTTGCAGAACTTCGCAAGAAAGCGGCCGCCAAGCTGGCTAAGGAAAAGGAAAGGATTGAAAAGTCGTGGGAGAGGGAAGGTAAAAAAAAAACCAAACGGAAACTCAAGGAAGCGTCTTTGGTAATAAAGGGTGATAAGATTTACGAAGAAACTACTGAGTTGAAGTTTGTGACTTTGAATGATGGAGGGATTAAATATTTTGATGTTGTTGACGGGATATACCCGATAGAGAGCGATGCGTTGGAAAAGGGAGTCGTCCTGTTGCCGGAAAAACCAGAGGATTACGGTACGGTTGAGGAGTTAATCAAAGAAATTTCTAAACATATAGAAAAATACCTTGATGTCTCGGAGGATTTCAAAACTTTTGCTGTGTATTACATTCTGCTGTCGTGGCTCTATGATAAAACAAACACGGTTTGCTTTTTGCGTGCGTTGGGTGACACGGGAACAGGAAAATCCAGGTTTCTGAATGTGATAGGGCGGCTTCTTTACAAACCCTGCATCGTGTCCGGGGCCGTGACGCCCGCCCCCATCTACCGGCTTGTGGAACGATGGAAGGGATCGCTTGTTATTGATGAGGCGGATTTCAGGGATTCCACGGAGAAGAACGAGGTTGTTACGATTCTGAACTGCAGGTTCGAGCGTGGCAGGCCCGTGATAAGATGCAACAAGGACAATCCAGACGACATACAGAGTTTTGAGGTTTTTGGTCCGACCATTATAGCAACGAGAAAAACATTCCGTGACAAGGCGTTGGAATCGAGATGCCTCACGGAAGTCATGAAGGAAACACGCAGGAAAGATATTGTGCCTGTTTTGGATGATGAGTTCTATGAAAATGAAATGGTGTTGAGAAATAAACTCTTGAAATTCAGGTTTGATTATTTTAATAAAATTAAGTATGACGCCAAAATTGATTTTGACTTCGGGGAGATAGAGCCACGGCTGAAACAGGCGACTTCGAGCTTCATTGTTCTGTTCGCCAATGTTCCGGAGATAGCTGAAAAGTTCAAGAAATTTATAATCAATTACAACAACGACCTCATTGAGGAAAGGTCAAACACCTTTGAAGGAATGGTTGTTAATTCGCTTGTATCTTTATTAAATGAAGGGTGGAAAAATATAATCTCTTCTGATATTGTGGAAAAAATAAACAACATTTATAAGTTTGAAGTTAACTCAAGGAGTGTTGGGAGGGTGTTGAAATCCCTTGGTTTGAAAACGCATCCGGTAAAACTCGAAGGGAAAACAAAGAAAGTTATTGTGCTTGATGCCGATCTTCTCGGTATTCTGGCCGAGAGATACATCCCAAAAGACACGGAAATTTACGAAAATTTCAAGAAAAATTGGTTACGAAAGGTTACGAAAGTTACGAAAGTTACGACACATATAGGGGAGAGAGCCGAAAACGTAACCGTAACCATAAAGAAGCAAAATGTAACCTCTGGGGGGCACTCCCCCGTAACCAACGTAACTTTCGTAACTAAGGTAACCGAGATTCTGAATATGATACCCAAAAACGAGCCGATAGATGTCGAAAAGCTCGTCTCGGAGGCAATCAAAAGAGGTTACGTTTCCATCACCAACCCCCAGCTCGGCTACGACCTCGTGGAAAAGCTCAAGAGGGAAGGCCTGGTATTCGAGCAGACGCCGGGGAAAGTGAGGAGAGTTTGAAACCATGACAATCAAAGAGGAAGTGTTGGAAGAGCATTTTGGAACGAAAGGTTTGAAATGGGTTGACAATTGCCCGCCAGATGAAATAAGCAAAGAGGACATTTATGCAGTCATAGACATAGCAACCCAGAAAACGCTTGAGAAGGTTGAGAAACAAATAAAAGAATTATCTCGTGACAGAGGAACATATTATTATGATTTGGTTGAAGCAATCAAAAAGCTCAAGGAGGCTGAAAAATGAAAGAAAGAATAGTTGAATTGGAAGGATATGATGGAAGCAGTTGTAAAATTGAGGTTACAAAAGAATACCCCCTGAAACACTGGAAAGAGGGGAGATGCTGGGCAGTCTGGTGTGGAAATCCGATTTATTTTATACGCCTGAATAAGAAAGGTCAGGGAAAGGTCGGATATTGTTACCACATATTTAAAAATCTACCCAAATTACGAAAAGGAGAAAAATGGGTTCACATAGAAAAAGGTAAGCTGGTAGTGGATAAGGAGGCTGAAAAATGAAACCACAACCTTTGGATTTGGAAGAATTTAGAAAATGGAGAGCAAAAACTAATCCAGACTTGACTTTTTCCATAAGTCAAATTGAATTCATAAAACAACGCCTCAAATCCGCCTGCGAGTTTTATTTGAGGTATAAGGACAATCCAGATTTGTTGATAAAAGAGCATCCTGAGTTAAAATGCAAGAAATTCGAAGGGTGGATTTTCGATTTCAAAGGAGGCGTAATTGAAGAAGACTATTTCGAATGGCTCTTCAAATTGACATTTAAGGGAGTGATGGAATGAAAGTCAAAATAACGTTGGAAATAAAGGAAACCTTGTATGGAAGTGAACTTAAAATCTTATCAGTTGAACCGCCAGCAGAGAAACTCCCAGAAAAATTTAAGGATAAGATATGGGAAGATTGGGATATTGAACTACCATAAAGATGAGCAGACCTGATAAGAAAATCCGAAGTCCTGAAAATAATCAAGGAGATGGAAAATAGGAGGTTGATGCCCACCGCAAACTCTGTCGGGGCGGAGTAAACCCACACAGAACCGCTTAATTGGTGTGGCAGTCGGCAGGGCGGAAATGGGTGAGGTGAAAAGATGATAAAATTTGAATGTGATGTATGCGGAAAAGATTGTAAAATAGGATACGAACAAACTTTGCTCCTCAAAGGGTGTCGGGGAAGACCAGAAAGAATACATTTGTGTTTCGATTGTATGAAGGAGTTGAGCAAGTTAGCAAAACCACTGTTAAACAAGAAAACCAATTGGGGAGATAATTTGAAGGAAATGGAAAAATAGGAGGTTGATGTGAATGCCAGATAGAGACGGAACAGGTCCACGAAAGAGGTCTTGGAGACCGAAGGGAAGGAAAAAAGGAAGAAGATTGGGAAAATGTTAAGGTGAAAGGCGAGCGACGGGAGAAAGTGGCAAATAGTTCCGAATCCCCGTCCAGTGTGCAGCCACTTGCGTAATCTGGGATTCGCTTGCCCGCCAAATGGAGGTTGAATATGGAAATAAAGATTTTATCTCACATGTCAAAGCCACCAGTCCTCTTAGCAATCTATTTCATCGGAGTCGGTCTCGGTTGGTGGCCGTTTGAATGGTGGTCGGCGATAGGGATGGGAATATTGGAAATAATTTTTTAGGGTGTAACATATGAAAAGGGAAAAACTAAAAATATTCGCTTCGGCGATAGCATGGGGGATCATAATAGACATAGTAATAGAGCTTTCGAAAATGTTCACGCCCACGGAATCGGTTGTCGCGGCGGGTTGTGATTTTTGGGTGTTGCCCTTGGTGCTGGCGGTGTGTTTTGCATCCCTCGCCGCAATATGGTGGAATGAAAAATGAAGGAGGTCATGATATTCGTATTGAACATCATAAGGGGTGAGATTGATGGTGCTTCAGGAAGAGATAAATGACATAGCGGACTTCATTGAAAGCATACAGGAAGAAATGGGATATGATGTTCCGATATGCGTGGACGGGCTTGAGCAGTCGGGGAAATCCACATTCTCAAGCCAGCTCATAAGGAGAATCAAGAAGCGGAAGGGCATGGGAGAGATAAACCTTGAGAGAGACATAGCGTACCGCCTTCTCGAAGCAACAGACAAAATCACAAAAATAAAACCGCTTGCGCCGTTCAGCCTGGACGAGATGATACGTGCGGGATGGAAGAGGGACTGGTACAACCCGGAGAACAAGGAACTCGTCCGCATTTTCAACCAGATAGGTTACAAGAAGGCAATATTCCTTTTTAACATACCGCAGTTCCATAGTCTTGACCCGTATTACAGGAACGACAGGACAAAAATATGGGTTCACATAATAGGCAAGGAAATAGACAAGGATACCAGGCTCCCAACTCTTTTCCACGCCGTGATGCTCGAAAGGGATTACAACATGCTGGAGCCCGACCCCTGGCACCTCACGGAAAACATCAAGATGGTGAGAAAAATGGCCAAAAACCAGACTTTAAGCATAGTGGATAATGTTTCCAAACATCTGCGCAGATATACCTCGATGAACATATTCAGGAGCTATTTCGTGTTTGAACCCCTCCCCCCGAAGATATGGAAAAAATACAAGGAATACAGCGAAAAGAGAAAAATGGAAAAGGAGCAGATGGGTCAGATTGACAGGAACTGGGTAGTGAGGAAGGTGATATTCAAGAACCTCCACGACCATGGATGGGTGTGTAAATGCGGAAGACAGAACAAACTCGGTTATGTTGCAATCCAAAACCTCACAATACCTGAGAATGATACCAAACCAATGTTAACTTATGAGACAGTAAGGAGGGACATAGGGAGCAGGAAGAGATAACTTCACATTTCATCTTATCAAGTATGATGAAATCATACCCTATACCTTTTAAATCCCAATTCCTAATGTTTCAATGGAAAAGTGAAACAATTGTGAAACAATTGAGATTGTTTCATAAAACATGTGAAACAATTCAAGAAATTCAAGATTGTTTCATAAAATACGTGAAACAATTAAGGTGACAAGAATGGACGAGGAAATTGTTGGGGAAGATGTTGGTGAAGAACCGTACGAAAGCGAGGAAGAATGGAGAGAACAACTTAGGGGAGACATGGAAGGTCTTGAAAAACTCACCCGTTTGCTGACGGAAGAACCTGAAAAGATGCCCAAGGAAATAAAACATAACTTCTGGGGGTTCCACAACAGGCAGGTAAAAATCACCAATCTTTCTGAAAAGCAGGTGTGGACAAAAATAAACCAGTTTGATATGGCAAAAAACATGAGAATAATGAGTTTGCCGAGGTTTGCGATTACGCCGGAGTATTTGCTTGATTTGATTAATGCGAGAGCATCTTACGAGGATTCAGTCAACAGAAGCGTCGGCGGATTTGAGAGGCAGCAGCTCAATACCCAGATACAGGAAAGGCACGTGGTTACAAGCGGAGAGGAATACCAAAGGGCGAGCGGGTGGTTCAAGAAAGCCGGCGCAAAACTGTTTGGGAGGTTTAGGAGGTAGATAGGATGGTGTTGATAGAAGGCGTCGAATTTTTACCGACGATTATGAATTTTTTCGGGTTTCCGATTGAGGTTGTCATACTAATCGCAATCGCAATCCCCTCGGCAGCGTTCCTTATTTTGATGTCGATTTTCACCCCGGGACCCACTTTTTTAAAGGCAAAGTTCGGGGGAAAAGCAATGATGTTCAACATACGGAAAGACAAGCGAGGAAAGTTTGAAATGGGCAATCTTGACGCAGGGATGCTGTACAGCATTAACAGGGACAGGGCATTTTTGATTGATGACGACTCCGTGATATTTGAATCCAAGTCAGGCGTCCCAACCTTCCCGGTAACCTCCCAGCTTGGCATGACGCTTTCGCCCGAAATACTCCAGGCAATAAGGGCGATGAAAGAGATGGGAATAGAGGACATAGACGAGGCGGAAGCCATCAACCAATACTGGCATAAATGCAAGAAATGCGGATTTGAAGGCATCCCGCTCGTCAAGGAAGAAAAGACAAAGGGAGACAACCCAGGGGTGAAGGAAACCATATACTGCCCTAAATGCAAGAGCGAGGATCTTGTCAAATCAGAGTTCAAACTCCAAATACCACAGCACAAAACCCTCGGCTTCGGGAAGATACTCCAGTATTTCAAATTCAATCTCGACAGCGCAGAACTGGCCTCGCAGATAGAGAGGGGCGTGCATGATGCAATGAGCAGATACAAGGGGATAGACGTTAGAAAGATAGTGACAATAATCAGCCTTATTTCAGCGTTAGGCATAGCCATATTCCTGATAATGATAGGAGCTACTATCCTCCTGCAAAATGCAGCGCCTGCGGCGACAGCCGCGGCGTCGGCAGTTCCGCCTCCGCCGAACATAACAGCTCCGATAATAGGTTGATAAAATGATGCCGAGACAATACGAAGAAGGACTGGCCTCACACGCCTCATACAGGGAAATAGAGCAGCTGATGGAAATAAAGGCGCTGTGCGATTCGGCAGCCCTCAGGGCGAAGAGAAACCCGGAGATAGGAAATATCAACAGATATTACACGGCAATCGAGTTGTTTGGGGAAGTGCTGGACTGCATCCTGACGCCGGAACGCAGGAATATCCTGAAAGAAAAGAAGGATGAATACGATAAAATAATGGAGGAAATTTACACCCCGCCGTCACGCCGGAAAAAACAGATAAAAACCAAGCAACTTCTCGTGATGGCGCTCGAAAAGCTTGACGAGATGCGCCTGCTCATAAGGAGGATGGGGCAGAAGCCATACAAACTTTTTTACAGATTCCTTCCGGATGCGGGGCCGAGATCGGCCAAGGAGCTTGTCGAGAGGATAAGAGGCGAAAAGAATGATGTGGGACCAGACAGGGAGGTTTAGAGGGCTTCCCAAGGAAACCATAAGAAAGCTCAGGATACAGGCGTATGTCCAGGTGGGGATAATAATATTCACTTTAATTACGGTTGCCCTCACATACCAGGCAATTCTCCTTTTCATTCTGTGGGCCGAGATAGTGCTGCACAAAAAGTACCAGGACAAAATCATAGAAGAGGCAAGGGGTCGTGGGGATGAGGACTATTGAAATCAGTTTTAAGTGGCTTTGCGGAAAATGCAGGAAGAAATACAAGAGGCAGATTTTCGGGCGCATCATGAACTTTCGGAAGAGGGGATTGTCCTACGGGGAGATTTCAAGAATGACCGGGATACCAAAATCCACCATTTACGACATGGTAATTGAAGATAGGTCCGTAAACATACAAAAACGGACAACCGACAGGTATCAAACCAATAATAATGGTAAAAAGTATATATTGTCCGAAAGTATGTAAGAAACCGAACGAAAAGTGAGGGTATGAAGAGGCCAATTTACGCCAAAATAGAATACGAATATGTGTCCAAAACTACCGGGAACAAGAGAAGGAGCATTATAAGGATGGATGCATTTCGCAACGACACGTGGGAAGGATTTAACAAGAGAGTCGACAAACTTGCCAGGAGATTAAAGGGGAAGGTTATAGGATTATCTTACATGGATGATGGAAATGAATAGGGATTTAATTCTTTTTGGGTCGCTTGTCATATCAATGGGAGTTATTTTTATACCTATTATGGGACTTTTGCTTGCGTACGGCTTCTTTTTCTACGGATTAGCGGGCGTTTTAATGGGTATTTTAGTCGATTAGGCCAGCTCCGAGGCGATTATGTGGGTCTAAAAACAGGGGGTTCTCCTTCGAGACCCTTCTTCATTTCATACAGGTACAGCCACACCGAATAAAGCAGCGAAAGCAAACCGAAACCGAAATTCAGGAACAGGAGGATGTTTGATTCCGGCTGCGCGAGTGCGGTTCTCGTTCCTGCCATATACAACGGCTCTACATTAAGGCCTATTAGGGCGAGCGAGAAAAACATCACCATCCCCATTATTGAAAAAACAAGCTTCTCCCTATCTATGGCTAAATAAAAAAACATGAATGCTATTATGCTGTACATTATGTATATTTCGCTAAACATCCAATCACGTTGTTGTTTCTAACAATAAAAAATAAAGGGGGGTTTTGGGATCGTCCGGGCGGACTATCCCCGGCTAACGTCCCCGCAGAAGGAACACGTAACCGAGAATAGCTACCGCAGCCAGAACTATCAGCGAAATCACCAGTAACGTGAACGCATTGTAAGTCGTGGTGTTCACGTTGGCCACTGTTGCATTAAGTTGCGTCGAGTTGATTGACCCAAGCGTCGGAAGCATTGCATTGTAAGTGGAGGCAAATATAATCAGCCCCACTATTATTGTGATTGCTACGACCACTACTGTAATGGCTGCGTTCTGTGCCATGATGCATCACCTACCTGCCTCTAAGCAGGAAGACATATCCGAGTATTGCCACTGCTGCCAGAACAATTAAGGAAATCACCAGTAACGTAAACGCATTGTAAGTCGTGGTGCTTACATTCGATACCGTGTTATTGAGTTCTGCGCTGTTGATTGTTGCAAGCGTCGGCGTCATTGCATTGTAGGTTGATGCGAATATAACCAACCCCACTATTATCGTGATTGCCACGACAACAACGGTGATGGCTGCATTGGTTGCCATTTTTTACCTCTTAAACCCTCATCGTGGTTATATGGGGGCTGAAACCCCAACTCCTTTTCCCAAAGTAATAGGGTTCAACGAATATAAATATACCGCTTATTTCGTAATATCATCCCTTCCCTCTCCAGTTCTCTTAACATTGAATTCACCATTTCTTTGTCAAGTGCTATGTGACTCATTATTTTATTGACTTCCTTTTTGCTCAGTTTCGGGCCCTTCCTTTTTATTTTCCAGTAAACTAACTCTGAGAGTTTCATCCCTTGAACACCTTGTAAAATACACCCGTAAGTGCCAGTGCAACCATGACATAGCCGAACTGGTGAATTTCCGGCGGAAAGAGCGATGCCATTGTAAACCCGCTTATTATTCCCATTACCGCAACGAATGTCACGTTGTGCGATTTGAAATACATTCCAGTAATGGCCACCAGCATCATTATGGCATAAAACCAATATCCGAGGACACTCGTGTAAACGCAGGTAATACCATTAATCAAATCCCCTGTCATCAATATTGAATAGCACGTGTACGTCATCATATCACTCCATTGTTTTCATTGATACCCCCCTCAGATATTGGGCCAGCGCTATCCCGTATATGAGCCACACCACTATGGTAAGCGATGCAACTATAGTATCTATAATTCCGCAACCTCCGTATGCTGCGCAGGCGTTTCCACCCAAAACCTCGTAAAACATGGGAAACACAATAATAGCGCCGAAAAGCGTGCGTGTAATTAAAATCAACCCCTTTAACATGCCTCCCAAAATATCTATTCCTGGTATTTGTTGCGTGTTGAACGTACTGTTCACTTCTTGGATTATCCTCCCTGTCCAATTACTTCTTGGATTTATGTTGCTGTGAAGCGGAAAAATGTTTATCTGGTTTATTATGCTGAGTGATACGTTGAAAAGGAAAATGAACAACACTATCTTATAAAACATTGCCATGCTAACCACCCACCTCCCTTGCTTTTCTTCCGAATGCCGATATGACAACAACTATTAATATAAGCATGACTGCTCCAAATACTATGTTTAACCATCCCCAATACCAAAACGTAAAGGCAAAAACGCCGAGAATTATTATTCCTATTTCCGAGTGCCTGTAACTGAACAGCATTGCTATCAGCATGAGTGTGATCATTGCGACTATTTGGTAGATTGTCGAGGAATACCCGCCGAACGACAGGCGTATGTTACCGAAAGAGGCGTATCCTATAACGCTCCCTCCGCTTATGTCTCCGTATTCTTGGTGGTACCCCGTCCAGTTGTAAAAGAACGTGGTGTTGCCGAATGATATGTTGTACGACCACAGGAGGTTGTTGCCGCTCTGGTTGTTCACATAAATCCTCGTGATGTTCGAGCTGTTGGTGAAATTCCAAAGCTCAAAGTTCACCCAGTCGGTCAATTCTCTCGTGTCGTTGTAAATGAAACGGAGCAGCCCGGAGGACCAGTTCACGTCATGCCCGTTGTATATTCCCGTGTAAAGATAATTTTCGCTCGGCGCGAATTCTATGGCCGGCAGTGAAATAGTTTCGGTCGCATCCGTGTTTGCGGTTATCGGGCCGAGAGTTCTGACGGTTCCCGCTGAATTTTCTATCGAAAAGATGTATTTTTCATCCAGTATCAAATAAAGATAAATTTGATTGACCGCATCCACCTCCTGGTCTATTATGTCCACCTGTTTGCTGCCTATGAGTTTTTGGACATGGAATATGCCTCCCGAATAATCGCCGGTCAGGTCGGATATGGTAACGGTCTTGAAAACGTGCTGGTCGTTGTAAGTGTTTATCATGTAAAAGGTAACGTTTCCGCTTGTCGTTGTCGGGATAAGCGTGCGGAAATGCTGGATGCCTCCAAGGTTCAGCGTGAGCCTGATTTCATCCACAACGCATGCTTCGGCGACGGGAATTGGCGTGGAAGTGACATTATAAGTCGTGGAGGAATTTGAACAATACACCCGCAGCGTGGCGGATGTGAAGTTCGACACGTTCATGTCATTTCCCGTCATCTCGTCCTTTATGTAAATATCAAACGCCGCCGCCACCTTCGTGAAGCATGACGTTCCAGACGTTGTCGTGTTTACGTAAGTGTCGGTTGACGTCACGTTCCAGCAATAATAACCCTGTGGAAGAGACAGTGTGGTGGATGTTCCGCTCTTATAATAAATTCCCGTGGTGTCATTTATCCTTATCCAGTAATAGACGGTGTCCTCGTCGTCAGGGTCAACCGAAAGATTCCAATGGAGTTGCGCTGTCGAAGAGTTTGTATTGTTAAGAGGGAGGTAAGTTGCGGAAGCGTTTGGCGCCTGGTTGGCCACGGTAAAGGACTGTTGCGAGGTGCGCTGCCAGTTGCCCACGGTATCATCGCTCCAGATGTAGTAATTTACCGTGTCGTGCGCCGTGTAATTGCCGAGGCCGCTGTTGTAAACGGTTATGTTGCAGTTGTCCCCTGATTTTGTCATGGTGTAATTCTGCGAATTTATCTCAAGATAACACGAATTAACACCGCTTCCGGAATCCGTTGCCATTGCCCCGACATCAAAATTCTGGTCCTCGTGCGGTGTTGCCGGGTTTCTCGAAAGATTCCCTATTGTTGGAGGTGTATTGTCCAGCGTTATGTTTTCCGAGTATCCGTACGAACACTGGCTCTGGTTGTCGCATGCTTCCACTCTTATGAAATACTGACCGTCGCTTACTGACGAGGAGTCCCACACGTACGAAAGGTTCAGCGAGTTGTTGCCCCTTATTATTTTAGCCAGCGACAGGTTGAGGTAAACCAGCGTTATGTTGTAGTGCGTTATCGGGTAGGCGTTCGGTGAAATCGATTCCGTGTAGTTTATGGTTATGTCTCCGCCGTGCACGCCTTCGGTAGGATTGTAAACGTCAGGCGAGGACGGAGGAAGATGGTCAAGCTGAAGCAAATCCTGCCTCACGTCCGAGCAGTTACCGTTGCCTGCGGTGTCGTTGGCGCACACGTAATACCAGAGAGAATCGTTGGCGGAGAACTGGTGAACGTGCATGTCTATCGTTCCCGAAAAGTTTGAATACGAAACGCCGTTGTTGGTGCTCGACTGAACCTGGTCAGTTCTCGTTATGTTCGTTATGTATGAAACGTTCCAGTCCGCTGACGATTCGCTGTCCCTTAACAGGAAATACGAAGTGTTTGTTACCGTGACATCAACGATTTTGCCTGTTGTTGAATTTATGGGGAACGGAACTATCCAGTATGTCGAACTGCCCCTCGTGTAGTCTGAAGTCGTTCCAGGCTGCAAATTGTAAAATTCTATGCAGTTGTCGTTGGTGTTGGGTTCTCCGGTTGCGTATGATTCGTTGCAGTAGTAAATCCTCAAGAATCCGTTGTTGCCTGAAATGTTTTCAGCGTCCAGAATCATGTAGTTGAACATTTCATCGCTTGAAACGTTGAAAAACCTTATCTTGAGTATGCTGTTTTTATTTGTCAGTGTGTGCCCGTGTTTCGGCTCCGATTCCATGACGCTGTCGTTCATGTTGTAGGATCCTGGATAAATTGAGTGGTCGAGCGTGAAGTTCCAGATGTCCGACACGTTCGTTCCCGTTTCCGTCTGCCATCCCGACGTTGCGGTTCCGTTTATGAACCACACTATTGCGCTTGTCGACGAGTTTGTTTTGTAATAAACTTTCGCAGTGCTTGAGTCCACTCCGGACGGGTCGGTTATGTTGTAGGTTATGTTGAGGTCTGTGCTTAATATGTTTGTTGAAGAAACGTCTGCGGGGGTTTGTGACTTGAAGGTTATAGTCGGCGGCGTTAAGTCTGGCGGCGAATATACGACTTCATCTCCTATGTTTGATAATCCCTGCTTCGCCCCTCTCAGAACCCAATCCGAATCCTTGACTCCTGTGTAAAATTTCACTTCATCCATCTCGCCGTAAAAGCCCCTGTCCAGGTCAGTTCGGGAAATGTTGCCTATCGTCACCAGCTCGCTGTTGGGTGTCGAGTCACCGCTGAAGGTTGCGCTTGAGCTTATGAAAACAGTTCCGTTCGGGAATATTCCCCGGATTTCGACGTCTTTAGTGGAAGTGTCATAGGAAAACGAATAAAAAGCCCATTCCGTTGACATGTTTTTGTTGGTGAAAAAATTTTCACTGACAAACCCGAAACTCAGCCCTCTCCACGCTTCTGAAACTTCCCTGTTCTCCTGCCTTATTGACCATCCCGAACCATCGCCCTCCTTGCTGACGACGTCGTGAAAAGTCCTGCCGTCCAACCCGCTCCACTTCGCCCAGAACGTTATCGTAAAGCTGTTTGCTCCTTCGAGGGAATTTATGTCTGCTATTCTCACATCCGCGGATGTTCCGTCGAAGCTCAGGGCTTTCCCTATGTGTCCGCTGGTGTACGCCGCTCCCCTTATCGTTCCGTTGTTGTTTTCCGCCGAATCTATCGCTGTCGAACCGCTGCCCTCGTCAAAGTGATAGACACCGTTTGCTCCCGCAACGCTCCACACGTTCGACGGCGAGCTTGTTCTGTTGTATTTTCCGCCGACGCATTCGTATGATATTTCATTGCTTTCCGCCCCGTCTGTGAACACGTAATCGCTTTGGTCGTTGTAGTAAACCCAGCTCACGTCATCGTTTGATGAAGTGAGATTTCCGTTCAGCCAGCATATTTCATTTGGCGTTTCTCCGAGAGTGAATCCCGCTGTCCCGTTTGCCACGAAAGGAAAGTTGTTTATGATAGCATCGGCGGTTGCATTTATTGAACGCTTGTAGGCGTATGATGCGTTCCACCACGTCGGGTCTAAAATCACGCAACCGTACTGCGAACAAGCAGACACGTTATATTTGTTTTCCCAGTCTTCGACAGTTATGCCATAGAATAATAGATGAGACATGGGGATTTTAATCGTTGCACTTCCGTCTTTCGGCAAAGGTATGCTTCCTTCCACTTTTTGCTCTATTTTCTTTCCGTCCATGATTGTTTTGTCCTTCGTGTGCGGAGTCGGCAAATAATCGTATCTCGTTTCCTGACCCACCACACCGCGTTCGGTTTTTAGGCATGTCTTGTCTGCAAGAACGTAATCGCAGTCCATTAAAACGCCCTTGTCGTCGTAATATCTCATTTCGTAACGGTAGCAGGTAGTGTTTTCCTTCGTAACGTTGTCTGTGCAGGGATACGGAATGCTCTCGTTCACCGCAGTCTTGTATTTGCCCTGCGGCACGTTCACGTAACCGTAAACGTCTGCAAGATAGGACTGGTACATGAGAAAGTCGATTATCTCTATTGTTTTCGTTTTGTCGCTGTTTGCAAAATGGAAGGTGATGTCCGTGATGTATTGGTCTTTACCTATCGTGTCCGTGAAGGTCAGGTAGAGTTCGTTTTCCGTCAGGCGGTAAACCGTGCGATCGGTTATCTCGAAGGGTTCGGTCTGGCTCGTTGCCGTCTGAAACATAAACAGGGATAAGACTATCACGGAAACGAACAATGTTCCCAATATCCATTTTTTCCTTCGCATATCCCATCACGCTCAATCTATTAACAGCTCCTCCAATTCAACATCCTTCCATATTTCTTTGTGTATGATTTTATTTATCTTCTCCTCTTCTTCTTTCTTCTTTTCCTTGTCGATACTAACGACCTCCGTTTCTTGTATTTTTTCAGCTTGGACGCAACATATTTGCCGTGACCTCTCTTTCCTTTGTATTTCATGACGACGTAGTGATGTTTGGGACGGCCGACATCCTTGCTGACATAATAATGTTTATTGCGTTTCTTCCTTCTTTTTTTGCAGGGCAAAAAATCACCTCCTCTTTCTTCTTTTCCTGTTCGGCATTGCTTTCTTTCTTGCCTTGTGGCTCATGCGCTTCCACTTTCTTCGTGCCTTGGCGAGAGCCCTTTTTCTTTTTTTGGTAAGTCTGTATTTTCTCATTTATTCACCTCCTTATCTATAATCCTCCTGGCTTCTCGTGAGGATGTATATTCCCACTATGAAAACGAAAAGCACCGGGACACCATACTGCCAAAACATCGAGAGATAATTTCCTGTAATCAGGGTGTTGGAATCCGTGACGGTCGAAGTGAAGTAAGGATATAAATGGGATGCGAATATCTCGTAAAATAAAATGTAGAGGAACGCTCCAACCCCTAATGCTATCAATCCCATCATCCATTCAAACGCCAGTCCTTTCATCCATATCCCCCGTATCCCCAGTGGGGTTCACGCCTCTGGCTTGACAGCACGAGGTAAATTATAAGCGCCACGACCAGCACCATCACCCACCCGTACGCCCACACCGTCTTCAGCGTTGAAAGCACGCCGAGGGCCTCGCCTGTTTCATTGACGGGATAAAACCCCTCGGCGAAATTCATTATCTGAAAGAAGGGATTTGAAAGCATCAAAAATATCAGGGACACGAATAACAATGCCCCAAGGAACATCACGAATGCGAACGCCAGTCCTTTCATTTGATGAGCACCTCCGGCTTCGGCAGCGGGTGAATTATCAGGCGGTAGGTGTATTTTCGTTTTTTACGGCGGTATTTTCCGCCTTTGGGTAATTTGAATCTAATCCAGCGAGAAGTTGGAACAGGTGGAGGAGGTGGAGGAGGTGGAGGAGGTGGTGTTTCAAATATTGGTTTGGGTAGTGGGAAGAATGGTTTGAATGTTAGTCTCTCTCTTGTAACAGTTTTGGGAATTTGAACAACTGAAGTGATCTGTTTTTGTTTTGTCATTTTATCTAAAATATTTTTTGTTGTTGGTTTTCCCATTCTCTCAAATCCTATTAACAAACCAATGTCCGTTTTCTGTTTCTTTTTTGGTTTTTGTTTAATTTTTATTATAATTCTTTTTGATTTTTTTGAAGATAATGATGATGAAAGCATAGTCATGGTTTTTTCTATTCTTTTTGGTGGTCTGAACTTTGGAAACACAATAATTTTTGGGATATTAAGTTGTATAGGTGGTAATGACGGTGGTGTTGTTCTCTTAATTTCGGTCTTTGGTAATAAAGAAACTATTTGCTTTCGTTGTTCTAAAAATTTCAAAGACTCTCTCAACAAGAGAGCATGCAAGCCAGCTTCTGAAATTTCTTTGTATTTCAATGTTTGCTTACGTAATTTACCTAATTCCTTCGTAGTTTTTTCAAATCCTTCATAAAATTCCTTATTGAGAGGTTCGTGAAATGTTTTTTGTATGTCAATGCCCTCAATTTTTCTGTATTTGGGTTTTATTTCTTTTATTACAAACCACTTCTCCCCTCTTGACCATCCTCTCCCGCTTATTTCCCACTGTTTCTTTAATTTTGTTGCTCTCCATATTTCATTTTTTCTGAGTGGTTGACTCAGTCTTTCTTCTACTTTATGTAATCCCAAAGAAGTTGTTTCATCGGCTTTTATCATCATTGATTTTATATTACTAAATCTTCTCGGTTGTTCTTGTCCTAAACCTCTCCTAAAAGTCTTTTGAACAAATCCCTTTTCTTGCTCAAGTATTTTGGCCTTAGAAAGCGTTATCTTGGGTTCACCTTTTTTTTCGATAAATTTACCTATCATCTTACCCTTTCCAGAAAACGTTTTGAATGCATCTATCTTTTTTCTCGTTACTGATTCTAACGATAAACGAGTTGAAAAACCTTCCTTCGTGGGTTTACTTAACATTTCAAAATTTATCAATCCGATTGGTTTTGTTCTTTTTGGTAATTGTAATTCTTTTATTCCGAATGGTATTTCACCTCTTGTGTATATTCCTTTTTTTGTATGTAAAGTTATGTAATCAATTTTTCCCATACCTACAGGTTTCAATTCGGGAACTTTGGGTGATTTAATTTTCAAAACAGACTTAAATTCTTTTGGTAACATATACCTATGAAATTTAATAGCAGCTGATTCTATCTTCGGTGTTATTTTGGATATACCTTTCAATATCAATAAACCAGCAGCGGTTTCCCCAAATGCCTTCGCTGAACTAAACGGGTATGTAACGGTGGAATATGTATAAGATGGGATTGCTTCCATCATTATTTCTGGATGTTCCACCAAGCCCTTGGTACCCTTTAAAAATGATGGTTTTGTTAATAATTCAAATGTTTTTCCTATCCCTATTCCAGCTTTCGCAAAAAACTCTTCTGTCTTTCCTAACACTTCAAACGGAAGGGCAACAACATTCCCAGACCATTGTTGCGGGAACTTAATTTCCGTCTTTTTTTCGTATGGCTCAAAAACACTTTTTGATAATGAACCCCACTCCTCTTTTGAAAGTCCTAATTTTTTCTGTGCTTCTTTTCTGAATTCTCTTTCTTTGGTTTCCATCTCTGTAACTGGAGAAAATGAAATATCAAGCCCTGTGATATATGTTCTTTCTCCGCCTTTTACAAATTTTCCAGTCTTAATATCTAAATACGGTGTCATCTCATAAGTGGTTACATAACCTGTTGGTTTAATTTGTACATCTCCAGTGTAATACGCCGTCCTTTGTATTGCCTTCTCTTCGGGAATTTCAAACGGTTCGGCGCTGGGGGGTGAGACATATCGTGCCTCGTAATAAGGCAACTCGGCCGGCTTCGCAGATACCGGCTGTTCTTCCTTCTGCGGATAAAACGTCTTGTAAATGTCCGGCGGGGGTTCGGGCGGCCTGTATTGCTCTGCGGGAACATGGGAAGGGTCTTGCCGGGGACCGGAATATCCAAGACCGGTCTTCGGGTCGACCCAGTGCCCATATTCCTCCTGTGTTTCGGGTTGGGGTGTTGGCTGCGTGGAAGGGGCTTTCATTTCATAAATTCGGCGTATTTCATCAATGGTATAGCTTGAGGGTATTTTAAAAATATATGTTTGCTCTTCCACCCATTGCCTTATGATAGGGATTCCGGCCGCTCTTAAATATTTCTCGGCCTCTTCGGCCTTTTCCTTTCTCACTTTCAGAAGCTGAGTATAGGCCATAACCCCCGTGACTATGTAGGATTTGGGGTTTAAAAATGTGAGTTCAGAAAATTCGGTTTTTCGGTCAGGCGCATGAAAAATAAACGAAAGCTTTATATATAAGTAAATGTAATATTTTATTATGCCTAAAATGATTTTGGAACTTTCTGAGGAAGAGGACAGAAAAGTGGATATATTCAGGGCAAAAAACGGATTGTCCTCAAAAACGCAGGCTATTAAAGAAATCATACGTGAGTTTGAGGGATCTCAATGAAAAAAATAACCCAAACAAAGGCCATTCGACTGAGGTGCATAGATTGTGCAGAAACCAAGCCGGAAATACGCGAATGCACCATAAAGGAATGCCCCCTGTGGCCGGGGCGGATGGGAAAAAGGCCCAAGGGTTTCCAGCCATTAAAGGCCATAAGGGAATACTGCCTTTGGTGTTGCAACGGAAATACCAAGGAAGTCAGGGAATGCCCTATTAGAGAGTGTGTTTTATGGCCTTTCAGGTTTGGTATGAAGTATGAGACCTATTTGAGGAGAAAGGATGAAAATTCTTAATGTAGTGGGGTTTTCCGAGAAATGTGTGAGGAGTGTTGAGGAAATGATTTTCGGGGAATCC
>Ga0190348_1000138_pt1 | contig 20163 bp, 19 predicted proteins | sample 48721367_MG_FD_161658 | JGI IMG/M metagenome (GOLD analysis project Ga0190348, IMG submission 161658) | Hydrothermal vent microbial mat bacterial communities from Southern Trench, Guaymas Basin, Mexico - 4872-13-6-7_MG | ecosystem: Environmental > Aquatic > Marine > Hydrothermal vents >... | reverse complement strand
TCAGCCTGCAGGAAAGACCGGCTTGTGTGGAGGCCGGCGATTTCGCGGGCCTGAGGTCCGGGGTAATGGAAATCTGGGATGAGGTCATGAAATGAGGTGAACTCCTTTGCCAGGACAAGAAATAATATTACTATTATTTTATTATACTAAGATTATGTAGGGGGAATTTTTTGATTACTAATTATGAATCTTTAATAGGAATAGGTAACAAAATAATTTGATGAAAACATTTATGTTACTAGCTGGAATGCTATTATTTATAAATAATATAATCGGGTTATTCTTGCCTTTAAGAAATGAAGAAATTTATCATGAGAAACATACAGGTTTCGAAAAAGATATTACACTAACCGAGGAACAATTATATAAAGTAATAAATGCTGATATTGCAAATAGTGAGAAATATATTCTTCAATTGAATGAAGCTATAAATAAAGGAATAGCACATTATTGGAATGATAATGGCATAGATAGATATAATCTTCGAGTACCTATTTACGAAAATTATTTATTGTATTTTGCAAGTTATATTTATCCAAAAATATTCAGAAAATATGAATACAGTCATTATAATAAAGCAATAGAGCGCGGCATTGGTTTATGTTCCCAACATGCAATTATTATTTCTGAAATATTAAATGAAAAGGGAATAGAATCAAAAATTATTAGACTAAGTGGTCATGTTGTTTCCACAGCCTTAGTCAATAAAGAGAAAAACTTATGGTGGATCCTTGATCCTGATTATGGTGTTATCATTAAAGCTGACATTAGCAAAGTTGAAGATAATCCCGAAATAATAAGGAATTATTATCAGAACAATGGTTTTGATAAAAATACAGTTGAAAATCTAATAAATATATATGATAAAGATGGCAATACTGTTATAGATAGTGTTAGATCTGTTTCGCAGATAACGTCATATGCTTTCAACTATTATGTTGAAATTTTTACATATATAGTCATATGGATTTTTCCAATATGGTTGATGACGCCTTATCTAATTTCACTACGTCGTAAATATTGCAGTTGCAGGAAAACATAAGCGATGGCAGTATGGGTTCCTCTTCACCAGGCTATCACAACTACCCTGCATTCAAATCTGCACAGGCCTGTTCCCTACACAATCCCGCCAAAGGCGAGTCTCATAGCTTTGCCGCCAGCAGCATTCAGGCTTTATACACGGTGACACCCTTGCCATAAGCGAATATTATATGCTAAACAGTATTTCTCTTGCAATAGAATTACAATCATGTCCCATGACTCTTTGACGAGCATGAACATTTGGATGAATCTCCGCAGATAGGAAGATATAGTGGGCCGTAAAAGAAGAAGGCCTTTGGCCAAAACCAAAAAGAAACCCGCTCCCGGCACTGCCGTTCCAACGACAAGCTCTCAAGGTATGGGATTGCGTATTCATGAGTGGGAAAGCTCCGTAAAGGATAGGGCTGAATACCTTACCCCATACCGCCGATGGATAGAGGCCCTGGCGCTTTTTCTTATCCTGGTAGTGGGGTTGCTTGTGCGCATAGAGGATGTCCGGGACTGGAATGCCCATCCTGAGCTGGCCCTCTACAAGGGGGAACCCCTGCTTACCACCTTTGACGGCTATTTCTATCTGACCCTGGCAAAGGACCTGGCTGAAGGCACCTATACATCCATAGACAACAATCGTGATGTGCCAAAGGGTGTATCCAGGAGATTCCCGCCACCGCTCATTTCCGTGACAGCCGCAGGCCTGGCCCGGATAACGCCCTTTTCCCTGAACTGGATTGGAGCGGTCCTCCCTGCATTGCTTGGTCTTTTGCTGGCCCTGCCCCTGTATGCACTAGGACGTTTCTACGGAGGTCCGGCCATGGGCCTTACTGCAGCACTGATGGGGCTGCTCTCACACTACTATGTCTATAGGAGCAGTCTGGGCTGGTTCGACACGGACTGCATGAACGTCACCTGGGCTACAGGGGCCGCTTATTGCTTCCTGCGGTTTGGCGTTGAAGCCGGCCGGAAGCGGTATCTGTATTTTATCAGCGGAATTGCTATCTTTTTGCTTTTCCTGTGGTGGTGGGATTCAACGCCTCAGGTAGCGACTGTTGTTTCGATGTTACCGTTAGTTGTGGCACTGGTATTTTTCTATCGTCCCGGACGAAGAGAGGCGTGTATCTTTCTGGGAGCAGGAGGATTGGGAATCGGAGTGATACTCCTGTGGATGGGACTGGATCTTCCGCTCAAGATATTTAGAAGTATTGCCGGTACGTTTCACTACATATCTACCAAGGAAGTAGCCGGCATATGGCCTCCCATAGGGGCCACAATCTCAGAAGAGGCCGTACCGTCACTCAACGAGATCGTCGCCAAGACAACTGAGAGCCTTCCTGCCTTCATTGTGGCCGGCGCGGGTCTTGCCTGGCTGTTCTACCGCCGTCCCAAGGAGAGCCTGTTTATATCAGTGCCATTGATCCTGGCTGCATTGTCATTTCTTTTCGCAAAACGTTTTATGATCTTTTTGGCCCCTGTTACAGCCCTTGGAATAGGGTATGCGATATCCGAAATCTGGTACTGGCGCCGAAGATTTTTCGTGCTTTCCCTGTTGGCACCGATCCTGGTGATCTTTCTTGTCTGGCCGGCCCTGAGCAAGGACATGACCAAGACCTTCTGGCCCAAGGAGCCCCCGCACCTTATTGCCGGGATGGATATGGCATCAAAAGAAACTCCCGAAGATGCGGTAATATGGGCGTGGTGGGACCACGGATATCCTCTTAATTACTGGGCCGGAAGGGGGACCGTGGGTGATGGTACGCTTCACGGCGGGCACAGGTCATTTTACAATGGTCTTCCCTTTGCTACGCACGACGAACGTCTGGCAGCCAACTTCATGCGTTTTTATGTCAATTCCGGAATGGATGGCATCGGAAATGTATACAAGGCCGTGGGCAATGACCCTGTCCGAGGTGTGAATCTTATAAAAAATGTCCTTTCTGTTGGTCCTGAAAAGGCAAGAGGGTTGCTGGCCGCGGCCGAACTCGCGCCCGTAGGAAATCTGCAGAATGTGGATCAGTGGCTTCGCTTCTTCTATCCTGAAAAGACGCGTCCCGTATATCTCTTTCTTGACTGGCGGCTCACCATCACCAGCTACTGGTGGTATTGGCTAGGTACATGGGACGTGGAAAAGAGAGAAGGAATACATCCGCTGTACAAGGCCTTTTATGATATACATGAGAAAAATGGACATATAAAAGGAAGCGAGGGGCTGGATATAGATATAAAAAAGGGGAAATTGCGCACAGGCAATCGCATAATAGGCCTTACGCATCTGGTTAAATGTGATGGACAAAGGGTGCTGACCAAAAGCTACCAAAGAGATCACGGACTGCGGTTTGAGATATTTGCCCCTTCAAGGTTTGGTGCCCTGATGGACGAGTATATTTCAGGGTCGGTTTTCAATAAATTGTTTTTAAGGCATACCTTTAATCCAAAGTACTTCAGACCTGTGGCCACGAATACCCCATCTTATCAATTATGGGAGGTAGTTGGAGATATGGACGGCGCTCCATGAACGCCTATCTGTTTTGTGACTACAATGGGGTAGTAAATATCCGGAGAACCCGTTATATCCTGCCTTGAAGCGGTTACCTTTTTCCGGGTTTCAAAGCTCACTCATCGCAGACCGGGGAGGCAGTGCAATCCGGCCCGCGATCGAAACCCTGCAAAAGGCAAACCGCTCCTGCGGCAGGGCACGGACGGCAACTTCCACAGTGGACCGCGGTTTCACCGAATATTTACGCCATGATCATGGCCCATTTAATGAATTTATATGACTATTGAGTTATACACGACGTCAGACATAGCTGCCGAAAATTGATAGACCCCTTTCAACAATTAGGGACGAGAGCATTGGAGGGACAAGGGATGATTAACCAATAATCAAAGACTATATATCGAAACGGAGCTAACTCAATAGTCATATGAATTTAATGATATATATTATATTAGTCGTGTCCGAACAATTACATGTGTATTACCCGCAGAAATCTCCTCTTGCCCACCTTCACGACCGCTTGGGGCCACTGGATCCCAATTTCATCAGACTGTACATTCTCGCCATCAATGCTTACCGCACCCTGTTTGATGAGCCGTCTGGCCTCAGAAGTACTCTCCACGAGACCGGCCTCCTTGAGAACTCTGGGAAGGTAGATTGTCTTTTCGTCCGGGGATAGCCGGAACTCCGGAATATCATCAGGGATCTCTCCCCTGCTGAACTGGGCCTCAAAATCTGCTTTTGCAACCTCCGCGGCCATGGTGCCATGAAATCTTTTCACAAGCTCCTGCGCAAGCCGCATCTTCACATCCTTGGGATGAAGACGACCACCGGCAATCCCGTCCTTAAGCCCTTTTATCTCCTCCAGCTCAAGACTGCTCAGCAATTCAAAGTACCTGAACATCAGATCATCCGAAATGGACATGAGCTTTCCGAACATATCCTGAGGCGGTTCGGTAATTCCAATGTAATTGTCGAGAGACTTGCTCATCTTCTGGATCCCGTCCAACCCTTCAAGAAGAGGCATGGTTAATACAACCTGGGGTTCCTGCCCGTATTCTTTTTGTATGTGTCGCCCCACCAACAGGTTAAAAGTCTGGTCAGTACCTCCAAGCTCAATATCTGCCTTAATGGCCACTGAGTCATAGCCTTGAATCAGGGGATAGATAAATTCATGTATACCTATGGGCTTCCGGGCCTGAAAGCGCTTCTTGAAATCATCTCTCTCAAGCATCCTGGCCACAGTATGCTTTGCACACAGGCGTATCATATCTATGGACTTCATCTCCTGCATCCATACACTGTTAAGGACAACCTCGGTCTTTTCCGGGTCCAGTATCCTGAAGATCTGTTCTCTATATGTCCTGGCATTCTCCTGCACCTGCTGGGGAGTGAGGGGAGGCCTTGTCTCGGACTTTCCGGACGGATCTCCTATCAAACCGGTAAAATCCCCTATGAGGAACATGACACGGTGACCAAGATCCTGAAAGTGCCTCATCTTCTGTATGAGTACTGTATGTCCTAGGTGCAGATCAGGGGCAGTCGGATCAAAACCGGCCTTGATCCTCAAGGGTATGCCGGTCTCAATGGCCCTCTTCAGTTTATTCTCCAGCTCATTCTCGTCGATGATCTCCACGGCCCCCCTATGAATGAGCTTCATGGCCCTTTTCAGATCCTGCTCCATATCATGTCACCTGCTCAACAGTCTTCATTTATCTCGCATATTCAACGGCCCTTGTCTCCCGTACCACAGTCACCTTGATTTGACCGGGATAACTCAATTCACTCTCTATCTTTTTAGCCACATCCCGGCATAGAAGCGGAATCTCCGCGTCAGATACCTTGTCACTGAGAACAACTATGCGTATTTCACGGCCTGCCTGGATGGCATAGGACTTCTGGACGCCTTCAAACGACTTGGCAATATTCTCCAAATCTTCCAGGCGTCTTACATAACTCTCAAGCATTTCCCGCCTGGCCCCGGGCCTTGCTCCTGAAAGGGCATCCGCCGCCTGCACAAGGACCGCCATTACCGTATCCGGCTTCACATCTTCGTGATGGGCCGCAATGGCATGTACAATATCCTGGGACTCACCATACTTCCTGGCCAGATCAGCACCTATAATGGCATGCGGACCTTCCACCTCATGGTCCACGGCCTTTCCAACATCATGAAGCAATCCGGCCCGTTTCGCCACCTTTACGTTGACACCCAACTCAGATGCCATTACACCACAGAGAAAAGCTACCTCGATAGAATGCTGCAATACATTCTGGGCATAGCTGGTACGGAAATGAAGCTTGCCCAGGAGCTTTATGAGTTCAGGATGAATCCCATAGGCCCCGACATCAAAAGCGGCCTGCTCTCCTTTCTCACGGATGGTGTTATCTATTTCTTTTTCTACCTTTCTTACTACCTCTTCAATACGGGCTGGATGAATTCTGCCATCGGCAACCAATCTCTCAAGGGCAATCCTGGCCACTTCTCTACGCACTGAATTGAAACCTGACAACAGAACGGCTTCAGGGGTATCATCAATGATGAGATCTATACCAGTAGCTGCCTCTATAGCCCGGATATTTCTGCCCTCCCGGCCAATTATGCGGCCCTTCATTTCTTCATTGGGCAAGTGTACCACTGAAACAGTACGTTCAGTCACGTATTCACCTGCATACCTGGCTATAGCCAGTGAGATTATCTCCTTTGACCTTTTCTCGGCAGTCTCCATGGTCTCTATCTCTATATTTTTAACCAGTTTGGCTGCATCCTGCCTGACATCGGCCTCTAATGTCTCGAGCAGACATTCCTTGGCCTCCTGAACCGACATGCCTGCTATCTTTTCAAGCTGTCTCTTCTGTTTGTTTACCAGGTCCTCTATCTCTTTTTCCTTTTCCTGGAGCGTATGCTCTAGCTGCTTCAATCCTTCTTCCTTCTCAAGTACCTCAATTTCCTTATGGTCAACCAGCTCATACTTACGATCTACCTGCTGCTCCTTCTGCTGAAGACGCCTCTCCTGACTGCGCAGTTCGGCCTTCCACTCCTTTATCTCTTTCTCGGTCTCTCTTTTTAGCTGAAAGATATCCTCCTGACCCTGTATCCTGGCTTCCTTACGCAGTCTCTCTGCCTCTGCCCGGGCCTCTCTCTTTAAGCGCTCAACTTCCTCCCTTACCGAAGCAATCTTGTCAACAGTCCTGCGCCCAGCAAACCATATGCCAGCAGCCAGGCCAACACCCAGACCCACGATGGCCGCAAATAAAACGTAAGAAATTTCCATGATGGGTGGCACCTCCCTTCCATATAGGATGGCCACACCCCATCCAGACTCCCTGACGGAGCGTCTTGATGACGGTTGCTTACGGATTTTGGCTGGCGGTTGAAATCCGGGCCGGAATCGACCCAAAAAAATGTGCTGAAACTATGAAATGCCCGCTAGATAGAAAATATTCTCCCTCTGGATCGGCCCAAAAACAAAAGAAGACCTGAGATCCGTGTCAAAACATCGCATTTCACTGAGCCCCGAATCAAGACTATCGATTTCACTTCTTTCGAATTTTTACCTTAGGAGGATTTCTTCACAACCCCCCACTGAAAAAGTCCAGCTATTATAGCAAAACCGGCCGGATTTCAAAAGACATGTATGGCATCCTTAACCATGCAGTCATATATGGCCGTTGCTCAATTTGCCATAGACACATTACGTGGATGTACAACCTGTTACCATATCCGTTATATATATGAACCCGAACGGGGTTATAGCCTAATCCCCCACTTATGCCGTGTCGACAAAATCTATTGAACCTGGCAAACCAGGTGGGCGTCTCATCCGCTATTCGGGAAAGAGATTTCTCTCCTTCCATCCCTATGCGGAGAGGAGACACCCTTGTAAAGAGAGTTGGCTCAACAAACTCTGCCAATCACCAACACAGCAGGGGAAACAAATAAATTCGAAACTTGAAATTGGAAATTGGAAACACATCTATACCATTTTTTGTGTTTTTCCAATTTCCAATTTCAAGTTTCGATATAATACCACGATCTGCAAACTTAATCCATTACGGAATCAATTTTGGCAACCAATCGACTGGCCTTGCCAACAACCGTCTCCTTTAATTCACTGAGTTGATGTCTGGCCAATATATAATCTTTGCCCGCGTTAAGCATAGCCAAAACCACCATCTTATGAGGAGCCATGCCCTTGTTTGCAGTCTCTTGCTCTCTCACCTTTGCCTGAACATATTCCACGACTTCCCTTACATCAACCTCCGGATCATCGGCCTTCAGTTCATAAACCTGACCAAAAAAATTTAATTTTATTATCTGTGCCGTTTCCAATTTGTCTAAACACCCAAAGGCATAGCGGTTTGATGCGCTTCAGCAGTAGCTTCCAACTCCTCAGAAAACGTATCGATCTGTTCGATTTTACCTAAAATTCCTGAAATCCGAAGGCGAACATTCTCCCTCTCTTCTTCAAACCGGGCCAATTTATCCGCTAATTCCTTTAGCTGTGTATTCTGTTCCTGTGTCTGCCTGAGAAGATTATCACGCTCAGATACTAATTGTTCGCAATATCTTAAAAGTTTATCTACTTTTTCTTCTAATAGATGAAGCTCCTGGTTACCCATATCCCATCTCCTGAATTTAAAGACATTAAAACCACTGGTCGTGCATACGTCAACCCTGGAATTCTCTTTGAGCTGGCCGGTTAATTAATCAACCGGCTAAAAGGAGGTATTATGCTGCCGGGAGGCACTTGCACCCCTTCAAGATAACTAAAGGCACCCAGTTTTGCCCCTTCACCTACTGTTGTCCTGCCCTTAAGGACTACATGGGGACCTATCGTAACATCTCTGGACAGCATGACATCCGGCTCTATGTAGATGGATTTATAAAGCTCAAAGCTCACCCCGAATTCCATCCAGTTTTTTCTTATCCTATCCAACAAAATTGTCTCGGCCCTGGCAAGCTCCGTCCTCGAATTGATCCCCCGGGCCTCATCCTCAGCAGCAGCACTGACAGCACCTGCCGAGACACCCTCAGATACTGCTATACTTACTATATCGGTCAGATAATACTCTCCCTGAACATTATCGCAGCCAACGGCATCAAGGGCATGAAACAAAAAACCCGAATCAACCGCATAAGTCCCCGTATTTATCTCGGTCAGCCGCCTTTGGGCCTCTGTGGCATCTTTCTCCTCGACTATTCCTTGAATCTGAGCATCTTCGGGCACAGACCTGAGCACCCGTCCGTATCCGGTTGGATCTTTCAGGTGCGCGGTCAACAAAGATAGAATCCTCCCGGAAGCTGCATGATCTTCCATGAATGAGGCAAGGGTATTCTCTTTCAATAAGGGTGTATCCCCGCAAATGATCAAAACATTGCCATGGAACTCTCCCAAGGCAGCCTTTGCACAAGATGCCGCATGGCCTGTGCCGAGCTGCTGCTCCTGCACCACCAACTTAATATCGGTCTTTTTCAAATAATCTCTGACAAGATCGCCGCCATGGCCAGCTACTACGACCCTGGGACCGATATCCAGATTCCTCAGCAGGTCCAGAACATGTCCTATAATCGGCTTCCCAAGGAGGTGATGCATCACCTTCGGGACCTCCGATTTCATCCTGGTCCCCTTGCCGGCCGCAAGTATAATGGACGCCCAGGGCCGACGTCCATTAATAAAGGTATTTGCCATCTTTAGAGAAATCCTCCGGAAATAAAAAGGGCAGGCTTTCGCCTGCCCTTTTATGTCTGATTTCCAATAGATTGAGGCTAAGCCTGGTGACCCCCTACATGGAGCCTCGCAAGGGCCCTGGCAAGGGCTGCCTGGGCACGTGCAAGGTCAATTTCTCCCTTCCGTGCCTCGGCCTCCTGCAATCTGCGCTCAGCCCTCTCCTTGGCCCTGAGGGCCCTCTCCACATCGATTTCTGTGCTTATCTCGGCACTTTCGGCCAGCACTGTCATGCGATTCTTCGACACATCGCAGAACCCGCCGCTCAATGCCAATCGGACCATATTTCCGCCATTGGTATAATGCAACTCGCCTATCCTGATCGTGGTCAACAGGGGAGCGTGGTTTGCCATTACACCAAAGACACCTTCCCCACCGGGCGCTGTAACCAGCTCCACTTCCTCACTCACCACAAGCTTAGAAGGTGTTACTACCTCAAGAAGTATCTTGTTTGCCATTTACTTTTCCCCAGACCCGCTTCTGCGACTTCACAGTCGGGTTATTGCTGGTACGATGATTACCACTTTCTTCAGTCTCATCCGCCGACAAGGGGTCCATTTATGCCATCTTGCCTGCCTTCTCCACGGCCTCCTCTATGCCGCCCACCATATAGAACGCCGCCTCGGGCAGTTCATCATGCTTGCCCTCCAGGACCTCCTTGAACCCACGGACCGTATCTTCGACCTTAATGTACTTGCCAGGCATACCGGTAAAGGTCTCAGCCACGTGGAACGGCTGGGAGAGGAACCTCTGGCATCTCCGTGCCCTCTGCACTGTGAGCTTGTCTTCATCTGAGAGTTCGTCCATACCCAGGATTGCGATGATGTCCTGAAGGTCCTTGTACTTCTGCAGGGTCTGCTGGAGCGTTCTGGCCACGTAATGATGCTCCTCGCCAACGACATTGGGGTCGAGAATACGGGACGTGGAGTCCAGCGGGTCCACGGCAGGATATATACCAAGCTCTGTAATCTGCCGCGAGAGGACCACTGTACCGTCAAGGTGGGCAAAGGTTGTGGCAGGAGCAGGGTCAGTCAGGTCGTCAGCCGGCACATACACACACTCAACCGCGGTAATGGAACCCTTGTTCGTAGAGGTAATCCGCTCCTGCAGCGCACCAAGGTCTGTAGCCAGTGTCGGCTGGTAACCCACTGCGGAGGGAATACGTCCAAGCAGGGCCGAGACCTCTGAACCTGCCTGGGTAAACCGGAATATATTATCTATGAAGAAGAGCACATCCTGGCCTTCCTCGTCACGGAAGTACTCTGCTGCCGTAAGTCCGGTAAGACCGATACGCGCCCTTGCTCCGGGAGGTTCTGTCATCTGTCCATAGATAAGCGCAGCCTTTGGCAAGACCCCTGAATCCTTCATCTCGTGGTACAGGTCGTTTCCTTCACGGGTACGTTCACCGGCGCCACAGAAGACCGAGATACCGCCGTGCTGCATGGCGATATTGTGGATCATCTCCATCATAATGACGGTCTTTCCAACGCCCGCACCGCCGAAGAGCCCCATCTTGCCGCCACGGGGGAAGGGGACCAGCAGGTCCATTACCTTCACACCGGTCTCAAGGACATTGACACTCGTGTCCTGTTCCACAAAGTCCGGGCATTTACGGTGAATAGGTGATGTCACACTGTCGTCAATCGGCCCCAACCCATCAACCGGCCAGCCCACGACATTCATAATCCGGCCCAGGGTCGGCTTGCCGACAGGAATCTTTATGGCATCGCCTGTATCCCTCACCGGCATGCCGCGGACAAGCCCGTCCGTAGTGTCCATGGCAATGGTGCGCGCCACGTTGTCGCCAAGGTGCTGGGCGACTTCAAGGACCAGGTTCTCTTCCTTATCACTAATGGCCGGGTTGGTGACCATAAGACCGTTCAGGATAGATGGTACCTTACCGGGCTCAAATTCCACATCGACAACAGCACCGATGACCTGAGATATCTTCCCCATATTTGCTGCAGTTTCAGTTGCCATTTATCTTCCTACCTCCCCAGACGCCTGATCCAGGCGTCAAAATATTTTTCTCTAACAGCCAACAGAGCCTGCCCCTTACTTGAGTGCCTCGGCCCCGCCAACAATATCCATGAGTTCCGCAGTTATTGCGCTCTGCCTGGCCTTGTTCATAACCAGTGTGAGATCTGTAATCATATCTCCGCATGCACGGGTGGCATTGTCCATTGCCGTCATGCGGGCCGCCTGCTCGCTTGCCCCGGTCTCGAGCATGGCGTGCATAATCTGTACGTTCACATACATGGGCATCAACTGATTGAGGATCTCTTCAGGATCGGGCTCATATATATATGTCGCCTTCGGTCCTTCAGTCGCCCCCTCCTCAGCCTCCTCAAGACCTTCCGTGCTGATCGGCAGGAGGCGATTCATAGTGGGGCGCTGCAGCACAACGTTTATGAAACGGCCGTAAAGCAACTGGACTTCATCCACCTCTTCCTCAAGAAACAGATTGATGACCTCCTGGCCCACCTGCCTCGCATTGAACATCTGTATCTTGTCCATGATGCCCACGCTGCTGTGCAATATCTCAAACGGACTTTTCTTAAAAAAGGCGTTGCCTTTCTTTCCGACACAGGCAAGACAACCTTCACGGCCTTCTTCCTGCTGTGACTTGAGAAACTTCTCAGCGGCCTTGATGAGGTTGGAATTAAAGGCCCCGCACAAACCCCTGTCAGAGGTCACCAGTATCAGCATGACCTTCTTCACGGGCCTGGCCGCCATGAGCGGAAAGGCGTCCGGGTTGATACCCGCACCTGCCAACTCTCCCATCACAGCAGAGAACTTCTCAGCATAGGGACGAAAGTCTTCCATGCGCTGCTGGGCCCCGCGCAGCTTTGCGGCAGCCACCATGTTCATGGCCTTGGTAATCTGCTCGGTCTTTTTTATACCTGCTATCTTAAACTTTAGATCTTTCAGTGACGGCATTTAAGGCAGCCCCCCTTTTTTATGCTCCTAAAGATTACGGTTCGCCTTGAACTCCTTGACAAAACCCCCGATTGCCGCGCCCATCTTCTTGTCAAGGGCATCGTCTATGGCCAGCTTTTCCTTGAGTTCACTGAAGATATCAGGGTGCTTATTCTCAACAAATTCATAGAGCTCTTTCTCAAAATCATGGAGCACGTTAACCGGCAACTCGTCCAGGTGCCCTCTTGTACCGGCATAGAGGATGGTTACCTGTTTCTCCATTGGAAGAGGTGCATACTGCGGCTGCTTCAGGATCTCAACCAGGCGCTCGCCACGGTTCAACTGGTCCTGTGTGGCCTTGTCCAGATCACTACCGAACTGGGCAAAGGCCGCAAGCTCACGGTACTGGGCCAGATCAAGCCTCAGGGTACCCGCCACCTGTTTCATGGCCTTTACCTGTGCCGCGCCGCCGACCCTGGATACCGACAGGCCGACGTTGATGGCCGGACGGACACCGGCAAAAAAGAGCCCCGGCTCCAGGTATACCTGGCCGTCCGTAATGGAAATAACATTTGTAGGAATATAGGCGGACACATCACCCTGCTGGGTCTCAATTACGGGCAGGGCCGTAAGACTGCCTGAACCCAATTCATCGTTCAATTTGGCAGCCCTCTCCAGAAGCCTTGAATGGTTGTAAAAGATATCACCGGGATAGGCCTCACGCCCCGGAGGACGTCTCAGCAGCAACGAAAGCTCGCGGTAGGAAACCGCCTGCTTTGACAGATCGTCATAGAGAATGAGTGCATGCTGCCCCTTGTCGCGGAAGTACTCGCCCATTGCGCATCCGGCATAGGCGGCCAGGTACTGCAGGGACGCGGGCTCACTGCCGCTGGCTGCGACTATGGTGGTGTAATCCATGGCCCCGTGACGGCGCAGGGCCTCGGCAACCAGGGCCACTGTGGCCTGTTTCTGACCGGAGGCCACATAAATGCAGTACACATCCGTTTCTTTCTGGGCGATGATAGCATCCACGCAAATCGCCGTCTTTCCTATCTGGCGGTCACCGATGATCAGCTCGCGCTGCCCCCTGCCAACAGGCGTCATGGAGTCGATCGCCTTGAGACCTGTGTAGCACGGCTCGTGGACTCCCTTCCTGTCGATCACGCCGGGGGCCTTCATCTCAATACGTCTGGTCTCCTTTGCGTCGATCGGGCCCTTTCCGTCTATGGGACTGCCAAGGGCATCCACGACACGGCCCAGTAAGGCCTCCCCCACGGGTACCTCGGCGATTCTGGCCGTCCTCTTGACTAGGTCACCCTCCTTGATCCCCTTGACGTCACCCATAACGGCAACACCGACATTGTCCTCCTCAAGGTTCAGGGCAATACCCATGATACCCCCAGGGAACTCCAGGAGCTCCATGGACATGCAATTCCGTACGCCATAGACACGGGCGACGTTGTCACCGACCGACAGGACCGTACCTGTCTCGGCGAGATCAATTGCCTTCTCGTAATCCTGAATCTGCTTCTTTATGATGTCACTGATTTCCTGAGCTTTTATCTGTGCCATTATCCCAACTCACCCCTTCCTATGGATTCTCTGATACTCTGTAGCTGGCTCCTGATACTGCCATCCAGAACCATATCGCCTACACGGGCGACTATACCGCCAATTATAGCGGGATCTTCCTCTATCTGTAAAGTCACCTGCTTGCCGGCAACCTGTGCCAGGACCTCTGAAAACTTGTCCTGCAGGTCTTTGGGCAAAGGAACCGCGGAGCGGACCACTGCGCGTACGACACCGGTCTCCTCGTCCATAAGCTCCTGGAAACAGGCCGCCATCAACTTCAAGTGCTGTATCCTGCCACGCTCCACCAGGAGTTGCAGGAAATTCGCAAGGGCGGCTTCAACACTCAGGGCCTTGATAATCTCCTTTATGACTGTCTTTTTAATGTCAGCCGGAAACACCGGGCTCACAAGTGCGGCCTCAACGTCAGGACTTTCCTCCAGAAAGGCGTCTATGTCCTTCAAGGCCTGACTATAGGCCTCTAACTTCCCTTCCTCTTTGGCAACGGCAAAGAGGGCCTTGGCATACCTTTTAGCTATAACTGTACTGGTCAATTTTTCTGCACCACCCTTTCAAGATATTCACTGATGAGGCGATGATGATCCTGCTCATTCAGGTTCTTGCGAATTAGATCTTCTGCCATCTTGACGGCCATATCAGCCACTTCTGTCTGCAACTCGGTCTTTGCCTTGGCAAGCTCCTGTTGCACGTAAAATTCTGCCTGGGCCTTGATGTGCTCTGCAGTCTCGTGGGCCTGTGCTATAATCTTCTCTTTCACTGCCTGCCCCTGCTCAGTGAAACTCTTCAGTATGCGCTCTGCCTGTTCATCCATAGTGGAAAGCCTGCCCTCATACTCTGCATACTTGCGCTCTGCGTCAGCTCGCTTGGCCTCCAGCTCTTCAAATGCGGCCCTTATCGATTCGGTTCTTCCTTTAAGGGCTTCCGTAACAGGCTTTTTCCCGAATTTCACCAGTATGCAGACAAGAAGAGCAAAATTAAGACAGAACCAGACAAAAGTCATTATCTGGCTGTGGGTCAGCCCGTGATGGCCCTCATGGGCGGCGCCATGGCCTTCTTCATGGCCGGCGGCAGCCTCTTCACCAGGGGATGCCGTTTCATGACCTCCCGCGACGGCAGTATCATGGACTGATTCAAGGCCCGCAGTATCGTGCCCCGACTCTTCGTCGGCAGCCGCTGCCACTCCACCCGCGGCCACCAGAAGAACCACAAAAGAAAAGACTACGACCAGGGACCGGATACCAGCCCAACCCTTCCTCGTATAATCCATTTATATAGCCCTCCCCAGAAGCTTCTGCGAAATATCCACGGCAAAGGCCTCGATTTTTGCCGTAAGATCCTTCCTCGCAGCATCGATCTCTGATGTGAGTTCAGCCATCAACTCCTGCTTCCTGGCAGCAGACTCCTTATTACTTGCCTCGAGAATCTGATGCTCCTCCTCCCTGGCCTCCTGCTTCAACTGCTCCATTTCATTCTGCCCGGATGCACGGGCCTCGGCCAACTTCATTTCAAAATCCTTAAGGAGTTGCTCGGCATTGCGCTCATATTTTTCCACATCGCCCTGGATGGAAGACATCCGGGACGCACGCTCTTCAAGCAACCTGCGAATAGGCTTGTAGAGAATAGTATTCAGTATAACCAACAGAATCAAATAACCAACAATCTCTGCAATTATTGAATAATCAATAGTAATCATTTTTCCCGTTTCCTTCCCCCCGAAGGCCCAACATCTAATAAAAATAAGAACTTAGGATAAATGAACCCCCATTCAGAATTTACTTCAAAATGCTTTTACATTATTTAAATAATCCTGTCAACGCCTTTTCAAATCTAAGTACCTCTTTTCTCTCCCCAGAGGATTTTATGCAACTGGATCTGGAGCCTCACAGAAAGCCTGTCTGCTATAATCCATTCAGCCAGACGAAAAGGGGCCGGTCCTCCCCATACAGGAGAAAACAAGACCTCTGTATAACATGGAAGATGCAATCTGATAACCTCTTCCCTTGCCCACTCATAATCCTTCCGGTCTGTTATCACAAATTTGAGTTGATCCCCCTGATTCAGCCAACGAAGGTTCTCTTCAAGAAAAAATCCCTCCATGCCGCTCCCAGGGGTCTTTCGATCAACTATCTTGGTTACTGCCCTGGGGACATTCCCAAGGGCCAGGCTCCCGTTGGTCTCCAGAAGTACCTTGGCGCCCGCACTCACCAAGCCATCGAGCAGTACGGGCGTCTCAGGCTGCAAGAGCGGTTCTCCTCCGGTAACCTGTACGAGGGCAATCCGGTTCTGCCTCCATTCCTCGATAAGGCCGGGGATATCCCTCTTTTCTCCATCCTTATAGGCATATCTTGTGTCACAATAGGTGCACCTGAGATTACAGCCTGAAAGACGAATAAAAAAACAGGGCCATCCTGCCCATAAACCTTCTCCCTGAAGGCTCACAAAGGTCTCGGAAACAGATAATCTCAGCTCTCCCAATACGTCACTCCGGTTTCGGGTGTTTCGCAGACAGTAACTCTTGCCAGCTCAATCCTGCTGAAAGACTTGAGATCTTCCTTTACACGGTGGTAGATGTACTCTGCCAACCTCTCCGATGAGGGATTTTTGTCCCTGAACCGGGGATGGTCGTTTAAATTGGTATGGTCCAGTTCAGACAGTACTCCGGCCACGGCCTTCTTAAGGTCCCGAAAATCAATACCCACGTCTATTTTGTTCAGCTTTTCAGCCCTGACCACGACCTCTACATTCCAGTTGTGGCCGTGAAGGTGTTCACAGTTCCCGGGATAGTTCCGGAGGTAGTGGGCGGCTGAAAAATGTGTCCTGATAGACACCTCAAACATCTCTTTTACCTATTGAGCATTCTCTCCGGCCGAACAGTGCGGTCCCGATACGCACCACAGTGGCACCCTCTTCTATAGCTATTTCAAAATCCTGAGACATTCCCATAGACAGTTCCCTGAGCCCCGTACTATATCCCAAACCGGCATTCGTCTTATCCCTCAAGTCGCGGAGGACCCTGAACCACGGCCTTGACGACTCCGGTGCCGGATCCCATGGAGGCATGGTCATCAGACCGCAAATATCAATACCGGACAGCTCTGAGGCCTCTGCGAGAAAAACCGGAAGCTCTTCCGGGGAAAGGCCTGATTTCCTGGGATCTCCTGCCACGTTTACCTGAATATACACAGACAATCTCTTTCCGGCCGCCTTTGCATGGTGATCAAGGGCGCGGGCCAGTTTCAGACTATCCACGGTCTCAATGCAATCAAACAACTGCACTGCAAGCCTTACCTTATTTCTCTGCAAGTGCCCTATGAAGTGCCATTCGGTCTCATAAAAAAGATTTCCCAGGGACTCGCGCTTTTTTGCCGCCTCCTGCACATAGTTCTCCCCGAAGAGCCTTTGGCCTGAGGATATAGCCTCTCGTATTCTCTCGACAGGCACTGTCTTGGTAACAGCGAGCAGATGCACATCTTCCGGACGCCTGCCGCTCCTCTGAGCGGCCCTGGCCATCCGTGACTTCAGAGCTTCCAGGTTTTGCAGGATCATAATTTCCGTTATTTTTTAACTTTTGGAGATTCTCCAGGACTTGGGGACTGTCTCTTCAGACTCACTGGGCCGGACCATGAAATCCAGACCCAGCCCGGCCAAAAGACTCTGTCTTCCGGGTAATCAGGATGCAACAAGGGCTTAGGGTACAGGTAGTCTGAAAAGGTCCCTGGCATTGGCACTTGTACATCGCGCGACCTCCTGCAGGGACACCTCCTTGATCCTGGCAATCTCCTCTGCGACATGAACGACCCGGGCCGGTTCATTTGGTTTGCCGCGGTATGGGACCGGACTCAGAAACGGAGAGTCTGTCTCTATGAGCAGGCGCTCCAGCGGCACATAGTTCACAACCTCCTTGACGAGTTTTGCCTTGGGGAAAGTGACGATACCGGTTACGGATATGAAGAAACCTAAATCCAGGACCTGCCTTGCCAGTTTCACATCGCCGGAAAAACAATGCATCACGCCCCTTAATACTCCTGCAGCCTCTTCTCTCAATATTTCAACAGTCTCTACATGTGCACCTCTGTCATGGACAATAATGGGCAAGGCAATTCCTGCAGCCAGTCGGACCTGTTGACGAAAGACCCTGAGCTGAATGTCCCTGGGCGAATATTCCTTGACAAAATCAAGCCCTATTTCACCCCAGGCAACCACATTCGGAATACCTGCAAGCCTCAGAAGCTCACTGTATACCTCATCTGAAGCCCCTTTTGCATCGTGTGGATGAATGCCTACTGCAGCATAAACCTGAGGAAATTGCCTTGCCAGCTCAAGATTTTTTTTCGAACTCGCCAGATCTGTCCCTACAGTGATGACCTGACGGACCCCGACCTTCTCCGCCCTTCTGATCGCCCCGGATTGGTCCCCTGCCAGGGGCGGAATATCGAGGTGAACGTGTGTATCTATGAGGTCCGGGCCGGAAAAAACATTCATGGTAGTCCCTGACTCAGGCACTCATACCAGGAAGGCTAATGCTTACGTCTGTACCTCCAAGCCTGTTTCCTGCCAGACACATGAACCCGCCGTGCAGCTCAATTGCCCGTTTTGCCAGGCTGAGACCCAGGCCCAGCCCCTGAGTCTTGGTGGTAAAGAAGGGCTCGTATGCCCTGTTCAGGTGTCCCTTTGCCATTCCGAGTCCTGTATCGGTTATCTGGATATCAACACTTCTTTTTTCAGGTCTGGACACTGAAACTGTCAGCATTCCGCCCTCCGGCATCGCCTCCACGGCGTTCTTCAGTATATTTAAAAAGGCCTGCTGGATATGTATGCGGTCGAGATAAAGCACCGGCTCAAGATCAGGAAAATCAACATTCAATTTTATGTCGTGCCTGTCCAATTCTGAGTGTAAAAGGGCAAGAGAGGCCCTCATCAGATCGCAAAGCCTTACCGGCTCCGGATTCAGCTCGGGCACCTTTGCAAAATCGAAAAGCACTGTCAGGATCTTTTCCACACGCCCGCTCTCTCTGACCATGGTCTTGGCATAATCAGTTAATTCAGAATCCTTGAGTTTTCTCTCGAGGATCTTGGCCATGCCCCCTATTATTGCAAGGGGATTTCGTATCTCATGAAGTAATTGGTCAGACATCTTACCCAGGGCGGCATACCTTTCCGCCTCAACCAACTGGTCCTTGTTCCGCTCCACCTCGTCATTCAGGATCCTCAGCGCCCGGACCCTCTCCTCCAGCATCTCACACATGCGTGTTTTGCCTACTGCTATGGAAGCAAGACCTGCAAAGAGCTGGAGAGCGTCAACATCTACCTGGTCTATGGGCCGTCCGGTAACAAAATTGTCAGCGAGTATCACTCCGTAGGCCTCTTCTTGATCAAAAAGCGGAGCAACGGCAAACTCAGCAGTGCCAAGCATCTCCACAAGATCCTCAGGAGCAACGGAACCGTTCCTGCTTTTGCCTCCAACCCAGAATGCGCTTTTCTCGGTCACGGCCCTTACCATAACGTGATCTTTTGCTGAAAGCAGGACCTTTATCCGTCTTACAAGTTGATTAAGTGGATGGGACATGTCATAAAACGTGCCTTTAACATCATCCAGAATCTCAAAAAGGGAAAGGCGCTTTTCAGATATCTCCTCCCATATCCGTCTGGCATCTTCACAGCTTGCCGGGCCAATTGCCAGCTTGCCCTCCATATACCCTTTTTCAGTATCCAACTGAAATAGAAATGCCCTGTTAAAACCCAGGCCTTCTCCCGCAGTCACTCCAACCAGTACGGCCTGAAGGATTTCATCAAGGTCGTTTGCCATCAGAAAGGCGGAGTTAAGCTTTACTGCCAGATCCAACAGGGGGCGGAAATTGCCGCGACTCCTGGGCAAATTCATGCCGCAGGAGACATCATCCCCGCCTTTTTCGTAAGATGTTGCTGAAAACTCGCTCATTACCTGCCCTGCGTGTTCTTTATTAGAAAGCTTTTGTTCGCTGCCCCTGATATCTCTGGTCAAAAAACTATCTGATGCAAATATCATTCCTCGATACCTCTGGGATCCTGTTATGCTGCCTCAGAACAATATCCGGGCACTTGCAACCATTTTATTGTAAATATCCGGTGAACCCTTTATATCCTGCCCGGAAGCGATTACCTTTTTCCGGGTTTCAAAGCTCACTCATCGCAGACCGGAGAGGCAGTGCAATCCGGCCCGCGATCGAAACCCTGCAAAAGGCAAACCGCTCCTGCGGCAGGGCACGGACGGCAACCGTTCACGGGCAGGGGATATTTCTTTGAACGGTTTAACGGAAGCCCCCGTAGTTTTCCCGGCTTTTGCTGTGGGGGAAACCCCGGCTCCTGAGCGCAGCGAAGGAGAACGGGGAGGGGGCAGGACTCCCCCATGTCAAA
>Ga0190348_1000137_pt1 | contig 20218 bp, 29 predicted proteins | sample 48721367_MG_FD_161658 | JGI IMG/M metagenome (GOLD analysis project Ga0190348, IMG submission 161658) | Hydrothermal vent microbial mat bacterial communities from Southern Trench, Guaymas Basin, Mexico - 4872-13-6-7_MG | ecosystem: Environmental > Aquatic > Marine > Hydrothermal vents >... | reverse complement strand
AGCCATCAACGACCAGGCGGACGACGAAGTAACCAGGTCGCCAGGCAATACAAGTGTATCAGACGATGGTGCGTATGAGGGAGAGGATGATGAGGATGACCTCTACAGCGAGTACTGGCGCAGACACCCAGAAGAGCTGGTGACCTACTACCAGGAGGAGGGTCTCGACGCGCTTAAGAAACATGCACTGCAGGCAGCGCTCGAAAACACACCTGGCGTCGGGAAGAAGGCACTCAATTCAGCACTTCACTGGTTCGACATCGATGAGGATGTGCGCAGGGACCCGACCGCGCTGATGCGTGCGTTAGAAGATGCAGGCGTCAAACATACTGTCGTGGGCAGAGTTGTCAGGGAGACCTTCCTGCCTGAGAAGCAGTACTCACGGTACCTACGACCTGAGACTGACATAATCATAGATCGCGGGCGACCAAACACATCACCACACAGGCACACGATACCCACTATGCGACAGAGATACAGCGATCGTGGTGCCATGTACGAAGATGAATATGAGTATAGCCCGCATGTGCGCGGCACGACTCGTCATCGTGATGATGAACCGCCAGCATGGGCACGGCACATCATGTCGAGATTGGATGCAATCGAGATGAGAGGCTCACCATCGCGTCCACCCGGAGGAGGGAAAGCGAACATAGTGATCGAACCAGTTCTCGACGAGAATGGCAACCCCGTTCCCGATCCGAATAACCCCGGACAATATTTAGAGCGGAAGATTGTATATGAACCAGACCAAACGATGGTACAACCACAAACAAGCGATCCACAACATGATGCAGCAGTCGAGGAGATGAGAGCGGAACTATCTCGAATGCGCGAGTTGTTAGCCGACCATGAGACGGAGATAAAAATAAAATCAGCGGTGGATCCATTGCTCAATAAGATATCACAACTTGAGAAGAACGAACCGATACGAAAAGCAGGTCTAACAGATGAACAGTATAAGATGCAGACCGAGAAAGAAATCTTCCAGGAGATATCACAAAGTGTCGAACACACCGTATCAAATGTTCTTGAGCCAGTTGTACAGGGGGTACAGGAGATGCAGCGTATGACGGCGTTGCAAAATATCATTCAGCTTGAGAAAGCGGATGGTGTGGAGCCCGGGACTTATCTCAAATACATGACAGGATCGTCTAGCAACGGTGGTGAGATAACGCGGGAGCGCGTCGGTGGAACGATAGATCGAATCAAGCAACAAACAAAGGGAGCGGCACAATGAAAACAATTCTGATCATGAGTGGCAAAGGTGGCGTCGGCAAGACGACGACGAGCATAGGTGTCGCTATAGCACTGTCGGAAAAATACAAGGTCGGTGTGTATGACACAGACCTGATGTGTCCGAACGGACCACGGCTTCTCGGAATGAATGAAGATGCCAGGGTCGGTGTTGAAGGCGAGAAGTATTATCCAGTGGAGTTCAACGGGATACGCGTGTTCTCGACCGGGTTTATGCTCCCGCTCGATGCGGTCATGACACTCGAAGGTGACCGGAGGTCAGCTCTCCTGAAAGACTTCACATCACGGCTTGAATGGGGTGACATCGATTATCTGATAGTTGACCTCCCACCTGGAACGGGTGATGAAAACATAGCTGTAATCGAGTCTATCCCGGACATAGTTGGTGTGATACTCGTGGTAACAGGTAAAAATGAGAGCATCGATGATGCACGGCGCGTTCTCGCGATGTTGAAGGATGTGTCGATGGATATACCGGTTATCGGCGTAGTGCGAAACATGGCATACATCGAATGTCCTAAGTGTGGTGAGAAGATAAGCCTGTTTGATGATGATATCGACATCGAAGATGACCTTGGGTGCAAGGTTATAGGATCATTGGAATACAAAACACTTGACACAAACGATTTTGGAGATATAGTTGTAGAAATAGAAGATTTTTGTGATATTTTCGACAAGGAGGACTGAGATGAGCAATAGTGAAATTTCCGACTCAGACATCGACAAGATCAACAAATCGATTGTTGATAGCATGAATGAACTCGGCGCGCTGGACATGTTCCTGGAAGAATGTCCAGACGGGCGTGACAACACAATGGTGGTCAAGATCAATGATAAGAAGCGCGGCTACACAGGGTTCTGTATCAGAGGCAACAAAGCAGAGATGATTAAGCATGTCCCCAACCCAACAGTTGAGTTCATTGTTGTGTCAAAGGAATGGTATTTCCTGTTTATAGAAGACATCTTGTTGAATGCTGACGTAAGATCATTAATGATGACTGCCATATACTCAAAGTACCCGCGGATAACCGTGAACCCCCCGATCGAACAGGCGGGTTCGTGGCATGTGGAAGCACTGCTGCAGATATTTGAGACATGGCAGAAGAAGATGTTAGGAGGCGAGTGAACAGAATGTCAAAATTTAAGATTGAACCACCTGATGATGATCTTGGGCGGTGGCTGTTCTCAGTGGTCACTGGCACGGAAGAATCGGTCGAGATAGAGATTCCTGGCACTCCTGTTGTATCAGAGGTGCAGCAGCGTTTTGCGACAATGTTTGAACTCTTTGACCTCCTCAAGGAGATGAATGCCAATATGGTGAACATTGACAACGGGATCAGGGAACTGAACGAAAACATCAAGGAACTTGGTCTCGGCGGAATGGAGATGGATTCGGATGAGTGATGAAGACCTCCCCGAAGTCGAAGAAGGTATCGGTGAGCTGTTTAAACCATTGAGCGAGTGGAAAATAGTTCAACGGGTATCGGAAGCTACGGGGATACCGGCTGCGAAGTTTGCAGATGATTTCATGACAGGGTACAGGTCTTTCGTCGCTGCAGCAAATCCAATATCCGATAGTATGCCTGCTATCTGTGACCGGCTGAAAGTGGCACTGCAACATGCTAACGTGATGGACATGTCGAAAGAAGAAGTGTTCGCATGTGGAGCCAGTCTCGGATATGTCTTTGTAACCGCAACCGAAATACGAACGAAAATACGATTACAGGAGGAATAGAACATGTATAAACCAAAAGAGATGATAGAACAACAAACAGAGATGCGAATCAACGGGCGAGAAGGAGAGCGTACCCGGTTTGACGGATCATCTGAAGACGAAGATAGTTTGGTCGAACTGCTGAAGCCGTTGAGTGAACGGAAAGTGATCCAGCGGGTAATAAAAGCCACTGGAATACCAACTGCAAAGTTTGCCGATGATTTCATGACTAGTTTCAGGTCATTTGCAGACGCAGTGGAACCGCTGCACGATGGACTGTCTAACATCCACGACCGGCTGGAGGAGGCATTGCACCGTGCCAACGTGAGGGGCATGTCCAGCGAAGAAGCGTTCGCGTATGGGCTCAGTCTCGGATACGTGTATAAAGCAGCGACAGAAATGAGAGTGCTGGAGAGCAGTTAAGATGAAGAGCGATAAACCAAAAGGGCTGGTAGGACAGCTCCTCAACCAGGCTGGTCCGATAATAGAGAAGAGAATCAGCGGGCTGAAGGAGGAAGCTGCCGACGAGTTCAAGACAATCAACGACAAGCTCGATAAGATAATAGAGCTGCTGGAGAAGTAAGAAGTCAACATGTGCGGGGATAGGATTGGCGCTACTGGCACAAAAAAGCGGAAAAACCTACCCCGCGCTACCCATAACAACCATGTTGCGAAGAAACCTATTTAAAACAGCCCGCATCGAGATCACAGTCGCATTCCTGATTCCAGCCGTGATGCTTGGATTGGCGTGTGCAGTGGACACCGGCTTGCCCATATCGTGGGAGAACATGTATCTGGGGATCGGTGTTATTTTTTTCTTGATCCTGATATCGAACGGGCTAAACAACATTATTGATGAAGAGATCGATACTGCCGCTATAGAATCCGGTTCCGAAAAATCTGTTATGTATCATTTCACCGATGGTGCACACATGCCCCGCGGTGTGCTTCTGTGTGTTATCGTGTTGTCTGGAATCGCAGTCATATCTTTACTTGCCATTCTGTTTTCGCGGAGTGGTTACCCAGTGATCTTTTTCGTGTTATTTGGACTGGTTATGGCGCTCGAATATAACCTTCCCCCACTTAAACTTGCATATCACCCGTTTCCCGAAATCACGATGCTGCTACCATCTTCAATCATGGCAGTATCTGGCGTGCAGTATATTCTTGTATCGCGTGTAACATCGCTTGCTGTGTGTGTAGGCGCGGCATTCGGGATGTTCAGCGCAGCGTGGTTCGTCTGGCAGTCGATGATCGATTATGAGGGAGATAAGAAAGCGGGAAAGAAAACTACACCAGTGTATATGGGTCCGCTCAATGCTGGCGTCGTTGGGGTGTCATATCCCGTGTTAGGTGTTGTGCCGCTCATCATTGGGACAAATAATGGATTGCCGTTGTACAAACCTGCGTGGATCGGGTGTGTATGCGCACTTGTTATGGGTTGGGCGATGACGTACTATGCCCCAAACGCGTTTAAAATATGGAAGAATGCAATGACGATATCTTTCATGTTTGGTGTAACATCGTCTCTTGCAATAATATTTGGAGGGTTTTGAAGTTGATAATTGCAGTATCAGACACACATTTAGGGTATTCTAAGTGCGACAAAGACGCGTTCAGCCGATTTCTTGACTGGGTAGCACTGCAGGAAGATGTGACCGACCTAGTACTTGCTGGCGACATCATCGATTTCTGGCGCCGAGGTATGGTCAGTGTAACCATTGAGAGCTCAGACATAACCGCGAAACTCATCAATCTGTCCAAAGGTGGTATGCGGGTGCATTACATAGCCGGCAACCATGATTATGTGGTCAGGCACCTGGAGATATTCCCGAACCAGTTCAAGTTCTCAACGAAAGTCGAGCTTGTTGAAGACGGGGTGAAATACACCTTTATCCATGGATGGGAATTGGACCCGGATCAGAATCCAGCGTTCTTCGATGCTCTCTGCTGGAGCGACGATAATTGGGGAAGGCGGGCTGATCGTGTCTGGGACGTGTATTCAAAGTGGATCGATAACCCCCAAAAACGTATCATCGAGTGGTTGCGCCAGTGGTGGGCGAAGCGCGATATTGAGAAGATGTCGAAACCACCGCATGAACGCGATTTTATCAAGGTGTATGGTGCTTTTGCAGAACAAACTACACCGCTGGATACCATGGTCGCTTCTGATGACATGCTTATCTACGGACACACTCACATCCCGTGCATCATAGAATCTGAAAATCAAGTGAACTGTGGCTCATGGATACGCAACGAAGATCACCATGCATACAACACATACGTTGTGATTGACGGGAATGAGATACAGTTGAGGAGGTTTACGAATGGTGTTTGAGGATGCTGAATCCGAAAATGAACGGGACAGATTATTGGCGGAACTGCTCGGTATCGCGAACAGTGTCAGGAAAGCGGTTCTGCTTGGAAATGAACGAATAGAGAAAGTTATTGATGCAAGTCCATTTGATCACGCTTATTGCGCGTGTCTCCTTGAATTTATAAGTATGTTTATGCACGGACATGATCGAGATGAGATATTTGACACTTTGCAAGTATCTCCAGAGCTCGCTGTCCGCTTAACGAATATGAAAAGCCTGCAGTGGGATATCGGATGAGAATCGCAATAGTTGGAGCCGGTGTTGCCGGACGTAGCCTGTACCGGTTCATGGAACTCGATGGAATAACCGACGCACATGATGTGGAGATATTCGATCTCGAACGTCCTCACACCAGATGCCGGATACACCCATGTGCATGGGGTGTAAAAACGCCTGAGTGGAAGAGGGCTTGCAGGATGCTCGAAACGAAAAGACGTATCCTGCGGGAGTTCACCCGGATCAATCGGAACGGCGAGATGATCCGATGCGATCTATGCACAATCGACAAGCCGAAGTTTCTTGATGACATCTGCCCCGAAGATAACATCCAGCGCGGTGGTTTTGATGGCGACTGTTCAAAATATGATATCGTTGTTGATGCGACTGGCGAAAAGCGAGCGATCCTGCCCCCCCTGAAAGATGATATGAAAATCACATGCCGGCAGGCGCTGTTCAAAACATCTGTTGAAAATGTAGATATGACGGTTATCCCCTCTCCCAGTGTGGGGTATAGCTGGGTTTTCCCGATTGATAACCAGTTTATTCACATCGGGCAAGGTGCGATGAAATGGGATTTTGATTTCATCACCCCACCCGAAACCGCCGAAGCGATGAAATATGCGGGCGTTGAAGGCAGAGAACCTGTTTGTGGATGGTATGAATCTAAGATCAGGTTAATGTCGCCGGTGTACAGCAGACCAATCACCAGTGGTAACGTAGTCGGGGTAGGGGAAGCTGCCGGTTGTGTGAGTCCCCACACAGGGGCAGGCATCCTACCTGGCATCCTGTCAGCGAGGCTTCTTGCTGATTACATACTGTACGACGTATCCAAACCCCCGCATGACGAATACTGGATACCTCTGTACGAACGAGCGATTATCAGTGAATTTGGGTTCCTGAACAGGGAGACGAAGATCATCCGGAAGATTATCAACAATGAGACGGTGAACCTGATTGATCTCGTTTGTCTTTACCGCAACATCCGGTACTTCGGGATGTACCCTGGACCCAAACAGGTTATAGACCAGCTAAAGATGGTTGGAGCGAGGTTCCTGTGAAAGATTTGCACCATTATGTTGAAAAAACTCGCCGCCGTATCGATATGCGGCTGAAACACACTGCACCACCGGAGCTGTACGACCTCACGGTCGGTGGCAAGATGTTGCGTGGCGTCCTGACATGTCTGGTATACGATGTGCTCACAGGATTCCGGTCCGACCCGCTGCAAAAAACAAAAATTTTTGACATGGCGTGCACGATAGAGACTGTCCACGCATTATCGCTCGCTGCAGATGATATAATTGATCAGGACGACATGCGCAGAGGTAAGCCATCCCTACATGTGCTCAAGGGGTTCTCGACCGCACTTCTGGAGATCATAAGCGGTCTATCGTTTCCCTATGATATCGTGGCTCCTTATGGTTCTAAGTACATCCATGCGGTGTCCCAAACACAGCGTGACATGTGCATAGGCGTCCTGAAGGAGATCACCAAGGATCTCCCGGCAACCCGCATCTACGAGATCGTGATCGATAAGAAGACAGGAGCGCTGTTCTCGCTTGCGGCAAGGTTTGGTGCGATGACGGCAGATACATCAGAAGATGACATTGAGAAGATGGCGAAATTCGGGCTGCATGTAGGTCGTGCATACCAGATCGCTGATGACATCGAAGATTTTATCAACGTCGTGTCACAGAAGAAGACCCCTGATGCAATAACCGGCACAGAGTTCATCCTGCTCCGGGGTCTAAAAGTGGATGAGATACTGAAAGAATGGGGTTCGGACATCAGCAATGGAAAGCCAGAGATAAGAAAAATCTCACAGGTGAAACAGATATTCCAGCTGTACGAGCTTCTTGACACACTGAACCGGCGTCTCGATATCGAGCGGCAACGAGCGATCGCTTCGATAAGTGATTTCGGTGAACGGCACATCCTGGAAAACTACTTAAATGTTTGTATACCAGAATTACAACGGAGGTAATCACTTGGATGGAAATGTTGACGACATCACTATCAAAAAAACATTGTTGAGTAACCCATTATTCCTGCCCCCAGGATCAGTGCGAGCGATTATGGGACTGATATTGATCGCTGGCACGGTTTATGCATACCTGACCAATCCTGACAACGTCCCGCAGGGATTGTCAACGTTAGCAACCGCTGTGGTGGTTTTCTACTATAAATCGAAGGAAAAAGGGTGATATGCTGTGAAAATTCCGATCATTGATCCGCTTGGAATACTAAAAGAGCCCGCTGAGAACACACTCAAATCGCTGGGGGTAGACGTTGAGCTCAGCGATCCAATACGCGATCTTGTGCTCGATGTGATTGAAGGAGAGCAGGAGGAGGAAGAAGGTGAGAGCAAAACCGTTTATCCCAAGCCACCGTATGACTCCGGCATAGCCAAATCTTTTGCGGATGATGTGTGCTCATCGAGAACCGGGAAGCAGAAATGGTCTGCCCCCTGTAGAGATAACGTCTCACGGATCGTCGAGATGTGGCTCACGAACCCCGATTTCACAGATGAGCAATTCAACGAGATGCTCCCGAATGCAGCATCATCTATACCTCACAACGTCGATTATGCGGCACGTTATCGAGAGATGCTTGAGCATGAAGAATCCAGGGAAGCATATCTCAACTTCGGAAAACGAGCTATAACATTCAGTTGCAGCCGTTGCCAGGCGATTGCCGAGCAGGTTGCCGCCAAGTACGCTCCAGACAGTCCGAAGAAACAGCTCGAGTGTATGTACTACATTAAAATGTTTGATGAGAATGAGATCGGCGATGAAGGATACGAGACAGCGAAGAATTGGTTAGAGGAACATAACCTCAAAGATGCGCTGTATGAGGCGTATCTTACAGAATTGGGAGTCGCCGAATGACTCTGGTAACATTGACTGTTCCGGAAAACGAACGCATCTTGATGAAGCTATTGTATGACGAAGGTCTAACAGAAAAGCAAATCAGGGCAGGGATGAAGTACTACCGGAAGCTGCTCAGCAAGTTCACGAAATACCAGGAGCACCCAGAGAAGGCTGTCGGACCTATCATAAGAAACATCGAAGGAATGAAAGAGGCTCTAGCATGAGAAGACACAAAAAATCGATACGTTTCTCTGATGCAGAGCAAAGAATTATAGATAAGGTCAGGGAAGGGTTTAACCTACCGACCGATGGTGCGGCAGTCAGGTTCGTGCTGAATTTCTGGTGGAAGTCACTCGGATCGGATGCAGTCGACGTGAAGAAACTGGGAAAATTGTTGAGAGAAGATCAGAGCAACAGGAGTGATAAAGATGGATCCACGTAACCTACCAAGAGTTAAGATACCGGATGACCTAACTATCGATGAGATAAAATGCATCGACACAGACGAGCTGTTAGTCATGTCGAGGAGGATGCGGAGGGCTGTTATCGATGATGATAGATGATCCAGAGGTGCGTGTCAAAGTGGCGAAGAACGCCGCAAGGAAAAGCGGACCGGGTCACTGGGAAGTCATCTGCAAAGACCTTGAACCAGCTGACGAAAAGAAGTGCCGCCACGCACTGGTTCTCCTCGCGAGGGTTGACAACGAAGACCTCGATCAGGCGATAAAAGAGATAAAGGAACGCCTCGGTAAAAACAGCACACGGTTCATCAGACGATATAACAAGGCTTATCGCAAGGTCGAAGAAGAACTGAAAAAACAGTCCGGATCAAAAAAAACGGAGAAAGAAGAAGAACCGACTGATTTCACGGTTGAGGAAATAGAGAAAATCGAATCTCTCAAAAAGGAACTACTGGAGAACCCAACCGTAGCCGCGTATGATAAATATGTGGAGATGATAGAGCCATGGGGAGTGGTGAAAGCGCAGGTCGCAACCGAGAAAATCGGACGGGACGCGAGGGTCGAACTCGCAAGACTTAAGGGAGTTAAAGAAGAGCGCATAAGACGTCTTGCAGAGGAACGAAGAGGCATCACCGAGAAAATACCGAGAAGCGAGATCGAAGAATTGCGAAAACCCGGTCCCGACATGTGGGACATTGACATTGAAATATTCTATCCAATAGCACTTGGTGTCGTCACCGGTAGGATAGCCGCTATCGGTGAAGCAATCGAGACTTTTGGATGGGTATTTGATGGTCGGGCGCTGCCTGAACTCACTGCCATTGCGACACTGCTCATGGTTGATAAATACGAGGGCAACCTAACGAAACTGATGTCGTTCTACTCTGCGGTTGTAGTGAGACTGAGCAAGCTTCATGCAAGCAACGTGACACGCGTCGCTGCTGAAGCTGCCCGCAAGAAGATGGAAAACATTTTGGGAATCGAAGATTTGGCTGGTGATATAATGAAAGAGATATCTAAAGCTGTGATAGAGGAGGGTGCCTGATGTCGATTGGTGTAAACACGTTGACCGAGGCACTGATCGAGCTTGGTGCATGTGATGGTCTTGACAAGTCAAAGTGCGCAAAAGCGACGATGAAGATGATCTCTCTGGGCGAGAAAGGAAAACCCTTCGCCAGGAGGATAATGGGGGAAGATTTCGAGAAGTTTAGAACGCAGTGGAGACGCGCTTTCGAGAAGTTCGAGAAATCAGGGAATGAATCCCCTGTTGAAGAAAAGACGACGACCCATGATCTGTGGGAAGACATCAGTGCAGAGATCGAGTAACTGCCGCGCGGGACGGCGGACAAAAGCAGACAAAAGCAGACAAAGGCGCACACATCTTTATATACCCCCAAGACAGATTGTAGTCCGTAACAACTCAAAAGGAGGATAAAAAGAATGGCAACACAAGCAAGTGCGAAGAAGATATACTCAGCGAAGGTCTGCAAGGGTTACCTTGGTATCTCTGAGAAAGGTTGCAACGCTGCGTTCGATCGTCTGGTCGAAAACATGAAGGCAGGCTACGAGGCTCTCGCACCCTGATAAGGGCAGGTTACGAGGCTCCCACGTAACGCCACAGGAATGATCACATGGCATCAACAATCACCGCCAAGAAACTCTACGCGGCAAAGGTCTGCAAGAGTTACCTCGGTATTGGTGTATCGGGTTGTGAGCGAGCCTTCGATGATTGCCTTGCTAATATGAGGCGAGGATACGAAGCTCTCAAGAGAGAGTAATACAGTAAAAGGAGGATAAAAAGAATGGCAACGCAAGCAAGTGCGAAGAAGCTATACTCAGCGAAGGTCTGCAAGGGTTACCTTGGTATCCCTGAGGAAGGTTGCAACGCAGCGTTCGACCGTCTTGTCGCCAACATGAAGGCAGGATACGAGGCTCTCGCACCCGCCTGATAAGGGCAGGCTACGAGGCTCTCGCCCCATCCGCGTGATCCAGGTGGTGCACAATGCACCCCCTCCGATCATCTCTTTTTCTTTTTTTGTACAGCATCCTTTTGGTGGACTTCCAACCGAAGAGGTTAAGTTGGACTACGTCACTAATAATTCATTAATATGGCAGACATAGAAGACGTAATCAGTGCATTCCCTGAAGACTATGAGACAGAGTCATCATCGCCCACCAACCCAGAACGAGAGACCCATAACAAGTGCTGGCTCGCCATGAAAGCGGCGTGGGACACTCTCGCCGAGTATTGCGGTGGTCCTGGTGTACCGGTCAACATAGAAGGCATGACCGTCTCTGCTCCACCAGAAGTGATTAAGATTGCGCATTCAAATCCGGAACTCACCCGTGAAGAGCGTATCGCAGCAATCGCTGAAAGTGAGTGGGGTAGAAACACTGCGGCAGGTATGTGTGAGAAACTGTTCGGCGCGGAACCCGGGACATCTGAACACGAGCGGTGTGTCGAGTCCACAGCGAAGCGCCTTGCGAAAGGTCTGATCGATTAAGGTCAACCACCCCTTCCTTCCCGACAGGTCGAGGAAGAGGCTTGAGTGAGCCCCTGGCTGATCAGGAGGCATAGAAACATGACACAAGCAGAAGCAGACCACAAATCGAGCAACGGAAGAATCTTTCACTCGATGAAAGCGGTTGAAGAGCACTACTTCCCAAACGATGTGAAGAAGCACCCGATTATCTATCGCCGGCGTGTCACGGAAGAAGAAGCACGAGCGATGGATGAGTGGTTAGGCATAACACGTTTCGTCGCAGGCACTACACGCGCAATCCCTCCCCGCTCTTGCGGACGGGGTCCCACTACGCAAGTGAGATGAATCATGCCGGTGTATACCCGAAAGCAATTAGCGGATCGCCTCCGTACTTACACCCGCCGGCTTGGACGTGCGCCGAGAACAACTGATCTCATCAAACTTGGTGGACCCGGTAGAAACACATTCGTTAGAGTATTCGGTGTTAAATCATGGAAGGATGTGATTAAAGCCGTCGGGCTTGAAGAGTTTGTTGCGCCGACGAAGAAGCCATGGAGCGAGTTTGAACATCGCCCGGTCACACGCGAAGATGTTATCGAAGCATATAGACACATCATCACAACAGAGGGGCTGCTCCCCACTCAAGAAGAAAATGTGATTCTGTATAAGCACCGCACCAAACTCTTCCCAAGTGAGAGAGCTGTTGTTGAGGCTGCTGGATTCGATTACGATTTCCTGCGCAGAATTACGGATCATGTGATCCGAGCACGTATGGGCAGGAAACCAAAGATTGGTTACTATGAGGCGGTGATATCCGAATACCCATGGCTGGCGAAATACAGCAAGGAGTTCATCGAGTCATACATGGGATCGCGCCCTCCGGATGAGGAGAGCATGATTGAGGAGGAGGAGAAGATGATTGATAAGGAGGATAACACGACCGAAGAAGAGAGCATGATTGAGGAGAAGATAATCTGGAGGTTGTGGCAGAATTATTATAAAGAAAACCTGTACCGTCCTCCTGAAGTGGGGGAACCTCATGAAACCGCGATTGCGCAAGCAATAATGATCTCCAAATCTCCATGCGAGGCTCTCAATAGGATAGAAAAATTACATGAGAGGTTCCCATCATCAATTGGGGCAAATCTGGTTGAAGAATTCAAGCGGTTATGGTTCAGGACACGGACAGACGTTCTGAAAAAACACCAACGTCTGGAACATCCGGGATATATCCAGATCGAAAGACCGAGAAAGTCCGGGTAACAGTACCAGCACTTCAGATACGATCATGAAATATAAACCGATTGACATAAAAGAGATGATGGCGCTTCCGCGGAAAGCGTTCATCGACCGGAATCTCGCCTGGATAAAACATTTCAACAATGGCGAATTGATCACAGTTGATGATCCCGCGGACTGTCCCCTCAACCTATGGGTGTGGCACAATCGGGCGAAGTGTCACAAACAATATGTAGCGACAATAGCGGTGTGCCCATTATGCGGGAACCCCATGTGCCCGGATTGCAACAACCACTGCGTTGAGCAACTTTCACGAGTGACAGGGTATTATCAGCCAGTATCGGGCTGGAACGCTGCCAAGCAACAAGAATTTAAGGACAGGCAGCGGCACCAGATATGAAGATACGCAGCGCGTGAGAGAGAGTAGGTTTATGTAGAATGTGGTGTATATGATATCTGCACTTTGGACACACGTACGATGCCGAGAGACGGTTGGCACGAGAGTGTAAATCTCCGGCATCACCCCTTCGGGGGTTACCTGTTTTTATGGGGGCTCATTGTGACGCCTGTTGCGAATCTCCCTGTTCCTTCGATTTAATCACGGCATCGATCGCATCGTTCACAAAATCACGTATGTCCTCTCTCTTCATTACCCCTGAGTCTATGATCTTCTGATACGTTCCTTCTCGGATGTATACCTGTGGCATGTGTTATCATTCTCCTGTGTCAGTGTCAGTGATGGTATCACTGTTAGATGCGCAACACATTTAAACTTTACCCCATAATCAGAGTTTTCAGACGTTGTACAGATGTTTCGTCCGATTGTAGAAATCGACTGTGCCGTCCTTCCCAATATCGTCGTCAATGATCCTTGCGAAGTAAATCATTCCCGCGAAATAGAACTTGCCCTCACAGAAGTGCCTGCCGACGTACATCTCTCTCCGGTACGGTTTCACGCGCGAGATCAATGTATCTCCGCTACGCGCCATGTAGTATTTATCAGGGTCTCCATCGAGCTGTAAGAAACCATGCGTGTCTACACCCTTCGAGTCCGTGTATATCTTGTCCGGGTTGAACACAAATGCCGTGAAGTGGTCTTTTGAGTCGGTGACCCCCTGCAAGGTCTTGTAGTAGTTGAGGTCCCTGCCATCGCCCACGTCGAACTGTATCTGCTCATACTGATACGGAGGCTTCGTCTGCTTGATCATATATCTCCAGCCAATCCTGTCTCCCCAGTGACCCTTTGATAACAGGAACTGCTGGAGGTTGAATACGTCGCGACGGAACCAACACAGGAATGTTTTTGGACCGGTGATATCCAGCTTCGGGTCGTCCTCCCAGATACCGTACTGCCCGCCATCGCCATCGAAATACCGTGTGTCCATCACGAAGTCGGTTGGCGTGGGTGTTGGTGGCACTGGTCCCGGTGTACTTCCAGTTGTTGCGAAAGTCTGAACATCGGTTTTTTCACAACCATCGCATCTGAGTGTATAGTGGTAGGTTGTACCTGGTGTGAGGTCTTCCCAATTGAATCGGTGGCTCCTCCTCTTACGGGGATCGCTCATAATCCCCCAATCATTGAGTGGCTTCGATAAATCGTCAGTGATGAGGCATTCGACGATACAGCGATCGTTCGTCCGGCACCTTACCTGCGCGCTGTTATCATCCACTTTCCTAACTTCAACTCTGCTAATTATAGTCATGTTATCACCAATGGTATTGTTGGTGATGTCGATCTATTAAAAGTTACGGAAAAAAAGAGAGTGAGCCCGAAGGCTCATCGCTGTCTATCTATTCTGGTTCGTTTGGTACAGAGGTGTCGTCGCATTCACAGCCATCCGGGTCTGATATCCATGTGTTGGTTGATGCCCCATCAGCATGTTCCTTCACATCCTCGCCGTTGTCGTGAGCATCGTTGGTGTCGAATACCACGTTGTTTGTGTACATGATTTTCATGCCGTAGTTATCGTTGTCGGCAAACTCATTGCAACCAACGTAACCATCATCACAATAGTTCATGTACAGACCGGATCTTCCACCATTCAGTCCAGCACCGCATTCAATGTCCATGTCGGTGCATTGATCAAGGCATATTGCGTTCTTACCAGCTCCATCTGCAACCACATTGTACATGCTTACACCGGTAACTGATGATAGATCAATACCGCTCTTATCACTGTTGAGAACGAGCACATGTTCCATATCAACGTCCACAGAATCATCTATCTCGATGCCACGCTTTCCGGAATCAACTATTGTGCAGTCGTGTATGTATACACCATCGCAGCCAGATGCGGTTATCCCTTCTTTGTCGCTATCACTTATCTGGACATCTTCGATTGTCACATCTGTTGCATCAATGAGTTTGATACCGTTATCATTGTTGTATATGACCAGATTGATGAGTTGTGTCCCATCTGCGCCAATAACTTCAATGCTGGCTGCGTCACTCTTAGACGCTCCGGTGAGACCCATCGGGTTGTCAAAACACGAATACTCCCAATATGTAACATTCTTGTTTCTTGGGTAAAAGTTCCATTGTGGCAACCAGTAGTTGTAGTACGTGGTATATACCCCAGATGACTCCTCTTCCGTCTGGATATTCATGATGGTCACATCATCTGACTCAACCGTGAATATGCTCTGCCGTGGGTTCAATGCCGACACAGTGACCGATCCATCGTTCTCATAGGTATAATTATGTGATGAGACGTATCGCCACCAGAATATCCAGTACCTGGTATATTCATCGACGTTTTCACTGTAATACTCATCGACACCTTTTGATATGATCGCAACGCTCTTGTTAACGATCACATTCTCTGTGTAGTTACCATCATTCAGTATGATGGTATCCCCGTCATCTGCTCCATTGATTGCTGCCTGGATACTATCTCCAGGATTCACATAGTACCTCGCTGCTGTCGCGCTTCCAACGAATATCATACTGACCGCGACGATCAGTATGAACATTGCTATAGGTTTCGAGTTCATTCGTTTCAGTCCTCCTATTTGTTGTTCTGTTGTTGTTTGTGACACCTGTGTCGCGTGGACATGGTGTCACCATCATTGATGGTGATGAGGTTATATATAAACCTTTCGTCGTCGTTGAGAAAAGAAACAGAAAACAGAAAAAAAGAAAAACGACCCCCTTATAGGGTCGGTTATGCTGTTGTCGGGGGGTACTGGTCTTTGGTATCTTCGTAGTACTCGATTCCACCGTCTATGCCTATATCAATATCAAGCATTTCGATGTTAGCCATCGCGCCTGTGAAGAAGAACTTCCCATCGCAGAAGTGTCTGCCGATGTACATCTCTTTCCCATACGGCTTCACCTCACTGATCGCAGGCTTCTTTTTGTTGCTGCGTGCCATGTAGTAATCAGCCTTCCCATCGAGGATGAGTGCGCCATGTGTCGGTGTGCCTTTTGAGTCCACGTATATCTTGTTTGCGTTGAAGACAACGACGATGCAGTGCCATTTGCTGTCGGTGATCCCCTGCAAGGTCTTGTAGTAGTTGAGGTCCCTGCCATCGCCCACGTCGAACTGTATCTGCTCATACTGATACGGAGGCTTCGTCTGCTTGACCATAAGTCTCCATCCGAGCTTCTTTTTCCAGTTCCCGTTTGAGATGAAGAACTGTTCTTTGTTGAACACGTCGCGCCTGAACCACATCCGGATTGTGAACTCGTCTTCGATATCGTACTCCGGCTTGTGTGGGTATTGGCAACAACCTTTACCGGTTCCATCAAACTCTTGTACATCGAACGGGGATTTCCATACTATGTGGTCCGTCTCGTCGTCTGGCGTGGGTGTCAACGTTGGCGTCGGTACTGCAGTGGTGGCTACCTTGTTTATTATAAGCGCATCCACTGACGTTACTCTGCCATCACGGTCCATGTCCGCGGTTGACGTATCCGGCTCACGGCTTCCAGCCGACATCTGTAAAGCCATGATTGCATCTGATATGGTGATATGTCCATCACCATTCACATCTCCTATACCAACCAGTGCAGTCACTGGTAATGCGATTAACAATATAATCGCAACTGTTTTTAATATTGTTTTCATATAAACCAACTCATGATCGATTCAATTATATACGACACCAATAGACCAAGTTCATTGGCGTTCACACACCCGTCTCCGTTGGCATCGACATCAGAAACAACGCAACCCCTGTCTGTCAATGTGTATTCTACCCCATGCTTCACCATGTGATTTTCATAAGAGTTGCTGATGGCACCGTATTTAGCTTTCCCTGCTGACCCGACATCGTTTTCCACGAATCTGTTGTACCATGATCCGATCAACAATATCCCATACTTTTCACTGCCAACAATGGTGTTGTGATCGACATCGTTGTGGTGCGCGTGGAAAAGTTTTATGCCTTCACGCGAACACACCCTGATGTCATTATTTTTCACCAAACAGTGAGTCACGTCACCATACATGCTTTCAACGATGTTATACTCCGAGTATATCTCGAACTCATTGTAAGAAACATCAATTGCCTCTATAAACTTCTGTGGTTCATCAGACGTCCCGATCAACGCGATCGCAGTAGTTGTGTTGACGAGTCGGTTTTCAATGATGGTGACGCCATCAGATTTGTGAGACACGAAAATACCCGAACCATTGGTCACAAGGTTATCGCTGATTGTCAAATTTTCGCAGGCGAAAACGGCAATAGCGTTTCTCATGTTATCCTTAGCGATGTTCTGATCTATTCCCAGATCGTGACACCATTTAAACACCTTTATGCCGTGCCCTACATTGTTCGACAGGGTGTTAAGTGATACATCGCAATCATGACACCGGTCAAAGACCATGATTCCATGCCTTCCAGATGCATTAACGATGTTTGATAACAGGTCACAATTCACCGATCCGTTTTCCAACAGTATGCCAGTATCGAATGGCTCATCGATCACATTGCCCCTGACAATAACACCACTGCTGTGCTGGATGTTGATTCCCTGGAATCCTCCGACTATCGTGTTGTCGTATATTTTAACGTCTGTGCAATCGATGGTTGTGATGCCGTGCGTCTGACGGCTTGCACTAGCATATCCTATATGTTCTATGCGGCAGTGCTGTACAATTCCACTTCCACCGATGAACTTGATCTCGCCCCTAGGCGATGTTGGATCCATCATGAACGTATCGGCAACCGGGTCCCATGAAGACACTCTCACTGCGTCCATCACCAGCTCGCCATAAACGATTATCCGGCTCGGACTGCTGCCACAATTCGCTAACTTCAACCACAGGTAAGTGGTCGGCTTCGGGTTTTTGATTACCAACCGCATACCAGGTTCCACGCTTATAGTGGTCTTCAAAATCCATACATCGGGTGATTCCCTGTACAACAGGGTCATCCCGTTGTCTTGAATCTTGTAGAAGATATCATTCAGGGTAACCTCCTCGGTCGACCCGTTTCGGAACAAGTGCAAGACGTTGTTGTCTGTGTCATATACAACATCGAAATCCTTATTCTTCGACTCTTCGATCTCCTTCTTGGTATCTGTGCCTACATAGATCGTGTTTACGGGCGATACCTTCCGGTTCCTGTAATCAACAGCAGCCTTATAGAAGAACTCGATTCTCCGATCTATTGCAGTAGGCGTGACCCCTTTCTCTTCAAGCGAATCGAGATACTCCTTACAGTCAATCGCAAACACGGCAAGATCGTCATCGATATCATTCACAGGAGCGTCACGATTGTCTCGCATATATGTGTCCAGCACCGACAGCATCGTTACCAGTCTGGCTTCGTCGCCTACCTGCGCTTCAAATGATTGGTACCCAACCTTCAGCGTATCGATGATCTTGGTACCCTTCTCGATAGCGATCTCTGGTGTCACCGCGTAACTTTCGGCGTGTCCGGTTGCCATGAATATCAGCGTCACGACCATCCCAATGACCATCGCCAGGAGGACGATTCGGGTCACTGTTCGCTGGGTCATAACCCCTCCTCATTGATCAGGGTCTGCGCCATGTCTACAATGTACACACATTCATCATAGACAACCCTGTTATTCGACAGACCAGCGTGTAGCGCCTCTCTCTTTATTGTTTCTGCTGCGAGAATAATATCTCGCATAATGTCGGTTTTTCTGCACATCTTATTTCACCGCCCAATTATAGTCATCGTGTTTCTCGGTTCGACCAAGCCACACCTGCTTATTCATAGTGACCAGGGAGTATGCTTTTATCACAGGGAACAGCACCATCAGAAACAGTGTCACAATCGGCACCAAAAACACATCCCCGGGGTTTTCCTTGAGGTGGTTGTATCCACGGATGTATCGTGCAACGTTTATCCAGATGAAGATCGATATGAACACAAGAGGTTCACCCATGACCACCGAGTAAATTGTAGCCATAAGTGGTGCCAGTATCGTAAAACTGCTGATCTGTGTATGTATGATAGTCAGCGGGAGGATTGGGTGTTTCTTAAACACCCATCCCTCAAATAGTGCCCTGTAATAACAACGATTGCTATTTCGAGCCCATCTAACTCTCTGTTTTACAAAGTCTCTGAACTTGATCGGGAATGAACTCGTTAGCACCGCTGTGCTCTGATACACTGTTTTGTAACCCGCTTTCATCACCAACGTGGTTAGACGCCCGTCATCACCACTCAAAGCTTTCACGCCAAATAGGTACTCGTTCTCAAGGTCATTGAGCAATGGTAGAATGTAACTTCGTCTATACGCAGCAGTCCTGCCCGATAGCACAACAGCTACACCTTTATTCGATAACCCTGGCATGTAGTCGAGCAGTTTAGCATTCAACCACCACATCGCAATTCTTCGCATCAAACCTTCTTCGACATTAGCGACCTTCTGGCGAGTTCCAACACCACCAACAGCTGGGTCTGCGAATGGTTTCAGCACCTCCTCTACCAGATTAGGCGCCCATACAACATCCGAATCACATAGAATCGTGATGTCGTTATGCGCTTCCCTGATGCCCCTGACGAGGGCATGTCGCTTCCCTGGTTCAGTGACGATAATCCTCTTTATATTCGGGTATGCCTGCGCTGGGTAGTTATCATCGAGTGCTTCCAAACAGTCGTGTTCGGTCGCATCGAACACGCAGATGATCTCGTCACCGTCGCGCAGGTTGACTGTGATGCTTTCAATCGATGTGATGAATGTTTCTGGATGCTCGTGCCATATTGGTACAACCACCGAAACAGGTTCGCTATGGTCTCCAATAAACGGTTTGTACTTTAGGGAGTATGCACGCCTGATCAACCATGCTGTCCAACTCATCGCTCCGATAATACCCACGATGACCCAGAAGTTGATGTCGTTTTTCACAACGAAACCTCCGCCTGTCATCAGGTACACCGAGGGTATGATCAGTACCGCTATGATTGTAAGGACAACCACGATCAGGTTGCTGGTCCTAAGACGCACCCCTATACCTCCGCATACTCCGGTATCGTTACATTGGTATCTTTAGCGATACTGTGGTTTATCTGGTGCATCGCTTCAAACAGTGTCGAATACTTTGCCGTTCCATTAGAACGGAGGTACTCGATGAATGCCAGCGTGTCCTTCGGGAAACACATGCCGCCATAGGGC
>Ga0190348_1000134_pt1 | contig 20290 bp, 12 predicted proteins | sample 48721367_MG_FD_161658 | JGI IMG/M metagenome (GOLD analysis project Ga0190348, IMG submission 161658) | Hydrothermal vent microbial mat bacterial communities from Southern Trench, Guaymas Basin, Mexico - 4872-13-6-7_MG | ecosystem: Environmental > Aquatic > Marine > Hydrothermal vents >... | reverse complement strand
AGGGAATGCCAAGGTAGATGAAACGCTCTCGGCGATCTGGCCTATGGAAATATCGACCACCGAACCTTTGATTCCCAGCCATTGGGGAAGCACGGTGATAAAGATATAGGCATAGAAGGAAAAAAACAGCACCTGGAAAATAGAGTTAAATGCCACGAGTCCCGCACAGTATTCCCGATCTCCGGCGGCGAGATCATTCCATACGATGACCATGGCAATACAGCGGGCAAGCCCTATCATAATCAGCCCAACCATGTATTCGTGATGCCCGGAAAGGAGGGCGATCGCCAGAATAAACATGAGGATGGGGCCGATCACCCAGTTCTGAACCAAAGAGAGGGCAAGGACCTTGAAATTACGAAAGACCTGTCCCAACTGCTCGTATTTCACCTTGGCCAAGGGCGGGTACATCATGAGGACCAGCCCTACGGCAATGGGGATGTTTGTGGTTCCCACCTGAAAGGCATTGATGAAATCCTTGACTACTGGGAAAGTGTATCCGGTGCCGACTCCAACAGCCATGCCCAGGAATATCCAGAGAGTCAGATAACGATCGATAAATGAAAGTCTGCCTGCTGCTCCTATTGCCATGTCATACCTCCGAGTTCATCCTTTTCTCCGCGCCCTCAAGAACGTCAGAAGAAATACACTTGCCGCAAGGGTGGAAAAGACCACAGCCCCGATGTCGTGGAGGGTAAACACGATCTGTCTGATACTTATGGCATCAGTCGTCATGAGGATCGCTCCTGTAACGGTCATAAAGGCAACTCCCAGTATTCCCAGCCAGAAGAACGCTCCTTTTTCTGATTTGGAGCTGACAAGCAGCCAGAAGGCAGATCCCACTAGAACTATACCTACGCCCTCGTGGAATACTTCCAGGACCCCCATTGCCTGGCTGGGGAGCAATTCTCCAAACAAGACGATGATGGCAGGTCCCAAAAGGATGGTCCCAAGTATCCCGAGCATCAGCCGGTGGCCAGGGTCTGCGAGAATTCCGTTGGCACCGCGGTACTCTATGGCTCCTCCGCAGAGGACTGCAAAAAACAGCAGTCCGGCAAGCAGGGTCAACGTGCCGTAAAAAAGGAGGGGCTCAAGGATCTCGTGTCTGAACCCGCTCATCTTTACTGCAAGAGGTGACATCCCAAGCAGCACTGAGTTGGGCTCGAAGATCGGCATTGCACTTTCGCCGTTGAAGGGCTCTTTCATTACAGGCCTTGTCCAGAATGAAGAGCATGAGCCGTGGCAGTCAGTGCATCCGCCTGCCCCCAGGGCCGAACTTGCAGGAGAAATACCGTGGCTGAGTTTAAACGTGGAGGCATAGACGGTATATTCCCACGGCTTTGGTGTGAAATAGAGACCTTTCCAGGTTATGCCGTCTTTGGTATAGCGGCTGCCTGAGACGAGGATCACGTGTCTGCCATCAAGGGGCTCTCTCTGAGAGACCAGATACCTCTTCACCGCTGCAAGGAGCCCTTGGATCTCTTCAGGGCGATTGGCCTCAGAAACACTGTCTCCATTATCGTCTGTAATCTTGCCGAGTTCAGGAAAGCTATTCGCAGGGTCTTTGAGATGCGCAGTCCACATGGCATAGAGATCTTTCATATAGGGCTGATCCAGGCCCTTCCCATCTGGTTCAAGGATTCCGATCCAGATGCTGTCGATCCGGTTCATGGGATATATCTGCCCCTTATACCAAGCCCTGACCGGCTCGTAGAGGAATAGCGGCTCCCGCCTGTTAGTAAAAGAGCTGGCTTCACCATAGAGGTTCCAGGGCTTCATGTCCGGTCCGTAGAAAGTCCATATCCGTTTCCCCGCCTTGGCGATTCGTGGAGCGGTATTGAAGACCGTGCTGTCCTGCAAGAGGGCAGCTTTTACCTGCCGCTGCGGGATATGACAGGTCTGGCAAGCAATTTTATCAAGATGCCTGGGAGGAAGACCGGCATGCCTTGGTACCGGGGCCTTGAGCAGCCCTTCCATGTGGCAGTCCCTGCAGATTCGCATGGAATTATCCAGGTCATCCCTTACAAGTCCTGTCGGGTCGTCGCCTTTGCCGATCTCATGTCTTTCCCGCCCGGCTATTCTCTCATCGGTGGCGGATCTTCCCGTGACGTGACAGTCCACGCATTTGAGTCCGGCCCGCAAGTGAACGTCGGTACGCTGGTTGTAGGGCTCTCCTTTCTTTTTCCAGTCAGGCTCCAGATGGCAGTTTAAACACTTCTCTTCAGGCACTTCTTTAACGATGTTTAGGGCTACCTTTCCGTCAGGCTGAAATCTTTCTTTCTTGTATTTGACAGTAGGCACAGTATTTTGGGCCACCGTTCCCTCTACAGCCGCGAAATCCGCCCCTGCCGATGCGGCCCAGCGGAAGTTCAGTGCCTTGATCTGGGCCTCTCTTGCCTTATGATCATATGAGGGAAGGTGACACAAGAGACAGTCCGCCTCCAGGACGCCTGATTCAGCCCAAAAGGACTTGAAGTAGTCTCCATCAAAGCCGTTTTCCCCGCCGGGGACAATGTGGTTTACAGGGTCCTTTGCATAGCGGTCATAACGGTTTCCGTCTCTGTCGTACTCAAGAGGTCCACCACCCGGGTGACAGCCACTGCAAGCCTTGGCAAACTCAAAGGATGAAAGATCGATCTCCCGGGCGTCCTTGTTTTTCTTTTTCGCCAACTGGCGAAAGTTCGGGGCAACTGTACAGTACCTGCCTCCGTAATTTCCAGGGCTCAACATCCAGGAATAGGCGGCCGCAAGCCCTGGTTTTATTTTTTCGTTTTTTCCCTGCTGAAAGTGATAGGCACTGGTTATAAGATCGTAGTCATGACAAGACCCGCAGGTCTTCTTCGGGCTGTAAGGCCGGTCCTGATTTATTCCGTGCAGCGGATCAATAATGTTACCGTCTTCGTCTTTCAAAAAGAATGGCGGGCAAACGGCCATAAAGTCCCGCCGGGCCAGTTCATCATGGCTACGGTCAGCGACCTTCGGAGTGAATATCTCCCCGGCCTTGGCCCCTGGGTGTGCCGGCATAAACGGGCTTCCAAAGAAAAGGAACAGGAGAAAACTCAATATCGCCGCTGATGACCGTATCATAAGTACATTTATAGAGAATTTACATACCAGAAATCAATCGGGTCGCCATTTTATTCAGCTAAGACAAAAAACACCCAAGGGCATGCGCTTTGAACTGATTATCTTCTCCTCCACCCGGCCCAGGCAGGGAAACCGTTTTCATCCCGAAGTGTCAGAATTCTGTCGGCCTTTTTTATTTCTGCCGCAATAACGGCTGGTTTTTCAGCATAGGTAATCCTTGAACCTTTGACCTCAATACTGTCTCCAACCTCGATCTTTATATCCTGGTTCTCGATATACCACGCCGGTCCCACATGAATGGAGATAGTTTCCTTATCTGTTTTTAAGGTCAGGTGTATCCCATAAGACATTCCTTTACGTGGAACAATCTTTTCGATATTCATTACTTCCCCGGCGAGGCTCTCCACTGTGGCCGGATTATACATTCCGGCATAGCGGCTGTCAGGACCCCAGCCGCCGCTCCCGCTCCACTTCATCCCGCGCTGAGCAAAAGACTGGCTCGAAAGGAGAAAAACTGAAATTGTAATCAATGTGGACAAAACACTTAATTTTTTCATGTTTGTACCCCCTTTTTTTCATGTTTTAAGGCAATTGCCTAGGAAAAGTCGCTTTGAATTTTGATCAAGTCATTAGGCATCACATCCTCCAGACCCGGTTAAACGGCATATAATGAATTAATAAGGTCTAATAAGTTTAGCCAAGGATTACAAAGAAAACAATATGCTAGAAATCCGTCTTATCTTCGTTCAAAATGATGTAGAGAGGAATTTCATGATTCTCCGATATGAGAGTGTACCGGCTTCTGGTATAGCGGATCAGTCGCCCTTCGTCTTTAAACATGAGTTGATGGCCGCGCGTGAACGGGCATGGTGCAACGACCTTGAAACCGTCAGCCTCCAGGACATGCTCAGGAACAAATGTAATATTGCGTTTGAAGAAGTTCTTTGCAAAGTGCAGATCTTTCTGCGAGTCCTTTCTTGGTCCCCTTATCATCCAGCCCGAATCAATGATTTTATTCAGATAAGTTTCGTCCGATATGGTTGAAATATCTTCCGGTCTCATCGTTGTCGTGTATCTTCCTCTTCTTCTGAGCCTGGAATCTATCGGATATCCCCGTGGTATTTCTGAAGGGACTTCACCCTGCCATGTCCCTTCCTGCATGCTGCAATACCCTTGGCAGCAGCGATGGCCGCCGCCGTGGTGGTGATATACGGCACTTTAAACTTTATTGCCGCCTTCCGGATGTATGAATCGTCATGCTTGCTCAGTCTGCCGCTGGGTGTGTTGATGATCAGTTGAATCTCATGATTTTTTATTCCATCCACAATATTGGGACGGCCCTCATGCATCTTGCGGATGGGCTTTGATTTAATGCCGTGGTCTGCCAGAAACCTGTGAGTCCCTTCAGTCGCCTTGATGTCAAAACCAAGCCTGTCGAACTGCATTGCCACCTCCAGGGCAGGCTGCTTGTCTTTCTCGGATACCGTTATAAGTACGGTCCCTTCAGAAGGAAGACATTGCTGGGCGGCCTCCTGTGCCTTATAAAAGGCCAGACCGAAAGAGTCTGCAAGTCCGAGGACCTCTCCGGTGGATCGCATCTCCGGCCCCAGGAGCGGGTCGACCTCAGGGAACATATTAAAGGGGAAAACAGCCTCCTTGACGCCGAAGTGAGGGATCAATCCGGTCCTGATATCGAGATCTGCGAGCTTTGTGCCCAGCATGAGCCGGGTTGCCATGCGGACCATGGAAATGTTGCAGACCTTTGAAACCAGCGGCACTGTCCTGGAGGCGCGGGGATTGGCCTCAAGGATGTACACCATGTCATTTACTATGGCGTACTGGATATTCATCAGGCCCACTACACCAAGTTCCACTGCGATCTTCTTTGTGTACTCATGGATTGTATCAATGTGTCTGGCGGGGATACTTATGGGGGGTATCACACATGCCGAGTCACCCGAATGGACACCGGCAAGCTCAATATGTTCCATCACGGCCGGCACAAAGGCGTCAACGCCGTCACAGACTGCATCCGCCTCGGCCTCGATGGCGTTTTCAAGGAACTTGTCGATCAATATCGGCCGCTCCGGTGACACATCCACCGCCACTGCCATATAGTGCTTCAACATCTCTTCGTCATGGATGACCTCCATAGCCCGACCTCCAAGCACGTATGAGGGCCGGACCATGAGCGGATAACCGATACTGTCAGCCACCTCAAGTGCATCTTCCCATGTGCTGGCCATGCCTGACTCAGGTTCAGGGATACCGAGCCTTTTCATTATATGGCGGAAACGGTCACGATCCTCAGCCAGATCTATGGTCTCAGGAGAGGTCCCTATAATGTTGACGCCGGCCTCTGCCAGTTCCCTTGCAATATTCAACGGGGTCTGCCCGCCGAACTGGACAATCACGCCTTCAGGCCTCTCTTTTTCGTAAATGCTCAATACGTCTTCCACGGTAAGCGGCTCGAAGTAGAGCTTGTCCGAGGTATCGTAATCGGTTGAGACGGTCTCGGGATTGCAGTTTACCATGATGGACTCAAGCCCCATGTCACGCAGTGCAAAGGCCGCGTGAACACAGCAGTAGTCAAACTCGATCCCCTGTCCGATGCGGTTGGGTCCCCCGCCCAAAACCATAATCTTGCGCCTATTGCTTGTTTCTATCTTGTCAGTGGCATTGTATGTGGAAAAAAAGTAGGCCGCGTCCTCCACTCCGCTTACCGGTACGGCCTCCCATGCCTCTATCACGCCCAAAGATATACGATGCCGCCGGATTTCCCCTTCAGAGAGATTGAGGAGCTGAGACAGATACCGGTCTGAAAACCCGTCTTTCTTGGCCTGCTTAAGGAGATCATCAGGAACAGCCGCCCCCCTGTAGTGCAGAATCTTTTCCTCAAGTCCTACCAGTTCCTTCATCTGCTCAATAAACCAGGGTTTAATATAAGTCTTCTCATAAAGCGTTTCTACAGACGCCCCTTTTCGCAGGGCCTCATACATGATAAACTGCCGTTCGCTCGACGGCTCGACCAGCAGTTCCATCAATTCGTCCAGTGACTTACGATTGAAGTCCCTGGCAAAGCCGAGTCCATAGCGGCCGTTTTCCAATGACCGGATAGCCTTCTGGAAGGCCTCTTTATAATTTTTGCCAATGCTCATTACCTCGCCCACGGCACGCATCTGTGTGCCCAGCTTATCTTCAGAGCCTTCAAACTTTTCAAATGCCCACCGGGCGAATTTCACTACCACATAGTCACCCCAGGGCGTATATTTGTCCAGTGTACCCTCCCGCCAGTAAGGAATTTCGTCCAGAGTCATACCCCCTGCCAGCATGGCTGAAATAAGCGCGATGGGAAAACCGGTGGCCTTGGAAGCCAGGGCCGATGAGCGGGAGGTCCTGGGGTTTATCTCTATTACTACCACGCGGCCGGTTTTGGGATCATGGGCAAACTGAATATTGGTACCGCCTATGACCTTTATGGCCTCGACAATGTCATATGACCATTTTTGAAGCCGCGCCTGCAGTACTGAATCAATAGTCAGCATGGGGGCAGTGCAATAGGAGTCGCCTGTATGTACACCCATGGCATCCACATTCTCGATAAAACAAACGGTGATCATCTGGTTCTTGGCATCTCGCACGACCTCCAGTTCCAATTCTTCCCATCCCAGGACCGATTCCTCAATCAGCACCTGTCCCACCATGCTCGCCGAAATGCCCCGACTGATAATGGTCCGCAGTTCTTCCACGTTATATACCAGACCGCCCCCCATTCCCCCCATGGTATAGGCGGGCCGGACGACCACCGGGTAATTGAGTTCAGCGGCGATCTTCTCAGCCTCCTCTACGCTGAATGCCGGTTTACTCCTGGGCATCTCTATGCCAAGCCTTTCCATGGTATCTTTGAATGCGATCCGGTCCTCACCGCGTTTGATAGCATCAATCTCAACACCTATTATTTTTACACCGTATTTCTCCAGCACGCCTGTTCGGGCCAGTTCTGAAGACAGGTTAAGCCCTGTCTGCCCGCCCAGGTTGGGAAGAAGTGCATCAGGCCTTTCTTCTTCTATAATTTCCGTCATAACCTGTATGTTCAAAGGCTCGATATAGGTGGCATCAGCCATGCCGGGATCAGTCATTATGGTTGCAGGATTTGAATTGACCAAAACTATCTCATAACCGAGTTTGTGAAGGGCCTTGCAGGCTTGCGTGCCGGAATAATCAAACTCGCAGGCCTGGCCTATAACAATTGGCCCGGAGCTTATAATCATGATTTTTTTGATATCATCACGTTTGGGCATTTGAATTATCCTTTCAACAGATTAGATCTTGTTTTATTAAATTTTTGTCCGGCACTATATTATCATTTACAGTTTCTGCCCATCTCATACGGACATTATATAACTTTGACAGGTTAATTATCAATAACATTAAATCTATAATTGTTCTCTGCAGGCCCCGCATCTATCACATGTCCCGGGGACACAAAAGGCAGTCTGCTGTGCCCTTGATGCCCTGCTCCACTCATCCCACAAATATTCTCTGCGCACCCTGTGCTGAACGATCTCCCATGGAAAAGGCATATCCGAATCCCGGGTTTTGCGATATATATCGAGTGAAAGACCCGCCTCTTTCACGGCCCTGCTCAATACTGCTCCCTTGAGCGCCACTGCCTGCAAAACAGGTGCGAGTCTCCTGTCCCCTCTGCTCAGTAATGTCTGAAAGGCGGCCTCACGTACCGAGTCCAGTTGCAGCTTCACATTGGGCAGACGGCGCATACCCCTTTCCAGTATTTGTCTTCTATGTTCAAGTACCGATTTCTCTACAGCTCCGGCCCACTGCATTGGAGTCCATGCCTTTGGCACAAAAGTACTGACGGAAACGGTTACAGAGCCCAGATGACCCCGTGATTGACCAATCGGCCTGATGATGCTGCGGATTTTATTGACCAGATCAATAATACCGTAAACGTCTTCGTCGGTCTCAAAAGGCAGACCCAGCATGAAGTAGAGCTTTAAGTTCGGAATTCCACCTGATACCAGTATATCCGCCGCCCCCAGTATTACATCTTCATCAAGATTCTTGTTGATAATCCGCCTCAGCCTTTGAGAACCTGCTTCAGGTGCAATGGTTGCCAGCTTGACATCAGAGGCCTTGAGGAGACGGGCAATATCCTGAGTGATATCATCTGCCCTGAGAGATGAAAAGGCAAGCTTCAGTCCTTTTTCCAGGAGCCTTACGCAAAGCTGTTCGATTGCCTTGATCCCGAGAAACTCCAGACCCACCAGCCCTACACGGTCAGTATCCTTACACTCTCGAAGTGCCTCATTAATACTGTCAACAGACCATTGCCTCAGGGGCCGATACACAAATCCAGCAGCACAGAATCTGCAACCCCTTCCACATCCTCTGGCAAGTTCTATTAAAAACATATTGGAAAAGACAGAATCAGGGCTGATTATACGGGTATGAGGGACCTGGGGGATTACAGATTGGGAGTTTGGGATAAAGATGGCCGGAACAACCGGGAAGGGAAAGCCCTGTTTATACTCACAATCCAACAGATCTCCCGAGGCGCTGTAGAAAGGCCTGTAAGCCATTGGTATATAGGCCCCGGGAATAATATCCGCAAGCAGTTTTAATCGTTCAATTCTTGAAATCCCATGATCGGTGATTTGCGGCAGACATGAGATAAGTGCCCCTGAAATGGCCTCAAAATCGCCCAGAAGAAATGCATCAACAAAGGGGGCTGCAGGCTCCGGATTGATCTGGGTTGCAATCCCCCCTGCCAGCACAATAGGTTCCAGATTATGACGATCTTCAGACTTGAGAGATAGGCCCGCTGCTTCTATGGCCTTTATCATGTTTTGATAATTGGATTCAAAACTTATTGAGAAAAGTAAGAGATCAAAGTCCTTAAGAGGTCTGGAAGACTCCTCGGAAAGCCAGGAGAGATTTGCTGATCTGGTGAACGAGTGAATTTGTTGATTCGGCACAAAAAATCTCTCGACCAGCAGCCGGTCTTCGACATTGAGCCCGAAATAGACCGACTGCAGGCCGAGATTGGACATGCCTACAGAGTATGCATCAGGGAAAATCAGGGCAATAGATATATGGCCTGCCCACTTCTTCCGAACAGCACCTTTCTCATTCCTCGGAGTCCCGCTCCATCTTTGCGAGGTCTTCAAATCTCAGATCTATCCCCAGTATACCGATAATCTCATAGTCATCATTGCGGATTGGGCCGGACACCGTAATACAGAGAGCACCAGTGATTCTGGACGTATAAAAATCACTGACATGGATTTTGCCATCCTTTATAGGTTCAATAAACCAGGGACGCCCTGAAAAATCACTATCCAGCTGAAAGTTTGCATATTTAGCCCTATCTTCCAAATGGGTAAAGTTCTGGGTAATTTTGTGCCCATCTGCATTTACTACGTAAAGGAACTGAATAAAAGGATTGTCATTAAGGATTTGGACAAAAACAGGCTTTGCAACTTCTGGATCCATTGATTGTATCTCTTTACGCTCTATCAGGTCCTCCACCAGGTGGAAGGCGAGTTCATGGGCCCTTATCTTAAGCTTGTCGAACTCAGAGATGAAGAGTTCAGGCAGGTGCCTTCTGGCAAGGGCATGCATCTCTTCATTTGACATGGAGGTGACCCTGCCCTCCTCATACTCTTTCATAACATGCTTATATATCCTCACAACCCCGGGATGACGCTTATCAATCATTTGTGCACCATCCAGTTCCCGGTGTGCATTTATCCAGTGTGCAATACCTGCTGTACCCGATTTATCGGAGATAATAACGGTTACCGGCCTGCCCAGTATCTTGCCCGTATCGAATATGTTATAAATTTCCTCGTTCTTGAGCAGACCATCTGCATGTATGCCGGCGCTGGTGGCATTGAAATTCTCACCGACCAGCGGATAGTTCTTGGGAATGTGTACCCCCAGCTCTCTCTCAAAGTACCTGCCCATTTCTGTAATGGCCTTTGTATCTATGCCGTCATCAGTACCCCTGAGGGCCATGCGCTCTATCAATATCGCCTCTATGGGGGTATTGCCCGTACGCTCGCCGAATCCAAGCAGAGTACCGTTTATGGCATCACACCCATAAAGCCATGCCGTGGTGGCGTTGATCACCGTCTTGTGAAAGTCGTTATGGCCGTGCCATTCAAGGAGTTCTCCCGGCACTCCGGCGTCATCTATCATAGCCCTCACCAGTTTCGGAACGCCCCTTGGAAGGGCCGCACCGGGATATGTGACTCCGTAGCCGAGGGTATCGCACAACCTGATCTTGATATCTATTCCACTATCTGCCCTCAACTTCATAAGTTCTATTGCAAATGGCACACAAAAGCCGTATATGTCGGCCCGGGTAATGTCCTCAAAATGGCAACGGGGGACTATTCCCAGGTCCAGGGCCTCCTTAACTATGGCCAGATAGGCCTCCATGGCCTGGGCCCTGGTCTTTTTGAGCTTAAGATATATATGATAATCAGAGGCAGAGGTGAGAATACCCGTCTCCCCCAGGCCCATTTCCTTTACGAGCTTCAGGTCTTCGGCCTTTGCCCTTATCCAGCCTGTAATCTGTGGAAACTCATATCCTTTTTCCCTGCATTTTTCTATTGCCTCCTTGTCCTTGGAAGTATAGAGAAAAAACTCAGACTGACGGATTATCCCCTTTGTACCTGACATGCGGTGCAATAAATCGAAAATTTCGCTGATCTGTTTCACGCTGTACGGGGGACGTGCCTGCTGGCCGTCCCTGAAAGTGGTATCAGTTACGAGCATATGCGGGCATGGAGACGGCATCATATGTTTGTGATCAAAATCAATCAGGCATACCTTGTCATAAGGATATATATCTCTCATAAGATCGGCATTGGGGTTGTCCTGGAGGTTGTAATTCCAGTATTTGCCGCCTTGACGATCCAATAATCCTCGCCCTGGATTCCACTTTGCCATAAGAACTCCTTATCTAATAATAATTCTAAATTATGTATTTTAACTGTTGAATAAAAGGTATTATTCTATTTTTTAAATATCAATTCCGAGTCTGGATAAACAAAAAAACGGCTTCTCTCAATACCATCTATTGATATATCGACTGCGCAGAAAGCGCACCGCAAGACCTGGAGCACTATAGCCTATTTAGGGACTTTTTTCCAGTCGGGTTTTAGATAAAGCTCAGCCAGTTGGGCCATACTCACATTTGCAGGGGCATTGGTCAATAGACACTGGGCCTTATGGGTCTTTGGAAAGGCCATGACATCCCTTATGGTATCTTTTCCCGCCATAAGCATTACCAGGCGGTCCAGGCCGAAAGCAATGCCTCCGTGTGGCGGGGCCCCGTATTCCAGGGCCTCCAGAAGAAAGCCGAATTTGTCCCCGGCCTCGTTTTCAGAGATGGATAAGGCCCTGAAGACGGCTTCCTGAACAGAGGCCTGATGGATACGAATACTGCCCCCTCCTATCTCAATTCCATTAAGGACCAGGTCATAGGCCCTGGATCTGACATTCGCCGGCTCACTGGATAACATTTCCAAATCTTCGTTCATGGGAGCGGTAAATGGATGGTGCAGAGATACAAACCTTGCTTCATCTTCGTCATATTCCATCAGGGGAAACTCTGTAATCCATGTAAAACCGAACTCCCCTTTAGGAACGAGATTGCGGCGTCTGGCAAGCTCCATTCTGAGTTCTCCCAACACCCTGCATACCGCGCTCTTCCGGTCCGCCCCGAAGAACAGTATGTCTCCCGGAGCCGCATCCAACCGCTGTCTTATTGCTGTTTTCTCTTCCTCAGAGAAAAATTTCGCTACAGGTGACTGCCATGACCCGCCTTCCTTTATTTTTATCCAGGCAAGCCCCTTGGCCCCGAGGCCTGTTGCAAATCCGGTAAGATCATCAAGGTCCTTTCTGGAAAAATCACCCATGCCTTTTGCGTTTATGGCCTTTACCACACCATTGGCTGAAACTACTTCCTGAAATACCTTCAGTCCGCATACAGCGGCAATATCCGATATATCACAGAGCTCCAGGCCAAAACGCGTATCCGGACGATCAGTACCGAAACGATCCATTGCCTCCTGAAAGGTCAGCTTTTGAAATGGTGCCCTGATTGCCTTGCCCAGGGTCTCTTTAAACAATAAACACAACAGCCCCTCTATCAAGTCAATAATGTCATCTTCGTCAATAAAGGACATCTCCATATCGAGCTGCGTAAACTCAGGCTGACGATCCGCCCTTAGATCTTCATCCCTGAAGCACTTGACTATCTGGTAATATCGCTCAAGACCCGAGACCATAAGGATCTGCTTGTAGAGCTGTGGAGACTGTGGCAGGGCATAGAAGCAGCCCGGACTGACCCTGCTGGGCACAAGATAGTCCCTGGCGCCTTCAGGGGTGCTTCTGGTCAGAACCGGGGTCTCTATCTCAAGGAAGTCCCTGCTGTTCAAATATGACCGCATGGTCTGACAAACCCTGTGCCGCAGAATTATGCCCTCAACCATATGCGGTCTTCTGAGATCCAGATAACGATATTTCAGCCTCAGGTTTTCAGATATTTCTCCTTCCTCATCAAGGGAAAACGCAGGGGTCTTTGATGTGTTTAAAATGCGAAGATCACGGCATGCGACTTCAATCATTCCAGTCTTTATCTTTGGATTCTCCATGCCCTCCGGTCTTCTGCGAACTATGCCTTTTACTGCAATAACATACTCACTCCTTAGACTGTGGGCCTTTTGATGTGATTCATCATGTACCTCGGGTGCAAAGACCACCTGGGTGATCCCTTTGCGATCACGGAGGTCTATAAAAATAAGCCCCCCATGATCCCTCCGTCTGAGAACCCATCCCATCAACACCACTTCCTGGTTCAGCGACGTCTCCGTAAGACTGTAACAATCATGGGTGCGCTTCAGCCCATCCATCAAATCCATTCAATTCACCTCATCTTCAATTAGAATATCCACCAAACCACATAACCTATCCAACCAAGCTGTCCACTGCTGAAATCACATCATCAAAAGTTATCTCGTGCTGATCATGATTAATCATATTTCTGAGCACCACTTGTTTTTTATGGAGCTCTTCTTCTCCCAGTATTAGAACATAAGAGGCCCCTGCCCTGCCGGCCTGCTTCATCTGGGCCTTAAGCCCCCTGTCCTCGTATGACATCTGAACAGTCAGTCCTTGACGGCGCCAATGTTTCATCCAGGGCAGGACCTTTTCTCTGGCCTTGGTACCCAGGGCCGCTATAAACAGATCAATAGATGGGCCTTCCTTATACTTCTCAAGGAGCAGCAACAAACGGTCAATTCCAATTGCCATCCCGACTCCCGGGAGATCAGGCCCCCCCAGGGCCTTTAAAAGGCCGTCATATCTGCCTCCTGCAGCCACGGTACTCTGGGCACCCAGATCAGAGGAGACCATTTCAAAGGTGGTCATCACGTAGTAATCGAGTCCCCTTACCAGATAAGGATTTATGACAAACGGTATCTTCAGGGTCTTAAGAAAGGACAAGACCTTTTCCAGGTGATTCACGCACTCAGTACACAGATATTCCCTGTTAAGGGGTGCATTAGCCATGATTTTTCTGCAGGCTTCGTTCTTGCAGTCAAAAACCCTTAGGGGGTTTAGCTTACTCCTTCTCTGGCAGTCACGACACAGGTCCTGGAATATACCATCAAGATATTTCTTAAGATCATTCCTGTATATGGCCCTGCATGCAGGGCAACCCAGGGAATTGATCTCCAGACTTAGCCCCCTGAGCCCGAGACGCTCCAGGATCTCCCATGCCATCCAGATGACCTCAACATCTGAAGGGGGGGTCTTTGTCCCCATCACTTCAACGTTTATCTGATGAAACTGACGGAGCCTGCCCTTTTGGGGACGTTCATGCCTGAACATGGGCCCTATGGTAAACAGTTTCAGTATCGAAGATCGAGCAAGAAGCTTGTGCTCGCTTACAGCTCTTACAAGGCCCGCAGTCGCCTCGGGTCTGAGAGTCAGGGAATCGCCGCTCCTGTCTGTGAATGTATACATCTCTTTTTCGACAATATCAGTAAATTCGCCGATACTCCGAGTAAAAATCTCTGTCTTTTCCAGCAGGGGAATCCGCATCTCTTCCAGGGCGAAGGACTTAAAAACACTACGGGCGATGGACTCAACTCGATGCCAGAGCTCAATTTCATCAGGCAATACGTCCTTAAATCCGCGGACGGCTCTTATAGACACTTTCAACAGCTCCTTTTCCGGGGAATTCATTTGTCCTAAAGATTCAGAATTCAAAGTTCAGTTAATTTTGACACCAGTCTATTAATCGACAATGTAAAGCAGTTCAAGGTATTCAACCGCAATAATTTGCCGTCATGCATATAAAAAGTCTTGTTTATACCTCAGATTGTGCAACACACCACTATTCATATATATAATTCGGCAATGCCGTGACTTCGTATCAGGTGGGTTGAAATCCGTGACCAAAAATGATATATTTATTTGGTTTTATAACCAACCCCATTTAGCAGACTGGAAGCCCTGATAATTTTTTTAGGGCATACAAACACCTATCATCTGTCAATAACCATCCTGTTTTAGCTTTTTAAGTTAGACGGGTAGCAAAATCTGTTCTGATGTCGTCACGGCTGAAGACATTCAAGGAGGGTACGCACTATGTATTCCGTTCCGATTTGCAAGCAAATTTCCCGAACCTATTCTGCCACCAATAGGCAGCCTTTGTATGTTCGTTTTTTCACTGCACGTCAACTTGATCAGATCCCTCAAATTATTAAATTGCCTCCGGACATACGTTTTGCAATGCAGGTGGTGGCCAGAGTACTTCCGTTCCGAGTCAATCAGTATGTAATTGAAAACCTGATAGACTGGGATAATGTCCCGAATGATCCGATTTTCAAGCTCACTTTTCCACAGCCCGAAATGCTCACACAGGAGCACTTTGATCGCATGGCAAGCTTAATTCTCAAGGGCACAGACGACAGGCAGATCCGGACAGCGGCCAATGAAATACGCGCAGAACTCAATCCCCATCCTGCAGGTCAGCAGATCCTGAATGTCCCTGTCATGGATGGCCGACCTCTCAAGGGGATGCAGCACAAGTACCGGGAAACCGTACTGTTTTTCCCCCGCCGGGGACAGACCTGCCATACCTATTGCACCTTCTGTTTTCGCTGGGCACAGTTCATCGGGATTGACGAGCTGCGTTTTTCTGCCAGCAAGACCGATGACCTGCATAGATACCTGGCCGGGCACAAGGATGTTACCGACCTTCTGCTCACCGGTGGCGACCCCATGGTTATGGGAACCGGTCTGCTCAAGAAATATATAAAACCATTGCTGCAGCCTGAGTTCGAGCACATACAAAATATCCGTATAGGGACCAAGTCTCTGACCTACTGGCCTTATCGCTATGTAAGTGACAGCGATGCCGACGACCTTTTAAGACTGATGGAGCGCATGGTAAAAGGCGGCAAACACGTGGCTGTCATGGCCCATTACAACCATTGGCAGGAGATGGAAACGCCTATCGCCCGGAAGGCCATTCGGCGAATCCGTGATACCGGAGCCGTAATACGCAGTCAGAGTCCAATAGTAAAGCATATAAATGACGACCCTGAAATCTGGGCACGCATGTGGCGTACGCAGGTAAGACTTGGAATCATACCTTACTATATGTTCATAGCACGCAATACCGGTGCCTGTCACTACTTTGAGTTGCCGTTAGCCGAGGCCTATGAGATATATCATAACGCCGTTCTGAAGGTGTCCGGATTGGCGCGTACGGTGCGCGGACCATCAATGAGCGCTTTTCCAGGCAAGATAGAGGTACAGGGTATTGCTGAAATCAACAACGAAAAGGTGTTTGTACTGCGTTTCATCCAGGGCCGCAATCCGGACTGGGTACAGCGTCCCTTCTTTGCACGTTTTGATCCTGAAGCCACCTGGCTGACTCAACTCCGTCCGGCATTCGGCGCTGATAAATTCTTTTACGAAGATGAATTTGAAGGCTTAGACTTATTAGGCAGGAAGACCATATCATAACCCTGAGGCCCCAGATGGACCTCTTCGGGCCTATTGACCGGTCACTGCTTGAAAGGGCAGTGGGCAATGCGCTGGAGTGCATTGAAAATCCGCAAGTCCTTACCGTAGTAGTCAACGATCCCCAGCGCCATACCGACAGTCCCAGGGTACTTAAGGTTCTCAGCCGTTCAGTTGATCCGAAACATATCAGGGTCCTGATAGCAACAGGTACCCACTGCTTTACCAGAGAGAAAATGAGCGATTTTGAATTTCAACTGATTCAGGATCTGCCCATTGAGGAAATTCAATGGCACAACAGCCGGGGCAATGAAATGGCATCTGTTGGACGGAATGGCTGGAGGGCTCATCCGTGGCTTGTCGGAGAGAGACCCGTATTGGGAATCGGAAGCGTGGAGCCGCATTACTTTGCCGGATTTACGGGTGTACACAAGACTCTCACCATCGGCTGCGCCTCCCATAAAGACGTTGAATCGAATCATGCCTTTGCCCTGCTTCCCGGTTCCAGACCGGGCTGTCTTGCGGGCAACCCGGTATTTGAAGGAATTTCGGAAATGCTGTCGGACCTGTCTGCTGTACAGCGCATTTCAGGCGTAAATCTCGTGCAGGTCGGCAACACGATCATCGCGGCCGCCGGAGGTACACCGTTATCCGTACTTGATGCCGTTGTGCCCTCTGCCCGAAGCGTTTTTATGCAGGAAGTTCCCGTGCCTGCCGATGCGATCATACTGGAGACCTTCGGCCCGCTCGGACAGAGCTTTTACCAGGCCGACAAGGCCATAATGAACAACCAGTGGGCTGTCCGGAACAGCGGTGTGATTATACTGTCAGCCCCTTGCGAGAATGGTATTGGGCAGGACCACTTTGTAAGGCTGCTCGTCCAGGCACCCACCGCCTCGGCCGCCATGGATATAGTCATGCGTCGGGGATACAGACTGGGTGACCACAAGGCCCTGGGGATAAGGGAGTTGACCGATCCTGATTGCCGGGCGGTAAAGGTGTTTGCAGTAAGCCAGGGCCTCACACAGGCCGATATGGTGGCACTGGGTATAACCAAGGCCATAAGTGTGCATCAGGCCCTTGCGGTTGCGAAAATCAATCCGGCACATCATCTGGTATATCGAATCCTGGACGCAGCTAACCTTTGCGTCCTTCCAAAAGGCTCATGAGAAAGCAAATAAGAACAGTGCTCCAATATAAGTTGGTTACATGATTACTCAGCCCGGGGCAATTCCATAAATACGCGGCGCATGACCTTTCCGGCAGAATTTCTGGGGAGTTCCTTATCCAACAAAGTAAAAGACCCTACCTTTTTAAAAGGAGGCAGGGTCTTATTTGCCTTTTTGACCATTCCGGATATGAGCCGGTGTACATACTCATCACTCATTTGTCTTCCCGGAGAATGTTCGCCAATGGCCTCATAATCAGGGAGTATGGCTGCACGGACTTCCTCTCCGTCCCCTTTTTGACAGCCATAGACTAAAGATTCCCGGATAAAGGGCCTCAGATTTATCGCGGTCTCTATCTCCTCAGGGCAGATGTATTCCCCGGCAGGAGTAACAATGAGGTTCCCGGCCCTTCCCAAGAGGTACAGATAGCCCTTCTCATCCTGATAACCCAGATCACCGGTCTTCAGCCAGCCCTCTGAATCCAGTACCTCACGTGTGGCCCCGGAGGCCCTGTGATAACCTTTCATAATCATCGGGCCCTTAAATGCAAGTTCTCCAACTCCGGTACTGTCGGGCCCTATTATCCTGACCTCTACACCGGAAAGGGGTTTGCCTAAGCTCTTATCCACTGGTTTATCCACCGGGTTGAAGGTAAGTACCGGGCCTGCCTCGCTAAGCCCATAGCACTGAAGCATCTTGATTCCCAGCCACCTGAATTCTCTGGGGATTTTGGGCGTGACCGGAGAGCCGCATACCAGCAAAAAGCGAAGGGAATCGATCCCCACTGCCTTTCTCACATCATTAAAAAAGAATTCAGCCAGTCCGTTGATACCAAATTTTTCGCCCACCTTGACCGCCTTGAGCAGTATATGAGTTGCCTTTTCCACGGCAGGCACACCCTGAATGGCCCCATTGACTTCTTTCAGCATTCTCTGAAACATAAAGGGACATCCCAATATCACAGTGGCCCGGCTGGACCTTAACTCCTCCAGTATACCGCCGGATCTTTGATTCCGGACAAAGGTGATGCTGGAGCCGCTGTATATGGGCAAAAAAAGGCCGACAGTCAGCTCAAAGGAATGATGCAGCGGCAGGATGGAAAGGAAGTGCTCCTGTTTACACTTCAGTACCTGGTAACAGGCAGTTATATCCGAAACTATATTGGCATGTGTCAAAATTACCCCTTTGGGACTGCCGGTGGTGCCTGATGTGTAAATTATGGCGGCCGGGTCCTCAGGGACCCTTTGTGGTAAAGCACCTGGCGCCTCTTGTCCCTTGCTTATCAGTCCTCCAAAGGGTATGCCATCCCCTGTAATCTCTTTGTTATCCAGGGTGAGCGCTATCACCTGTCTGGGTTTTGCAAAATCTCCGGTGATGTCGAGCAGGCAGTCCAGAAATTCAGGGGCCGCAAAGGCCGTATCTACCTCTGCGTCGGATATGAGATGCAATATCTCTTTTTTAGTTAACTGGGTATCTATAGGCACGCATACCCCGCCTGCCGAGCTGATTGCCATGCAGGCGATGGCCCATTCAGGAGAGTTTGGCCCCAGTATTGCACATTTGGCGTTTTCCTTTAAACCACAGGCTATCAACCCCCTGGCCATGGACTCCACCATAATGCCGAGTTCAGTAAAGGTAATAACCCTGTCTCCCTGAGGTCCCTTTGCAATCAGCGCCGGCCGGTCTTTAAAATCATGGGCGGAGCGCCGGACCATCCCGGGCAGGGTCATTACATCCCGGTTGTTTTCCAAAGTTGATGTCCCTGTTAGGATTCCTGTATCATATAAAACCTGTATGCCGGGCATATCCGCTCTAGTTTACCCAACCATAAGGCACCTGAGTTGTTAAAACAGTCGCTGCGCAATGTGCCCAGTACAATAGTATACCTAAATGTTTTCTTCATGCAAAATCGGAAAATAAGCCCTTGTCTGTTAATGGTTAATTTTTTATTGGTGTTGACACCTCATGTGGTAATTCTTATTATATCCTCAGTTACTAAGCTTGTATTGTATCCCATCAGATTTGGGGGCGAACCGGATTCGACGGGGGTATGGAAGCTTAAGTGGCGTGCCGGGGACCTGTAACCTCGCAAAAAAGCAGGAAAAAACACAAACGCCGACTCTGAATACGAGTACGCACTGGCCGCTTAAACCGGCCACATTCAACCTGATAGGCCTGTCTATCAGGATTGGGTGACAATTTAGCAGGCTAGCTTCTTCCGGGTGCTTGTCCCTTTAGGAGCAAAAATTTTACAAGCTAGCCTGATCTGACCCTGCCTGGGTGAGACAGATCAGGCAAAAATCAAAAACTCAGGCTACGCACGTAGATGCTTGAGTGGAATGCTTTCGGACGCGGGTTCGATTCCCGCCGCCTCCACCATTTGAATTGAAAAAAGACAATCCGTCTCTCCGGGGTCATTCTCCGGGACGACCTGTCTGCCGACAGGCAGGCGGGTTTTCTATTTCCCCTTGTTTTCAAAGGGGTTGCGCCCGTTTTACATCTTTCCGGACCCGTTCTCCACCCGCCTGATTCTCCCTCTTGTCCCGCCTTTCATTCTCTGTTTGCCCCCAGATTCTCTGTTTTCTCCGGACGAAGTCCGAAGCTCGTCCGGTTGAGCAATCCCTTTTATAACAAGGACCTAAGCCGACCGGCCGTTTTTCGCAAGTTTCGAAACACGGCCTGTGGTGCGAAAAAGCACCCGAATTTTCGGACCAAAAGTCCGTCGCAGGATTTGGGAAGTGGAATTAACCCGTATTTCCCGGCAGGGGTGCTCAATACTCTTCGGCTCCTTCAGGGAGGATTCGGAACCGGCAGCGATAGCACTTGCCCCACGCAACACCATCCGCCGTCAATGAATCCCGATGAACCATCGAAGGAGAACACAACAGGCATCCTGAGACTCTTCGCCTGCCTGCGCCAAGCGAAGCGCGGCAGGCAGGCGACCCCGAAACCCGCCTGCCCGCCAT
>Ga0190348_1000131_pt1 | contig 20354 bp, 19 predicted proteins | sample 48721367_MG_FD_161658 | JGI IMG/M metagenome (GOLD analysis project Ga0190348, IMG submission 161658) | Hydrothermal vent microbial mat bacterial communities from Southern Trench, Guaymas Basin, Mexico - 4872-13-6-7_MG | ecosystem: Environmental > Aquatic > Marine > Hydrothermal vents >... | reverse complement strand
AAAACTTCCTCTCGAACGACAGTGGACTTTTACCCAACATGGTATTTATATTAACCAAACCTATCTGGAAACAAACATTCCATGGGAATTAATTTCAAACATCCAAGAAACTAAGTGGTTTATACTGTTTAATTTTAGTGACAAAAGATTTTTCAACATGGCATTCCAAATCTTCCCAAAGCGAGTCTTATCATCTGAACAGCGAAAGCAACTATTTAAGCTTTTTATTGAATGGTTGGGTTCTGAAAAAGTAAAACTGAAAACACCGCTTGAGCAAGTTTGATGTTTTACTCTCGAATTTATTTTCTTTGGGGGTTCCCCTTTTTTTTCAATCTTCTCAAGAGTAAGAATTATCATTTATTTTGAAGCTCCATTTGTAAAACCAAAGCCAGAAAAGATTTTGCTTTTAGAGAAAGTGGTCGTTCGTTTTCATTTGAAATCCCAGAACGACTTCAACTGTTTATTATGGAATACACTTTTGCTTAACAGCTACAAAAAATATAAATGAATGGAAAATAATGTCTCCCCCATGCCGAAAGAAAAAAATTACCATGTGAGGAAATTTTCGACTAATCGACTCATTCTTGCTGATTATAATAATGTAGCCGCCGCCTTTTACCGGGTGAGTGGCCTTATAGAAATAGACATTACTGCTGCATTGGCAAGAATGGAGGAAATTAAACAAAAAGAAAATTACAAAGTTTCGATGACCGCTTGGGTAGCTAAATGTCTTGCTCAGGCTGTGATTGAGAACAAACATCTCAACTCCTATCGAAAAGGACGCAAAATCATTGTCTTTGACGACGTTGATATTAGTGTTGTGGTAGAAATCACAACAAAAAGCGGGAAAAAAGTGCCTTTCAACCATGTCATTCGTAAGGTAGAAACAAAAAGTGTCAAAGAAATAACAGACGAGATTCGAGCGGTTCAACAGCGAAAGATCGACGAATTAGAACAACTCACTCGAGACAATAGCACAAAATATATGTGGTTCTACCCTCTTCTCCCACGCTTTTTCAGGCGTTTTGTTATCCGGAGAATGCTGAAGAATCCCTTCCGGTTGAAAAAATTGATTGGCACCGTAGGAATAACTTCTCTCGGAATGTTTGTCAAAGGGCAAGGCGGTTGGGCAGTTCCTTTTGCTGATAAAACATTAAATGTTGCTCTCGGAGGCATTCGCGAACAAGCAATTCTTCGAGATGGGAAAGCTGTAGAACAAAAATTGCTTTGTGTTACTTTTCTCGTTGATCATGACATAGTTGATGGTGCCCCTGCTGCAAGATTTATTGCTCGACTTTCGAAACTAATGACTGGGGCAGCATATCTAAAAGACCTTACTGAGAAGTAGTATAGATTTGAAATTAATTCAAGCTCGGAAGATTTCCTCTCAATTCCTATCGATTCCTTACAATCCGATTAACCAATAACACTTTCTATACTTAGGTTAGAGTAATCTATAAAAAAAGATGGGGGCTATTTTAAAAAAATGAGCCGCCAACAAAGATGGCTTAATCATTAGTTGAAAGATTCATTTCTCGTTTATTTCTTCTTTCTCTAGGATTAAGAATGGAAAATTCTCTTCGATTAGCGAGTAGGCTTCTTTGAAATCACTCTTCAAGACCACCGGTTTGGATAACTCTTCTTTGTAAGTTTTTTCTACTGCTTTCCGCAAGTTTCTCAAAGAACGAACTAAAAAGAAAGTCGGGCGCTCGCAGAGAACAGCACATGTTGCTAAGGGACCTGAGTCAAGTACAATTGTTCGATCCTCAGAAACAATTCTTTGCAGGGGTTTTTTGCTTCCCAGAGACTCACTTAAGAGGTTGGAAATAGCGGTAATAAGCGAGCTTAACAAAGTCTCATTTACAATTGCTGTTTCTTCGTTAATTCTTCCCTTTGTTGGATTCTTGGTTCGTATATTAAGAACATTCAAACCAATATAGTTAAATGCCATGATGAAATAGACATTTACTGGCAAGCGATAAATAAAATCAATTCGGATGATATAAATAATAATGAAAATTAGCATTCCAACAATTTTTACCATATCGCCATATTCTAGGAAACCATCTGCTTTTACAAGATCGCCTCCTATATAGCCAACAAGAAAACCTGCAGCAATAATTATGAGTGAAATGGCTTGGGAAAGGACAATGCTTTCACGATTTGATTTATAGGACCGAAGATGAACATATGCTCCTACAAAAAAGATGAAAACACCCAGAGCATTATAAGATAAATCTGAAAGATTAATTAAGGAACTTGAAAAAACCTCAAATAATTCTTTGGCTGGAGGAGGAATTGTGCTTCCAATTTCAGAGGGGAAATAAAGGACTAATTGATTAAAAATAATTGCAGTAAAGAATAATACTGTGGCAATCACAAGCCGAACTCGTTGTGGGCGTGCTTGATCTAGCTCCTCAAAAAAGATATAGATGAGAAAGTAAACTATACTCCAAATAATGAGTGAGTAATAAAGGTAATATTGTGCTCCAACAGAAACAACATTTTGCAGGACACTCAAAATACCGCCAATACCACCAACGAATAAACTTATTGTCAGAACATATGCTTTGCGTGCTTTTCGTAATGATTGATAAAGCATAAGACCAAAGAGAAGAAAGAATAAACCTGTAATAATTCCTGAAATGATTGTTCCAATATCTGCCATAAACATAAACACCAAGTAAATTGTAAGTCGATTGTTTTTACACTCTTTTTTCCATTTAAATTTAAGACTATTTCGTTTTCGGCATTTTAGAAGGTTGACCTAGCTTGTATTTGTAATAAAAAACAAACTGACTTTTGAAGAAGATGCATAATGTTTTTCCCTAACAGTTCAACATAATTTGTTTCTAAAGTTTTTGCTATCCCTTTCCGCAAGTTCATCCTGAGCTTTTGCAGCTTTATAGGCTGCATAGTTTAGCTCTTCGACGATTTGCTCAAAAAGCGGTTTGAAATCATCGCTTAGGCATTGATATTCACCAGAAGGTTTAAAGATTGCAACTTTCGTTCCCTCTTTATCTATAATTTCGAAAATCGTGCGAATCTTTTCTTCATCTCTTGAGATCTTGTCAATGTCGACCGGAGGGACCTCTTTTAATTGGAACTTTTCGTCACAGAATCGTTTAAAAGCCAATGGAATGCGTGTTGCTATTCCGAGTTGAACATAGTGGTTTTTAATTTCATCCATATTTATCATTCGACCAAAACGTCCATCACATTTCTTTATTAATCAATAACAAATAATAGTTTTCCCCAATCACCTCTGCCATCTTTTTCGTTCTTTCAGTTCAGTGCTTTTCCTTAGAAATAAATACAAAATACTATAAAGAATTGCTAACAAAGGAAGGTATGTCTCTTTGGCCTTCTATCTGTGCTCGTTGTGGCGAGTCAGATAATAAAAAATTAACGAACCAGAAGTATCGATGGCAACAAATTATTTTTCAAAGCCAAACACAAACAACTAGATATACTCGTTCGGTATATGTAAATGTTGAAGGTTACCTTTGTATGCGGTGTAAAAAAATTGCATTAACTCGTTTGATCATCTCTTTACTTCTCTCAATGGTAGGCTTAAGCATTGGTTTTGCATGGACATTTGGTGCCTTCGGTGGTGTCAATTTACTCGGCTTAATAGTCTTGGTCCCATCGATTTTTTATTTTATCTTTCTTGTATTATTACGACGTCATTATGTTCGATTTTATATGCACTTCTATCATAGTGGTGGTTATATACAAGGTTTCTTTAGAAGTAAAAAATATAAAGAAGCTTTTTCTCAGAGTTTTCCAGGAGGAATTTATATAAGAGAGTAAATTATTCTGACATCAATTACTTTTTATTGAATTGCTTTCTAAGAACAGCAATTTACAATTAACTCTCTTTCTGGGAAGGGGTAAAAAAAACAAGATGGCCTGTCTCTTACTCTTACAAAAGTTCGAGTTTAAAAAAAAGAAATTGAACAAAACCTCTTATTTCATCACATCAGATGAAGTGAGTTTTGTCCAGCGCTTCGCTTCACCAGAACGTATTTTCTTGAATTCTGGCAAATAGCGTAACAGAATAACTAGGATAATACCAAAACCATATACAATTGTAAAGGCTATCCCATAGGTTCCATCAGTTAGAAATGGATGTGGTATCGGTTGAACAATCTGCATACTCGGTCCAATCAGGTCAATAATGAAGAAGAAGGGCGAGATAAAAGATACCCCCCAGACTGAACCAACGCCAGAATAACCTGAGAGGAGGCTTAAGAGCCCAATCAAAATGGGGAAGATGAGGGGAGACATTGGCCAGTAGAAAAAGAGTAATGTGCCTGCCATTGTTCCAAGTCCTTTTCCACCCTTGAAGCCTAAATAAGGCATCCAACAATGCCCTGCAACAGCAGCAAGAGCAGTTAAAACTACAATATAATCGAGATTTGGATGAGCCGGACAAATAGCAAATTCAACAATTGCACATGCTGCAGCGCCTTTCATCATGTCTGTGAAACCATTAACCAACCCCCAGGGGAAAAAGCCGCCAGTGGCTCGAATGACATTTCTGGTGCTAACCGAACCGGAACCAAATTCCCGGGGATCAATACCTTTCACCAGCTTGCAAATTATATATGCTGTTGGAAAACCACCAAAAAGAAAACCTATCAGTGGCCCGACAAAAAATTGCCAAACTAAAGATGCCATTGTTTGTAATCACCATTAATACTCTATTTTGAGATATTGACTTTCACCTTTTTAGCTGTAAAGCTTTCAAGTTTTTAACATTTTTGTAGGCCATTAAATAATGCTTAGGAAGAAGCATCGCTCTCTTTTTCAATAGTGTTTTTCTAATTGGCTGTTTGCTTTTCAGGTATAACTTCTTGGGTTTCAGTGTGTTTATTGCCAAAATCGCGCATTGATTTTGCCTTCCGTAGTTTCTTCGTGAGGGCATAATTCAAATGTTCGAATCCAAACTTGAAATCAATTTTTGACCAGAGGTAAACGAATAGTTGCCAGAAGCCCACAAACGTTATCACAAAGAGAATGATCCCCCACCAGCTATACATAAAGGCATCCTTATCGCCCCAATCAACTACTTTATGTGGAGGAAACATTAGGTGAAAGGAGGTTGCAATTGATTCATTAATAAAGGCTTCAAGCACATAGAGTGTTAATGTTACTTGCCCAAAATTACGAACAATTTTTGTCTTATTTTTAATTGCCTCCACTTTCTCATCAGGTATATATTCAAATTTCTTCACCAATAAAACGAAAATCAAACATATACATCCAAGGCTGAAAAAGAGAAGCTCACGGGGATAGATTCTATAAGAGAAGAGAACCTCAAAAATATCTCCACCGGCTTTAATGGTGTTATTGATGGTAAAGCCCATGTTAATTATGAATGCTGCTAAAAAGGTGAACCCGAACCCAAAACCAAACCTTCTGATCGTTTTGAAGTCAGTTTTCATAGCGATTAAATAGCCGCCGATCATCCCAAAGATTGCATATAACCCTATTGGAAAATATGTTAGTTGTTCGCCAATAAACACACGCAATACAAGCGCTAGAAACCAAAAAATTCCTCCTTTTGCTTTCCCGAGTTCAATGTATGGTGCAAGCCAATTATTGAGGGGGTTATTAATTAATACTAAAACAACACCCAAAGTTCCAAGGATGATAACATTCCTCCTTACTTTTTCCCTACCATTGCCAGCAAAGAGAATCCAAAGCAAGAAAACAGTTACAAAACCTGCAACAGCAATTGTAGGTAAGATTAGCATTCGGAAAAATCGCTCAGCGTCCGGCCAAGGGAGATCCCATCCATTATAAAGATTAGTAAAAAGTGAGGAAACATTCCCCATACTTGGGCGTTCAAAAAAGAATCCCTTAATTGGTGAGACAAGAAATAGAAAGGTGCTGTTAAGTAAGATGGGAGCAACTGCACGACGGAAAGGCATGCCTTTCTCTGTCCGTTTGAAAATATTATAGGTATTAACTATACCACTCATAAAGGTAAAACCTCCACCCCAGGTAAAAAGCACGATTATTGGAAAGAGAGTGATCAACGCTGGAGTTGGTACAATTTCAAGAGCATTGGTATCAGTTCGCCAAGTGCCATAAACCATAGGATGAACAAATAACACACCGATAATTGCCACACCACGCATAATATCAACAGAAAGCAATCGTTTCCGATTCGCCGGTGGTTTTGGCAGAGAATCTTCTAGAACACGAGAAGTTGTTTCCAATTAAATCGCCAACTATTTTATACCCTCACTTTTTTTAAAGTTTTAGCGTTGAAAAAAGTTTCTCTCCCGTGTTTGTGAGTTTTAGTGAGCGTGGTTTACTGTGATAACACAAAAAATACTCGAGTTGTCCACTTCTTCAATAATCGCTTCGAGTCCGAGTTTGTTAACCAGTTGTTGGAAGTCTTCTCTTGAAAAAGTCGTTGCTCGAAAGCCATCTTTACCAATTATTACCCCGTTGCCCGTTTTTTCAAGATCAATCTCTCCCAACAGGCCGGCTTTTGCCTGCTGGAGAAACCATTCCAGGCGAGCTTCCCAGATCTTTTCAGAATAACTCGAGAGAAGAACCTTCCCTTTGTGTTTTGTTACCCGAAGACTCTCTTGGATCACTATTTCAGGAGCAACTTTGAAGGCTGAAATGCCATTTTGAATTGCAAGTACCACATCAAATGTTTGAGGGGGAAACTCTAAGGCTTTGACATTCATCTCGAGTAATTCTATATTGTTCAATCCTGTTAAGTACTCTCTTGCAAAATTAAGGCTCGCTTTAGAAGTGTCAATCCCAAACACTTTTGCTGCATTTGGAGCAAGCCGTTTCAATACTCGGCCATACCCACACCCCAACTCGAGAACAATATCTGTTTTTTTAATATGGTTTAAAACAAAGTTAATTTCAGCAGATAAATATTGTTTTATCCTTTCATTTGCAATATCATAGCATTGTTTCAATCGCTCTGCAGAGAGTTTTTCACTGTAATATTTGTCTTCTTGCATTTCTTTTCTATCTCCCTCCAGTTATTTGTTTGTCGTTTTTAATTATCTTTTACTCATTCTAAAAAGCTTGCTTAATAAGGAGCCAGTCCTTGCTTTTTCCAATTCTTTGAGGATTAATTTTTTTTATAAAAAAGCTAATATGAAAAAAAAGGCTTCAAAGAGGAAGCCCTAATGAACTAATTTTAACGATCGAAAGCACGATAATGAAAGCTGCAAACAATACACAACCAATGATCGAGAGTATCAACGCAGCAGTGTTTCGTTTGTTCTTCCCCTCGAGTTTACGAGCATTAAGAGCAACAAATAGTCCAAAAATACTCGCAATATTGAAGATGATGGATGTCATCCCCACGATTGCAAGTGTAAGTGCCAATTTCGAATCTCTTTGTTCTACTTGAAATGTCTCTGGGTCAGCTTCTTTCTCTGCTTCCGGATCAACAAGGTCAAGCCATTCTGGCTCATAAAAAGCTCCTGGAACATTTACCATTCCCTTTTGCCACCATTTAACAGACGGGTCAAATCTTTCACGCCTTGCAGGGATAACATTGTTTGTAAATGTTCGAATGAACCACTCCAAAGACCCAATGTAGCCAATTCGTTCCCATCCAAGAAGTAGTAAATGAAAGAGGAGCAGGGTGAGGAAAATTGTTAGAAATGTTCCTGCCCAATAAAGCTTTGCGTAAGGTGTCGCATAGATCAGAAGTGACATCAAATAAAACATTATATAATAGAGCCATTGATTGTTGTAGTTTGAAAACGCAACTGTGCCAAATCTTCTAATAAATCGTGTTCTGTCAGAAAAGGCTTTACTCTTTCCGCGGTATTCTACAAGCCTGAAAAGAATCATAATAAGCATAAGAGCAAACCCATTCACACTCAGAAATTGCCATACCCAAGAGAAGAGTGGGATGTAACTTTTGAAATCCGGTGTCCAATGCCGGTGATAGGGGATAAACTGATAGATCATAATTGCCGTGTCAAAGTCTTCTACATTGATAATATGAATAATGACCGCTACAACACCTATAACCCCAACAATGAACATGGCTAATCCGGCAAGAAACATATTTCTGGGGAATTTCTTGTTGATCTCTTCGCGGGGTTGGGTAATAGCAATACCAATAATGCTGCCAATAAAAGACACTGCAAGATAGGGGAAGATTGGCTCCATTGGTGCGGCGAGGGGTGTTAAAATAGGTGCTAAAAGGATTCGCCACCAACTGTCTTGCCCAATAAGCGGTGTGAAAAGAGCATTCCCAGTTTCAGGTATGAGCCCAAATGGATATCCGGGCATAATGAGTTTAACAAGCTCCCAAACAGGTTGGGTAAGCAACACAACAGCAACAGCTAAAAGAGCATAACTAATTATCATCTGTCGACGATTTTGCCATCGTTTTTTCAAGGAGAGAAGGCCTTGAGTTACACCATTTAATATTAAACACCAGGCAATAGTATGGATCGTCTCAAAATGGTTCCAACGGTAAAGGAGTACCTGCCAATTGTAGTTTAAACTATCCTCCCAATGTTCATAGTTAAAGAGGGGATTATACTCGAAATATTTACTTGGGTCATTCAAGTACTTGAAGAAATTTCCGAAAGCGCCATGATAGCCGATCAATCCTTCACAAAGCATGGCAAAAACCAATAATAATACACCGCCAATAATTTGCTTTATGACAATACTTTTGATTGAGCGGCCTTTTTCTAAGTCACGATACATGCTCACCATATTGCTTGCGGCAGATACGAGAAGGAAAAATCCTGCAAGCCCCCCATAAAAAGGAAGGATAATCAATGCAACGAGATTTATCACAGCAAGATTATCAATAACTGCTAGCAAATCGGGGATATTTAAAACAAGGCTGAGCGTATGAAGGGCAATCATTAAAAAGATTGCAATCCCTCGAGCAAAATCAAGGGTAGCAAAACGTTTCACTTTTTTAACCGGTTGAGAAATCAACATCCTTGGTGTGGCGTTTAGATTCAAGTTTTATCTCCTTGTTAAATTTGGTAAAACTAAACTTATCAGATAAGCAAATTGCTCTTTAAAAATTTATAGTTCGAGAAAGTTTCAATTCAGATGATAGAAAAATTGATGGTTTGAACTATAATCAAATTCGACTTTTTTAAAAATTGGTTGTTCAATTTTCATTTACATTTTCAAATTTTAATCATTATCTCTCTCAAGACTGAGCTATCAAAAGGTGTTTCTTAGTTTTTCAAAACAAAGTCTTTAGAGCCAATTTCCTTTAATTTAGCTAGTTTAGGGCGGATAATAAAATTGCAATACCGATTGCTGGGGTTTCGTTCGTAGAATCTTTGATGGTAATCTTCTGCTTTAAAAAAATCAGAGCGTTTTCGTATTTTGGTCACAATAGGGTCTTCCCAAGCTTTTTGTGCTTTTTCAATAGTCGATTTAATAATCCTCTTTTCTTCTTCGTTTTCGTAAAATGCGATCGAGCGATACTGTGTTCCAATATCATTTCCTTGTCGGTTTATAGTTGTTGGATTGTGCATCTGAAAGAAAAGTTCCAGAATTTTTTCAAGAGAAATAACTTTGGTGTCGTAAATAAGTTTCACAACTTCAGCATGTCCTGTTACCCCTTTGCAAACTTCTTGATAGGTTGGGTTTTCAGTTTCCCCTCCAGCATATCTTGGAGTCGCTTCGACACCTTTAAGGCTATTAAAAATTGCTTCTAAATGCCAGAAACATCCTCCCCCAGAATAATTGTTCTTCTTTCTTTTTTCACAGATAAGCTTTCATTAAGCTGTTTTCTTTCTCTGTTCTTTTAATTCTTCCTCCTTAAAATATTAAGGCTCGAAAGAATTTCTAATAGCCTTCTGGTTTTTCTAACTCATAGAACAATCAACGCGAAAAAAGAAAAAGTTGGTGTTTTAGAAGATTCCGAGAACACCAATGGGTAAAATAAAACCTGTGATTGTAAAGGCAATAATTAATGCAATACTTATCGAAGAAAGGGCGATTGCTGTAGTGTTTATTTTGCTTTTTCCCTCGCGTTTTCGTGCTTGTATTGCAATCCCCAAAGAGAGAAAGCTAATCACAATGAAAATAATCGAGAATAAAGCGATCAAAGACAATTGAAAAGCAAACTTGGAATCTTCTCTCTTATTTTGAGGTTTGGCAACATTAGAGTGTTCTTTTCTGAGGTTAATCCAAGAGGCCTTATAAAAGGTGTTTTCAATATCCACCTGCCCTTTTTGCCACCATTTGGTCCCTTCTTTAAACCGATCCTTCCGAGCTGGGATGAGATTGTTTGCAATTGTTCTAATAATCCACTCGAGCGAGCCGGTGTATTTTATCTTCTCCCAACCGATGAGAATTAAATGGTAAAGTGCATATGTTAGAATGACGGTTAAAAATACTCCCCCCCAGTATAGCTTAGCATAGGGTGTAAAATAGATCAATGAAGACGTTAAATAGAAAACAAGGAAGAAAAGCCATTGATTATTATAGTTCGTAAAAGCAACAATTCCAAACCTCCGGACGAATTTGGTTCGATCAGCAAATTGCTTACTTTTATTGCGAAATTCAACCAAGCGGAATAAGAACATAATGGCCATCAGACTGAAACCATTTACTGCTAGGAATTGCCCTAACCATGCAAAAGGTGGTATGGATGTTAAAGTGGGGTCATAAAGTACATAATCTGGAGACCACGCGCGGTGATTAATTATGGTCATATAGAATGCGGCTGCTGCATCAAAATCTCGAGCACTCATAACAGCTGCAATGGAATAGAATACCCCAACAAGTCCTCCGATAAACATTGCAAGACCAACTAGAAACATTGACTTAGGAAATTTTTTCGTTATGTTCTCTCGCGGTTTTGAAAGAACAATGCCAATAATACTACCTAGAAAAGAAACTGCGAGGTAAGGGAAAATTGGCTCCATGGGGGCAGACAAAGGATTGAGAAAAGGTGCCCTGAAAATCTGCCAAAAGCTTTCGGTGCCTATTTCTGGTAGGAATAAGGTGTTGCCACTCGGATAGCTCCCAAAGGGATAGCCGGGTACGATTGTTCTCACCAAATCCCACATTGGCTGTGTTAAAGCAACAATAATAACCGCTAAAATGCCATAGCTGATGATCATCCGTTTTGTATTTTGCCAACTTCCTTTTAGGGATAACAACCCTTGGACGCAACCGTTTATAATAAGACACCAAGCAATAGTATGGATGGTTTCAAAGAAATTCCAGCGCCAAAGCATCACGGTCCAATCTGTTGCTGCAGGATTATTTAAATGTTTGAAGAAATTACCAACAAGCCCTTGATAACCAATTAACCCTTCACAAAGCATCGCAAAAATGAGTAATAAAAAGCCCCCAAAAACTTGCTTAAGAACTAATGCCTGTACGCTTTTCCCTCGATGCAAGTCACGGTACATACTGACCATATTACTGGCAGCTGAAATGATGAGGAAAAAACCTGCCAAGCCGCCATAAAAAGGAATCAAGGATAATGCTAAGAGATTGATTATCGGTTGCTGTTCGATGGTATTAAATAAAGCATCAATATTAAGTGTCCGTTGAACAATATGTAAAAAGAGCATTACAACAATTGCTAAGCCACGTGCAAAATCAAGCGTGACAAAGCGTTCAAATTTTCTGCCCGAACCTGATGAGACTATATTTGAAGAAACCGCCACAAGTTGTCACTTCCGGGATTCGTAGGTATCAAACTTTACTAATGATTGTTAAATCGTTTAATAATTTTTCGCGATAACTTAGCATACTCTCAAGTAAAACTGCTCTAAAAGTTGTTTTTGGGCTGTAATCGACAAAAAAAGAACGTTACATGTACAAAAGAAGCCCTTAAAAACTATAGCAGTTAATTTTTATAAGAAGTTGTTTATTAAGAAAACATCAAAATAGCAAGTGGATTTAAGATTGACAAAAGTGGATACATATTTTGCCCCCGCGAAAAAATTGGATCAAGGCGATATTTATTTACAAACAATAAAAGTTCTAGGTAAACGAAAATTAATCAAGGTCTTAAATCTTTTGCCAAACATTGTTGCCATAATTAATATGGAACGACAAATACTCTTTGCTAATGACTCTTTTATAAAAACAATTAACATGGAAAACTTTGAAGATGGACTGGGAATGCGCCTCGGTGATCTCTTTGCTTGCGTAAACTCTCATGATACCGAATTTGGTTGCGGAACGGGAAAAGATTGCAAATATTGTAGCCTTATTCTTACCTTTCTGAAAAGTCAAGAGACAGGGGTAAGACAAGAAAATGTTGGAACAATTACAGTAGAAAGAGATGGAAAAAATGTCGCATTAACATTTCATGTAATTGCAAGCCCATTAACAATTGACAATGAAATTTTCTACATTATTATTCTAACACCAAAAAATAAGTGACCTATTACAAAGCCAATTGAAAAGCAACCATAAACAGTTTTTAAAGCCTAAAAAACAGTAGCTAAATATATGCCCAAGAATAATGAGCTCTTGCTTCTTTTCTTTCAAGAAGTTCTCCCTTTCACTTCAAAGTTGAAAAAAGAATTGGCTGAGTATCTAAAGCTAAAAATAAGGATAAAAGTGATGTTAAAACTTCCTCCTGCAAAGAGACGAGGACAACAAAAACTCGCAAGTGACTTTTTACCAATACTTTTAACTCTAAGTCAGTCGGCGGGCTGTCAGCTCGGCCTTGGCATTATCGCTGATGACCTATATGTGCCGGCATTGAACTTCGTCTTTGGCCTGGCGTCTCCAAGAATAAAAATGGCAATAGTTTCTTATTGTCGCTTTTTAAGCACAAATGAAGAGGTAACTTTCAAACGGCTCTTAACAGAATGCGTCCACGAACTGGGCCATCTTTTTAATTTGCTATATTGTCAAAATCCTCATTGCGTGATGTTTTTTTCTAATACATTAAATGATACTGATCGAAAGGGCTACCTCTTTTGCCAAAACTGTTTCCAAAAATTCACTCATTATCAATTTTTATAATCTTTTTTATAGAATCATCCCCCCTTCTTTTCATATTGTCTATTTTTACTCTTTTTTAAGACAATTTCTTTACTTTAAAAGCAACAAAAGAAATGAAATTATTTTTTATATTGGTTTTAATCAAAAAATATATAATTATTAACGGCTTATCTTTTACTACCAAATAAAAAAAAGAGTTGAAGGAAAAAATGCAAAAAAAGAAAATACTAATAACGTTCTTTATCACAGCATTTTTTGCAGTGAACCTTTTTCTGGCTGTAAATAATGCTCTCTCAATTGCCCCGCCAACTGTTGGTCATAGCTTTACCTGTTATGGCTATGTTAAAGATGGGCGGGGGGTTGCTGTCTCAGGCGCAACAATTAAAATAATAGATCCTTATGAAGGCATCGTACGTGGAACAACAACTTCCAGTAGCACTGGCTACTATTCATTAACAGTTTATACGAATGACTATGAAAATTATAAAGTTCAGGCATCAAAAAGTGGCTACTTTACAAGTACAGTATATGTTTACTCGAGTGGGAGCCATCGTGTCGATTTTACATTGCTTTCAACTACACCACATTCTTTCACTGTAGAAGGATATGTTAGAACAAAAGATGGAAAGATAGTTGCAGGAGCTACAGTCTCAATAAAGGACCGAGATATCTCTAAAACAACACAAACGAATTCCCAAGGTTATTATCGTCTTGTAGCATCGACTATTTATTACTATCATTGCCCTGTAAAAGTTTCAAAGAATGGTTTATACACCCAAACAAAAACTGCTTATACTTCTGGAACTCATCAGCTTGATTTCACGATGAATTATATTTATTCAGTGGACACCCCTTCTGAAACCATAGTTCTAGGTTCGTATGCCCCCTATCCATGGATCTATAGAACTTATTACTTGACAATTACAACAACAGTTTACCGTGATCAATTTGGTGGGGGATATATTGGAAGTCAGACCATTACGATGACATATGTAAATTCGTACATTGCACCTGCCGAAAAAACAATTTTCACAGTGGCCTATAACGATGGGGTAGAAAGCTATTGGAAAGCATACGATCCAATTGTCTATGACAACTCTTACATCCGTTTATCTTCAGAAGACACTTCAGTCTCAGATTCGTTCAGTTATTTCGCTGGTGAATTTGGTCAGCAGAACACGTTGCTGAAAATGCATGTTTACTATACAGTTAATAGTAGATACGTCGATCTTGGCTATATAACATATGAATTTCTTTTTTAGGATGATGTAAGCCTAAAAAAGATCCTTTTTTCTTTTTTTTTAATGTTTCATTGTTCAATAGAACTTTCGCTTGCTTTGAAGAATTATTTGTTTTTATTTCCTGGCGATGAAAGCGATAATTTTCTTTCTATTCTATTGACTCTCGAGTGTTTTGGCCATTTACAAGTCGAAGGATTTTGGTGGAATTATCATTCTGTAATTGTGGGAACTGATTTTCTACATATTTTGAAAGACAATAGGCCGGAGAAAGCGTTTTATTACACTTGTTCTGACAGATGTTGTAAGTGGTGCTGTTGTTACTATAGGGACCGCCATGTTGCCTTGCATGACATACTTCTACTCTGGTAAAAAGGAAAACGGTGATGGGAGCGAATGTCAAACTGTCGGCTCGGAATCTGTTAAAACATTTAAGATAAAGGCTTATAAGTTACGAGACCGAAAGAGTATATAGAGCGTTCGACGGTCTAACTAAAAAAAGGGTGTGTATATTGACAGAACAGTTATTTTTTGATACCATTCCTTGCCTTCCCCCTGGAGCCATTTGTGACCTAACCTACATCATCGAGAAGGCAATGATTGAGGAAAAAAAGGAACTAGGAACAATTACAATTGATCCTCAAGTCGAAGATTGGGAAAAAAACCAATTCTTTGAGATTACCTTGCGAAGATACGGAACAAAGTACGGCAAACTCTTGCTAGAAACCGTATGGAAAGCTGATGAGAAGGAAACGATTACTCAAGTAACTGGTGAGTACTGGGGTTCTGGTTCGGAATACGAACGACGGTACAAGGAAGCCGCAAACGTTATGGTCAAGTGTCTGGAGCAATTGAAAGCGTTCGCTGAACGCTATTGTCAGGAGTATACCATCAAAGTAATTATTGAAAAATTCTCTGTAGAGATTTTGCACGTGCAAATAAGATGGTAAAAACAGTCGTTTTCGTAGAAAATGTGTGTAAAAGGGTCTTAGCTCTGAAGAGTCTTTAGGCAAAGCTTTTCTTTTTTTTTATTTAGAATGAAGTTGGTTAGATACCAAATACGTTACAACAGTTTTTCACGTTCTATTCACCGTCTTTTTCCCTATCCTTATCTTCTTCAGTAAATCAACTATCCGCTTATAGCAGTAAAAGTGGGTGTTTTAAGGACAAATGATTGGTAGTATCCACAGTATGCTGGACATTGTGTCGCCGAACAACTTGCCTAGCTTTAACCACATCACGCGCCACCCGAAACAAAAAGAAAACCAGTCTTGTTTATACTGTTTCACGGTCAATAATCGCCGAAGAAAGTACTAGCCATATTTTCGCTGCCCGTGTAGTTCTCAATGTTCCAGTAGCTTGCCCATTAAGCGGTTGAAGCAAACAGTCATCAATTATCCAACCCCCTTGATTGTCAGCATGAGTAAGAGTCAATTTTCCTGAACTGGAAACCACGCTTGAATTTGCACCTGTTAATTCTACTTCCATTCCCAACATCTAATTCTTCCATTTGTGAGAATTATTGTAAAAAATTTCCATAGTATAAACAAAACAATTTTCAATTAGATTCTCACTTTGGGGTTTATTTTATCCCTTGGGTTTTTTACTCCTAATGTTTTTATATTAAACTAAAAATTACTAATTGGTCATTTTTAAGTATGATGTTTACTTAATAAGGTGGAGTGGTAATAGTTGCTTGAAAAAACAAAAGAGGAAAATTATCAAGCAGAGAAGAGTGAAAAATTAAAAGAATCCTCTCTATCAGTTGCAGAATTTTCTATCTTGGAGAATATCCGGCAACTGCAAATCGATGAACATTATGAAGAACCAGCTATCGCAGAAGAGATGCGAAAGATTAAACAGAAACGAAGAAAAATCATTTGGATTAGTATCATTGCTTTAGTTGTTGTGGCAGCTATTTTGGCTTTCATACTACTCGTAATTTATCTGTTATTCGGTTCTGAAGCCATTCATGATATTTTTTCTTTAACAAAATATGCACTTCTTCTCATTGGTTTAGGAATTCCGCTTTTCATCATTCCGATAATTATCCTTCTTTTTTTCACTTTAGCTGCTGAGAGTGGACCTAAAACTGCCATTAAAAATGAAGTTAAAAAAGGAAATTTTGGGTTACTTCTTCAAAACTGTTCCACGCTTCCGGTTTCAGCACAAGAAGCCATCCGCAACCCAAGAAAATATTCCCGAGCTAAATACAGCCTATTAGCCTTAGCAAATTTTACAACTATTAATGCCGGTCGAGTTATTTACAGGCACTTACAAAGGCTGGCTCCAGAAACAATTTATTATTTTTTTGAAAAGAAACGGTTCAAAAATGCAGGTATTCTTTATGAATGTAATCTTTATATGCTCTCCTAGAGATTCTTTTAAAGCGAATAGCAAAAATAAATGGTTATACTCTCAAGGAATTAATTGAAAGATATAATGCCGAGGTACAACAACTGAAGATATTCAAACCTGCCACACCGGCGCTAAAGAAAGCACTAAAAATCATTTATCTGAAAAAAGCTCCGCGTGAAAAAAGCATGATTTCAAGTTTGTTGCTCGATTTTGAGCATGACACAATTATTGCTTGCCCCTTTTGCAGACATATGGCAGAAAGAAAGCTTCTTGAACAGTGGTTGGAAAAAGAAGGGACTTGCCCTGTTTGTTTGCAAGATCTAACAATAGAAGAATGTTTGGAAGTCCGTTTACAACGAAAAACTAAACAAACACAAAAGTAAAGTTCACTACAAAGCCAAATATTTGTTCATGAACTATATGATAATTAATTGGTTCGGTTGCAAAAATTTTCAATTATAACTGCATTTTTGAGGAAAATTTTTAGGTTTATTTGCGGTAGCTTTTAAAATGGCATCTAAAATTTTCTCTTTTAATCAATTTTATTCGGAAACGCTTCTTCTTGGTATCCTTTTCGTATTTTTCTTTGAGTTACTTTCTGATATGATTAGTAGCATTTTTGCTCTCAACCTTTTAACAGCTTCATTGAATGGCTATGTTCTGATTATTCTATTCCTTTTACTGCCGGTTATTTTAGTCTTTTTTAGAAAAGCACAATCAGAATGGTTCCTCTTTATTACTGGGTTGTTGATAATTCTCTGTCGGGTTTTAGAATCGCTTTTCGCCATTCCACCGGTAAAGGCAATCTTTTCTGGAATTGGTGTTGCAAGCTTCCTCGTCTTTTTGATTATATTTATTTGGAGGAAAGCACATTATTCAATAATCGACCAGTCAGCTCTTAGCCTTGGGGCAGGGTTCACTTTCTCAATAGGTATGCTGGTTCTTTTACGAACAATAGGCAGTTCGATAGACATCTCACTATTTAACTGGGGGCAAATTATCGGTTGGTTCTTAGGAATAGTGGCCCTTTTTCTTTTATCCCTTTGTCTCTTTAAGAAAGAAGAAACATTCGTAACAGAGGGGTTCGAAACTTCCTTTAAAACAACAGAAGAAAATGGTCAATTAGACTTGAGTAATAAGGCTCCTTCGAAAAGGCCATTTTGGAAAGTTTTGGGGCTTGTATTGAATATTATTGGTATAATAAGCCTGGCATTTTACATTTTTTCTAGCCCTGGAATTCTTTCAAGATGGGTGGGAAGTAATTATTTAGCCATTATATTGTTAATTGCAGGAGGGGTGGGAGCTTTCTTTATTATTCTTATAGTAAAACCATCTCTTATCTCGAGAATTAAGAACTGGTTACTCTGGCTTCTAAATGTCAGTTTTGCATTGTCACTTACAGTGACTCTTCTGGCCAATCAACCACGATGGTTGGTTCTAAGACAAGTTTTCCTATACCTAATGCTATTACTTTCTCCGGTTATCTTTCTAGACTTTCTTTTATTATGTAAAGAATTGCTTACTATGAAGCCTACTCTTAGAAAACTAGGCGGAAGTTTCACTATTAGCATCTTTGCGTTGATCCTTACGATTTTTGGAATTATCTTTACCATTGCCTACGATTATATCCCCATTGTTGGTCCCTTCTTCAGGAATAAACATTGGTTTGTAATGATGGTTGTTGTGATAATGGGTTGTATTCCAACTGCCTTTATGAAAAAGAAACGCTTCAAAATCCAAGGGAAACTTTTCAAGTCAAAACCTGAGAAGAAATTTCTTGTTTCAATAATCAGTTTGTTATTTATTGGTACCTTGGTCAGTGGAATTGCTACTTTGCCTTTCCCTCAAACACAACCCGCGGGAAAAACAACAATAAAAGTAGTGACTTTTAATGTTCAACAAGGATTTGATATAGAAGGTAACCTTAATTTTAGTGGCATACTGGCTGATTTGCGAAAAATAGATGCTGACATTATAGGCTTGCAAGAATCTGATACTTGTCGTGTCTCAAGTGGAAACAATGATCTCGTTCGTTTTCTCGCGAGCAAACTCCATTTGTACTCCTTTTTTGGTCCATTAACTGTGACGGGAACCTTTGGGATTGCCTTGCTTTCAAAATATCCCATACTTTCAGCAAGGACGTATTTTATGTATAGCGATGGCGAACAGACAGCAACCATTGAAGCACAAATAACAATCCAAGGACGAACCTTCAATGTCTTTGTAACACATTTCGGTGAAAAAGAATTCGACAAACAACGACAAGCGGAGACAATTGTCATGCTGACAACGGGAAAGAGTGATGTAATTGTTTTAGGCGATTTTAATTTCGAGCCCTGGTCCAGTCAGTACAATACTACTATTGCACAATTAAAAGACGCATGGTTAGCTGTTTGGCCGACGGGAATCGATGACACAGGTTATAATGGCTCCACATTTAATTGGAGAAATCCCTATACACATATCGATTTCATCTTTGTTTCACCATTAATGGTTTTAACTGACTGCCGAGTAATACGTGATGCTCATTCGTCGGATCATATGCCTGTTACTGCTACCATTCAACTTTGAAGGAAAAAGTACTTCCTTCTATTTTCTTTTTGCATTCTCGTAAAAAACTTGCTTATTGTAAAGCATTTTCTTAAGTTTTTCTTGCTTCACCATTGTCTCGAGGAGTTTGCGAATTTTTTCAGTGGGCATAGCAGTTAGATGCAAAATTTGATCCTCTCGTAAGGGGTGCCGAGTAGTTATTTTTAAGATTTCTTCCTCAATTTCCTCCTGGCTTTGAATAGTAAAGCCAGTAGTCGATTCATAGAAAGCAAGATTTGTTGCGCCTAATGTCTTGCAGATCCGGAGCACCACTTCTTTGTCAGGGATTTCCACCCACTTCTCAGCTGGGGGGCGGATAGGAACATTAACATACACTCTCTCTGACCGGAGTTTATCAAGGACAGTTTTTAATTCCTGAATGGTTTCTTCAGAATCGTTAAGGCCTTTTACAAGCATTACCTCCATCCAAATTTCGCCAGAATATTCAGCTCGAAAGTCCATCATTCCCTGGATAATTTTATCAATGACGAGTTCTCTACGAGGGCGATTCACTTTGCGGAAAAGTGCTTGATCAACAGCATCTAAAGTTGGTAATACAACATCCGCTTTGAGAAGATCTTTGCGAACTTCCGGCAAGTAAAGTAACGAACCGTTTGTAATAACAGCAATAGGTATAGTCGTAAGTTTCTTTGTTTCAGCTATTAACCACCCCAGACTTTTATAAAGCGTCGGTTCGCCTTCTCCAACAAAGGTTATATAGTCAATCTTCTCTGTAGAGGAGACTGCTTCTTTTATTTCTGCAAAAATGTCTTCCTTTGGGTAAAAATCTCTGCGTTCATTTATAAAATGCGTTGTTCTCCCTAACTGGCAGTACACACAAGAATAATTACAAGTCTTATTGGGGATGGGGCTCACCCCTAAAGACTCTCCCAGCCGTCTCGATGGGACGGGGCCATAAACAAATTTGAATGAATAGGGCATATGCAATTTCACTACACAAAATCAATTACTAATAAGTTCTTATCCTACATTAACCTTAGCATAGATAATTCATATTCTTTTTTAAGTCTCAATAGATTGCCAAAAAAACATGACTCGCTAAGATGGTCGTAACCATAACCCCTCAAATTATTATCTTAATATGTTGTAGAACACGCATTAACATTTCAATATGGTCATGGCAAATATTCATAGTTTCAAATTTCATTGTAGGAACTTCTGATTCGAAAAGTTTTAAATAATGAT